>Ga0137307_101295_pt1 | contig 23066 bp, 20 predicted proteins | sample NAcewD2O_March_2_FD_97180 | JGI IMG/M metagenome (GOLD analysis project Ga0137307, IMG submission 97180) | Mouse cecal microbial communities from Vienna, Austria - N-Acetylglucosamine amended D2O_March | ecosystem: Host-associated > Mammals > Digestive system > Large intestine > Cecum | place... | reverse complement strand
CGGCAAAACAGATTTTTTTACCGCTGCCACAGGAACGGGCAAAGCCGCAAAAACATAGTGTTTATGCGGCTTTGCGGCGTTTCTGGTATTCATTTTTTACGGTGTGGTGAGCAGATTATTCTACTATTTTTTATCAGTTGTATCATTGAAAGTTATATTTACAGCTTTTTAATGAGTGTTACATGTGATAATATAATATCGGCGGTGACATATCATTTTGCATGGAATTTACTGATACATATAGCGGCATTAAATCCTGTCAATAACGATAGAAGTATATTTCCATATCTTATTTTAGTTATTTTAGAAACATTGGCATTGCCTGTCTTGAGGGGGTCGTATGGCGGCGGGAGCTTAACGAAACTGATGTGTATTTTCCCCGAAAAATTAAAGCAGCCATGCCAAAAAATATTGAGAAGAAAAGACTAAAATAAATTTTTCTGTTATAATGTTAGTATTGTGTATGGTGCTTTATGAAAGGATTTATTTATGATTAGAGAAATCGTGAAAAATGACTTAGATGGTTTATTAAGATTATATATGCAATTACATAACAATCCCATGCCGGAAAAGACGCCTGAACTTCTGCAGATTTGGGAAAGTATTTTCAGGGATAAAAATCATCATGTAATTGTTGCGGAAGAACATGGGAAAATCGTATCTTCCTGTGTCTGTATCATCATTCCTAATCTGACCCATAACCAGCGGCCATACGCTTTTATTGAAAATGTAATAACCGACGAAAACTGCAGAAAGAGAGGATTGGCAACAAAATGCCTGAATTTTGCCAAAGAAGTTGCCCGAAAAGAAAATTGTTATAAAATAATGCTGCTTACCGGCTCTAAGGAAGACAGTACATTGAATTTTTACAGAAAGGCAGGTTACAACAGTGAAGACAAGACAGCATTTATCCAATGGATGTAGTGTGGCAAAGGAAACCCTTGGTTTATATTCTGATATGCAAAATTTAAACCGGGCGGCTATAAAGTATGTAGAGGAAACAATCAAAGCCGGGATGGGCCTGTGGGACATTAAATCATTGTGTGAAGAGTATCTGTTAAACAACGGTGCGGATTCATTTTGGTATTGGGATGTGGGCGCTTTTATTTTTGCAGGGGAGGAAACTGCGGTTTCTGTTTCGGGTAAAGATTATCAGGTGGCAGACAGAATAGTTCAGAAAAATGATATTATTACTGTTGATTTAAGCCCTCAGAAAAATTGTATCTGGGGAGATTATGCAAGGACGCTTGTGTTTGAAGGCGGTGTGTTATGCCATGAAATTAGCAGAATAAAAAAAGATGAGTGGCGGAATGGACTTAAGATGGAAGAATATCTTCATAACACCTTAATGGAGATGGCAGCGCCGGATATGACATTTGGAGAATTGTACAATTATATGAATGAACTAATTGTAAAAAAGGGGTTCCTTAACTTAGATTTTCTTGGAAACCTGGGACACTCTATTGTAAAAAATAAAAACGACAGAATATATATTGAAAAAGAAAACTGCAAAAAATTATCCGATGTGGAAATGTTTACTTTTGAACCCCATATCAGTATTTCTAATTCCAAATATGGGTATAAGAGAGAAGATATCTATTATTTTGATAATGGGAGATTGACAAAATTATAGATATCATAGAGGAAAAGATTTTGGGGGTGAACTGTTACAAAAAATAAAAAATCCTCCTTGACATCTCCCATAAATTGTGCTACTCTAAAATGCAGTTAAAGAAAGATAAAGTCAGTGAGCAAAGATAGTACTGTAAAAAGTTTCTTTTCAGAGAGCCGTCGGTTGGTGTGAGACGGCAGGAAGTTTTACAGGAATGGGTTTGTGAGACGCAAAGCGAATGATAGTAGCGGATGCCGTTTTCCCTACGTTACAGGGGTGAGATATCGAATCGCAGATTCCGTATCAAGAGATTGTAAGATTGGTGGCAGGCATTTTCCGTATCGGTGAATGCTTTTTTTGTCCTCAAATTCTATGTATTGTCTGCCAAAATTGCAATGAAGACTGGGTGGTACCACGAGAAATTCGTCCCGGATGTTTTTGAAAGAAGAACATCCGGGATTTTTTTATGCGCAGGCCCGCATGCGGAAGTTTACCGCTGACGCGGTATGCGGGCCGCGCGGCGAGCAGGGGAAAAGAAATCCCCCTACTCAGTTGCACACGGGCCCCCATAAGGGAAACATGAAAAACAGGAAAGGAAGCGGGAAAATGAAAAGAGTTTACCGGGTATATAAAAAAACAGTGAGTATTGTAAATGAGACTTCCACAGGGATGTATGAAAACCTGGTGGGAGACAAAATGGGATTTTTACTGGAAAGCTATGACAAGGAGTATGACAGGTTTACGCTTTTTGGGGCGGAGCCGGAGGAAATCATAACTTCCAAGGGTACGGAAGGGCTGGTGATTAGCCGGAGGGATGGATCCAGGGTAGAAAAAAAGGGAAATCCCTTAGAGCTTTTAAAGGAGTATTATAACGGATTTGAAATCCGAAGGGAGGAGGGGGATACCGGGTTTACCGGAGGACTGGTAGGAAATCTGGGATATGACTTTGTGCGGTATTCGGAAGTGCTTCCCGATGACAACCCGGATGAAATGGGCATTGAAACCATACAGATGATGCTGATGAAAGAGTTTGTGGTGGTAGACCATGTGGCGGAAACTTTAACTGCAATTGTCTTGGAGGAAGATAACGAAGAGGGCAGGGAAAGGGCATTAAAAAAGGCAGCTTTCATGGTGGAGCAGGCCAGGGACAAAAAGAGAGAATCCTCTGTTTCTTTCAAACGGGACGGAAAAATTATAAAAAAATCCGATACCCTTGAGAGTTACGGGGAAAAAGTGGAAAAAATCAAGCACTACATCCGGGAGGGCCATATTTTCCAGACGGTGTTATCCCAGCGTTGGACCATAGAAACCGGGCAGAGGGGCTTTGATTTGTACCGGGAACTTCGGGAATTAAATCCATCCCCTTACCTGTATTATTTTAATTTCGGGGAGTTTGAGGTGATTGGCAGTTCCCCGGAGATGATTGTAAAAAAACAGGACGACAGGGTTTATACCGTGCCTATTGCAGGCACCAGGAAACGGGGAAAAGACGACGGGGAAGATGAGCGTTTAAAGGAGGAACTTTTATCGGATGAGAAAGAGCGGGCGGAGCATGTGATGCTGGTGGATCTGGCCAGAAATGACATGGGGCGCATTGCCAAATTCGGCACGGTGAAGGTGACGGAATTTATGGGCATCCGCAAATACTCCCATGTGATGCATATTGTCTCCACCCTGGAGGGGAGGAAAAAGGGAGATTCCCATCCCCTGGATTTGGCGGCGTCTTTCCTCCCGGCGGGAACCTTAAGCGGGGCACCGAAAATAAGGGCCATGGAGATTATTGATGAGCTTGAGACAGTGAGAAGAGGGCTTTACGGCGGCGCTACGGGATACATAGATTTTAACGGGGATATGGATTTTTGCATTACTATCCGCACCATGATAAAAAAAGGAAACACTGTATATCTCCAGGCCGGGGCAGGGATTGTGGCGGATTCCGTTCCAAAAAATGAGTATGAGGAGTGCTGCAATAAGGTGATGGCACTGGCAAAAACATTGGTAAATCAGGAGAATTTATAAGGAGGCAGAAATGATTTTAATCATAGATAACTACGATTCCTTTACCTACAATCTGTATCAGTATATTGGAGTTTTTCAGGATGATATACGGGTTATCCGCAATGACAAAATTACGGTGGAGGAGATAGAGGAAATGGATCCGGAGAGGATTATTTTATCCCCAGGGCCCAAAAGCCCAAAGGACGCCGGGATCTGCCTGGATGTGGTAAAAGAGTTTTACGATAAAAAGCCGATGCTTGGCATCTGCCTGGGGCATCAGTGTATCGGGGAGGCATTTGGGGGAAATGTTTCCTACGCAAAGGCCCTGTTCCACGGAAAACAGTCCAGGATTACCCATGAGGGCACAGGATTATTTCAGGGGATCCCGTCACCCATTGCCGTTGCAAGATACCATTCCCTGGCGGTTCAGGAAGAGGGCCTGCCGGAGTGCCTTCTGGTGACGGCAAGGACTAAGGACGGGGAGATTATGGCAATGCAGCACAGGAAATATCCGGTGTACGGACTGCAGTTTCACCCGGAGTCCATTTACACAGAACATGGAAAGCGGATCATTGAAAATTTTTTGACAGTATCTTGAGGGGAAAACCAGAGAAAAAAGGCGGTATATTTTTTAGACAGAGTGAGGAGGCAGTTATGATATTAGATGAAATCGTTGCAGATAAAAAAAAGCGTCTGCCGGAGCACAAGGCAAAAATTTCAGAACAGGAAATGCGCCGCATGGCGGAGGAAAAAAAGGGGGGAAACCACAGTTTTTGCCACGCCTTAAAAAAACCGGGGATTTCTATTATCGGGGAATTTAAGCAGGCATCCCCAAGCCTTGGGAAGATAGTGAGCAAAATCGATTTGACGGAAAGGATGGAGAAGTACTCCCAGTCGGTGGATGCTGTTTCCTGCCTCACGGAGGAGGATTATTTTCTTGGAAATGCAGAGTATTTAAAAAGAATCAGGAAGATGACAGAGCTGCCCATTCTGCGGAAAGATTTCATGATAGAGCCTTACCAGTTTTATGAGGCAAAAGTGATCGGGGCGGATGCAGTGCTTCTCATTGCGGCAATTTTGGATGATGTGATGATGAAAGATTTTTACCAGCTTTCCCGGGAGCTTGGGCTTGACGCTTTGGTGGAAGTCCACGATGAAAGAGAGATGGAGCGGGCACTAAAATTAGATGCGGAAATCATCGGAGTGAATAACAGGAATTTAAAGGACTTTACCATAAGTCTTGACAATACCAAAAGGCTTTCTAAGTATATGCCCAGGGAGAAAATTTTTGTGGCGGAAAGCGGCATTGTCTCCGATGAAGACGTGAAATTTTTAAAGGACTGCCGTGTGGATGCCTTTTTAATCGGCAGGGCCTTTATGGAATCAGAAAATCCAAAGGAGCTGGCACAGAAATGGAAAAATTTGTAACGCCGAAAATAAAAATCTGCGGCATAAAAAGAGAGGCGGAGGCGGAGTATCTAAACGAAGCCGGAGCGGATTACGGGGGGTTTGTTTTCTATGAAAAAAGCAGGCGGAATGTAAGCATAAAGGAAGCAGAAAGCATTGCCCGAAGGCTTTATCCCGGCATAAAAAAAGTGGCGGTAACTGTAAGCTTGGATGAAAATCTGGCAAAGGCAATTTCCCAGGCAGGGTTTGATATCCTGCAGGTGCACGGGGAGTTTCGCCCGGAGATTTTAAAGGCGGGGATTCCCCTGTGGCGGGCAGTAAATATCACAGAGAAAAAGCAGCTTCAGGAGATTTTAATCAAAGAATCAGCCTGGGGGGACGCCATTGCCGGTTTTGTGGCGGACGGCAAGGGTTACGGCGGGGGAGAGCCCTTTGACTGGGAAGGGCTGAAAAGTACCGTGGGAAAATTAAAGGCAGAATCCGGAAAAATGCTGATTTTAGCAGGGGGGCTCCATGCAGGGAATGTGGAGAGAGGCATCCGTTATTTTTTCCCGGATGTGGTGGATGTAAGCAGCGGCGTGGAGGAGGAAAATGGCAAAAGCAGGGAGAAGATTTTAGAATTTGTAAGGAAAGTAAGAGAAACAAAACAGATACAAAGCTTTTGAAAAAAAGAGGAGGATATTATGGACAGGAAAACATATTACGGAAAATTTGGGGGACAGTTTGTGTCGGAATCCCTGATGAATACCTTGGAGGAGCTGGATTTGGCTTTTGAGGAGGCCATAAAGGATGAAAAGTTTCTGGGGGAGTACCACTATTATTTAAAGCAGTATGTAGGCAGGGAGACGCCCCTTTATTTTGCGGAGCGGCTCAGCGAAAAGCACAGAACGAAAATTTATTTAAAGAGGGAAGATTTAAACCACACCGGGGCCCATAAAATCAACAATGTCATTGGGCAGATTTTACTGGCGAAACGCATGGGAAAGACAAAAGTGATTGCAGAGACCGGGGCAGGGCAGCACGGGGTTGCCACAGCCACTGGGGCGGCGCTTTTTGATATGGAATGTACGGTCTACATGGGGGAGGAGGATATGAAGCGCCAGGCGCTAAATGTGATGCGCATGGAGATGCTGGGGGCAAAAGTGGAATGTGTCCGCTCCGGCAGCAACACCTTAAAAGACGCCACAAACGAGGCCATCCGGGTGTGGGCAAAGACGGCGGAGGACACCTTTTACATTATCGGTTCCGCAGTAGGCCCCTACCCTTATCCCAAAATGGTAAAAGAGTTTCAAAGCGTTATCAGCAGGGAGGCGAAACGGCAGTTTTATGAGGCAGAAAAAAGGCTGCCGTATGCAGTAATTGCCTGTGTGGGGGGAGGCTCCAATTCCATCGGCATGTTTGCGGATTTTATAGAGGAAAAGGGGGTGGAGCTTATCGGTGTGGAAGCCGCAGGAAAAGGGATTAAAACTGGGGAACATGCGGCTGCCATGGCACAGGGAATTCCCGGAACCCTCCACGGGATGCGCTCTTATCTTCTCCAGGATGAGGACGGGAATATTAAGCTGGCCCACTCCATTTCCGCAGGACTAGACTATCCCGGCGTGGGGCCGGAACATGCGTACTTAAAAGATACGGGACGGGCGGAATATGTCTCCATTACAGATACGGAGGCCATGGACGCTTTGATGGAGCTTTGCAGACTGGAAGGCATCATTCCTGCAATCGAAAGCGCCCATGCCATTGCCTACGCAATAAAAAAAGCGAAAAGCATGGGAGAGGAGGAAGCCATGATTGTGTGTCTTTCCGGCCGGGGGGATAAAGATGTGAATACCATTGCAGATTATCTTTCCGGGAAGGGATATCTGAATTAGAAAGTCTTTGGAGCGAAAAAGAAAGGATGGGAAAATTATGAACCGCATAGAAGAAAAAATGGCCGCATTACAGGCAAAAAAGGAAAAGGCGTTTATTACATATATGACCGCCGGGCTTCCGGACATGGAGGGGACCAAGGCGCTGATTCGTGCCCAGGAGGAGGCGGGGACAGATGTGTTAGAGCTTGGCATCCCCTTTTCCGACCCGGTGGCGGACGGCCCGGTGATACAGCAGGCTTCCTACAAAGCCATCTGCCAGGGAGCTACCCTGAAAAAGATTTTTCAGATGATGGAGGAAATCCGAAAGGAGGGAGTGAACATACCCATTGTCTTTATGATGTACTCCAATACCATTTTTCACTACGGGGTGAAAGGCTTTGTGAAAAAGTGCAAAGAGGCAGGGGTTGACGGGCTTATCGTGCCGGATTTGCCCTTTGAGGAACAAAAGGAGCTGCAGGAGTCCCTTGACAAAGAGGAGGGGGCCATCCTAATCCAGCTTGTATCCCCGGTTTCCGGGAGGCGGATTCCCATGATTTTGGAAAATGCAAGGGGATTTGTTTACTGCGTGTCCTCCATGGGTGTGACGGGCCAGGAAGGAAATTTCCATAAAGAAATTATTACGTATTTAGAGTCGGTAAAAGCCCTTTCCAAAATCCCTGTGATGATGGGATTTGGCATCCGAACACCGGAGGATATCGCCCCGATGAAACATATTATCGACGGGGCCATTGTGGGGAGCCATTTTATCAGACTGCTGGATCAGAATAACTATGATACAAAAGTGGCGGCGGATTACTGCAAAGGATTTAAGGCAGGTATGGAGAATTTGTGACAGACCATAGGATGGATATAAATGTGAGGCAGGAGGAGACGTATATGAAAGAAATAATTGCAAAAGTAGTGGCAGGAGAGAATTTAACGGAGGCAGAGGCAAAACATGCCATGGATGTTATGTTGAGAGGTCAGGCCACCCAGGCCCAGATCGGTTCATTTTTGACGGCCCTTCGCATGAAGGGGGAGACCATAGACGAACTCACAGGATTTGCGGCGGTGCTTCGGGATAAAGCGGAGACAATTTCACCTAAGTCCGAAACCTACTTGGATTTGGTGGGAACAGGGGGGGACAGCACCTTTTCTTTTAATATTTCCACCACAAGCGCTTTCGTGGCGGCCGGGGCCGGGCTTCATATTGCAAAGCACGGAAACCGTTCTATTTCTTCCAAAAGCGGGGCGGGGGATGTGCTGGAGGCTTTAGGGGTAAATATTTCGGCGGAACCTGCCAGGGTGGAAAAATGTGTGGATGAGGCGGGCCTTGGGTTTATGTTTGCCCAGCTTTTTAACAAATCCATGGGTTTTGTAGGCCAGGCGAGAAAGGAGCTTGGGGTGCGCACGGTATTTAACATTTTAGGGCCTCTGGCAAATCCTTCCCGGGCCAAATATATGGTTGTGGGGGTATATGACTCCAAAATTACGGAAAAAATTGCAACGGTGCTAAGCCGTCTGGGGGTGGAGCGGGCCTTCGTCATGAGCGGATATGACAATATGGATGAATTTACGATTACAGGGGAGACGGTGGTGTCTGAGATAGACCATGGAACGGTGAAAACCTATACCGTGACGCCGGAGCAGTTTGGATTTTCACGGTGCAGCCTGAATGATTTAAAGGGAGGGGACGGCAGTAAAAATGCAGAAATTACAAAAGCCGTGCTCTCCGGGGAAACGGGGCCCAAAAGGGATATCGTTTTGCTAAACGCCGGCGCTGCCCTTTATATCGGGGGGATGGCGGATTCCATCCAGACAGGAATCGGCATGGCAGCTAAGTCCATTGATTCGGGAAAAGCGGAGCATGTTTTAGAAAAACTGGTGGAGATGTCTAATTAGGACAGAGATAAAAAAACGGCAGGGAATTCCTTGCCGTTTTTCTTTTGGGAAGGTATAATGTATGTATTATTTTAAGGGAGGAATACTTATGGGAAAAAGAAAATTGAAAAGTTTTATTTGTATGCTGCTCTGCATCTGTATGCTCATTCCCCAGTCTGGTCTGGCATGGGGGGCACAGTCCGGCAATAGGTTAAAACCTGATACGGAGGATTTAGAAATCCATGTTGGTGAGGTTTTTGGTTCCGGCGGGGGAGTTTCCTCCAAAGACCGTTCCAATTTAAAACTGGACGAGGTGTGGAAAGATGTGACGGGAAAAGGGGTAAATGTGGCTGTGATTGACGGCGGGGCAAATTTAAACGACCCTGCCATTAAGTCCAAGATTAAAGGGGTTTACAATGCAAAAACCGGCTCCACGAAACGCAGTGATATTTCCTCAGACAGCCATGGCACAAGCTGTGCAAAAATTCTGGTGGGGGTGGCGCCTAAAGTCAATCTCTATATTATCCAGGCGGGAAAAGACGGATATATTTACAGCGACCAGGTGGAAAAGGGACTGGCCTATGCCAAGTCAAAAAAGTGCCGTGTCATCAGCATGAGTTTCGGGGGAGATTCCTATTCCCAGTGGGAGTACAATGTCATCAACAATCTTTATACCGCCCCGGTAAACAGCGGGCTGGTGTGCGCTTCCGGTGGAAACAGCGGGAAAAGGGAGTACCACTATGCGGCATCCTACGACAACACTTTGTCTGTGGGGGCTGCAAAGTACGATTCGGGAAAGAAACAGTATGTGGTGATTCCAAAGGGCACATATAACGACAAAATGGATGTGGTGGCCCCCGGGGGAACTACCAGTGCTGCAGCGCCCTTTGCAGCGGGAGTGGCAGCTTTATTATTCCAGGCAAAGCCTTCTATGACGGCAAAGGAATGCCGGGATATCATAAACGCCACGGCAAAGGATTTGGGGGCAAAAGGATATGATTCCCATTACGGCCACGGGCTGATACAGCCTTTAGAGGCCCTTAGAAAAGTAAAGGGTTACGGCATTACATTAAAACAGACCAAGGCAGTGATACAAAGGGGTAAATCTGTTACGATTAAAATAAAATCTATCCGTCCGAAAAGCGACAGGGTAAAATCCTATGTATCCTCAAATAAAAGCGTGGCCGGGGTAAATTCTAAGGGAAAGGTTACAGGAAAGAAAAAGGGAAAGGCGAAAATTACGGTGACCACAAAGAAAGGTTCAAAAGCTGTATTTCAGGTTACGGTAAAATAATTGGAAAGGACAGGATATTTCATTTGGAACTAAATAGAAAAAATGTGAAAAAGATACTTTTTATTATATGTTTTGCAATGGTGTTTTTCTGGGGATTAAACCACGGGCCTTCCGTGCTTATGATTTTCCGGAATCTTCTTGGGATACTGGCACCCTTTCTTATCGGATTGTGTTTTGCTTTTGTAATTAATGTGCTCCTTAGGCCGGTGGAAACTTTGTGGGATAAAATTTCCTGGGGGCGGGGGGAAAAAAACATGAAGAAATTAAAACGTCCCCTGTGCCTGCTTTTAAGCACAGTGATAATCGGAGGGGTTATCTTTATCCTTTTGTTTATGGTGGTGCCGGAAATCAGGAATACCGCCTTTATGATTATTGACATGTTCCCCCAGTATATGGTGCAGATAGAAAGGTGGTGGGCTGACCTTTCCGATGTGTTAATGGATTTTGCAATTGTTCTGCCACAGCCAGAATTAAATTTAAGTGAGATTGGCAAAGTGGCAGGGGATTTTCTCTGGAAAAGCGGCCAGAGTTTTGTGGGAAAAACGGTGGACATTACTACCTCTATTTTTTCAGTTATGTTTAATGTAATCCTTGGGCTGGTATTTGCCTTTTACGTTCTTTCCCAGAAGGAAAAACTGGGGAGAAATCTCAAAAAAGTGATATTTGCTTTTCTCTCCGGGGAAAGGGCAGAGTCGGTATTAAATTTTTTTGCACTGACAAATAGAATATTTACAAGTTTTGTCACAGGCCAGATTACGGAATCTGTGATTATCGGAAGCCTTTGCTTTTTGGGCATGGTGACTTTGCGTATGCCCTACGCTCCAATGATTTCCGTGCTGGTGGGCTTTACCGCTTTGATTCCCGTATTTGGAGCTTTTATAGGAACTGGGGTGGGGGCGTTCCTCATTCTTATGGTAAATCCCATAAAGGCACTTTGGTTTATCCTGTTTATCGTGGTACTGCAGCAGGTGGAGGGAAATCTTATCTATCCCAAAGTTGTGGGGAAATCCGTGGGACTTCCGGGCATCTGGGTTTTAGCGGCAGTTACCATTGGCAGCAGCGCATTTGGGGTATTGGGAATGCTTTTGGCTGTCCCTGTGTGCTCCGTTATTTACAGCGTGGGAAAACAGAGGGTGAACCGGAAATTAGAAAAGAAAGGACTTGAGACCATAGGAGATTGATGGAAAAGGCATAACTGGACTGGTCAATTTTATCAAAACTGGCACTGTGCATCAAACCAATTCTGAATTATACTCATACCATAAAAATCGGCCGAAATGAAAAATTATGGAGGAGTAAAAAATGAGAGACCTTAAAATTCAGACTTTGGTGAAAACCGCACTAATGATGGCATTGGTATATATTTTTACCACCATGTTTAAAATTCCTACCCCCTTGACCGGAGGGTACACCCATTTGGGAGACTGCATGATATTCCTTGCAGTAATGATTTTAGGAAGAAAGCAGGGAACCATAGCGGCAGGTTTCGGGGCGGCCCTGGCAGACTTGCTGGGGGGATATGTGGTATATGTTGTGCCTACCCTGATCATTAAAAGCATTATGGCATTTATTATGGGAACCTTTGTGGAAAAGCTTATGCCGAAAAACAAAATTAACTGGCTTTTCGGCGCCGTGGCAGGAGGGCTTTTCCAGGTTTTTGGATATGCCGTTTTAGAGGTTTTCCTCTATGGATTTGCCGCTTCCCTTGCAACAGTTCCCGCCAATTTGGGCCAGACCTTCACGGGAATTGTAATGGCGGCGGTGATAATTTTTGCACTGTCCAAAGCCCATGTGCTGGATAAGTTAAAAGAGAGACAGGTATCATAAAGATTATTTCAGAAAAGACTGCCGTATTTTGGCAGTCTTTCTTCATTTTTATTTTTGTATAATATTTTTCTGAAAAATTAACTCCTTTTCTATAAAGTTACTCTTGTAATCATTGGAAAAATTCGTTAAAATGTGGGTATCGGCATCGAGGGGCTCCTTTTCCCAAATAGAAAAGGAGATATGAAATGTATAGATATGTAATTAGTGTTTTGTTCCTTTTATTCCTCATTATGTTTGGCTGCGGCAAAAAAAGCCCTGCCTTTGAGGAAGATGTTTTTGAACTGGCTGAAACAGAAACGGAAACCGTGGCGGAATTTGGAGAGGAAACAGAGACTTTGGATTCTTCCAAAGAGGAGGAGGGTCTCTGCTGTGTGTATGTCTGCGGAGAGGTAAATGTCCCTGGGGTATATGAACTTCCGGCGGGAAGCAGGGTTTATGAGGCCATACACCTGGCGGGAGGACTGACGGAGACGGCAGACCCCGGGGCTGTAAACCAGGCCCTTTTTGTGGAGGACGGGCAGATGATACAGGTCTTTGCCCTGGGAGAAGAACCGGTTACAACAGTTCAGGAGGAACAGGAAAACGGCAGAGTCAATCTCAACACGGCGGATGTCAGTGCCCTGATGGGGATTCCGGGAATCGGGGAGGCGAAGGCGAAGAGCATTATCGCTTACCGGGAAGAAAACGGAAAGTTCCAATCGGCGGAGGATGTGATGAATATCACCGGGATCAAAGAGGGATTGTATTCCAAAATGAAAGATTACATTACGGTAAAGTAGTCTGACTTTATAAAAGATGCCCTGGAGGTTAGCAGTAAAATGGCAAAAAAAGTTCTTGTGGTGGATGATGAAAAGTTAATTGTGAAAGGAATCCGGTTTAGCTTGGAACAGGATGGCATGGAAGTGGATTGTGCCTATGACGGGGAGGAAGCATTAAAGATGGCTACGGAGAATCAGTATGATATGATTCTTTTGGATATTATGCTTCCCAAGATGGACGGATTTGAAGTCTGTCAGCATATCCGGGATTTTTCCACGGTTCCCATAGTGATGCTCACGGCAAAAGGGGACGATATGGACAAAATATTAGGTCTTGAGTACGGCGCAGATGATTATATTACCAAACCCTTTAACATTTTGGAGGTAAAGGCCAGAATCAAGGCCATTATGAGGAGAACCGCCCAGGGACAGCCCAAAAAGGAAGAAAGTTCCATGATTGAGAGCGGCGACCTTAGAATGGACTGCGAGAGCCGGAGGCTTTTTGTAAAGGGAAAAGAAATAAACCTTACCGCCAAAGAGTTTGATCTATTGGAACTTCTTGTGACGAATCCCAATAAAGTGTACAGCAGGGAAAACCTTTTGAATCTTGTATGGGGTTATGAGTACCCTGGTGACGTGAGGACTGTGGACGTGCATGTGCGGAGGATGCGGGAAAAAATTGAGAGCAATCCAAGCGAGCCGAAGTATGTTCATACAAAATGGGGCGTAGGTTATTATTATCAGGGGTAAGGAACAAATGTCAAAAAAGAAAAACTTTCCAGGAATTTTTAAGAGCATGAAACTGTGGCTCATTCTGATTTTTCTGCTTATCGGAACCATACCGGCGACGATACTTCGGGGAGGGATACTAAGGTCTTACGAGACGAAAGCGGTATCCAACCGAAGTATTGATATTTTAAGCCAGGCTAGAATCTTAGGGAATCAAATTATATTTAACAATTATCTGGAAGATACATCATCTGAAATTATCAATTCCCAGTTGGAGCAATTATCAAATATTTATGACGGACGTGTCATGATAATTGATGGCAATTTCCGTATTGTAAAAGACACTTACGGGGTGGACGAGGGGAAAACCATTGTCTCGGAGGAGGTTATCAGAAGCTTTTCCGGAGAGGAAATTTCCAAGCATGACTCGGATAACGGGTATATAGAGATGACAATTCCCCTCACGGACACGGAGAGCAAGGAAAGCCTGGGGGTGTTTCTTGTAAGCGTGTCTACAGACAGTATTAAGCTGAACCTTGAATATTTAAAAGACGGGGCCTTGGTGATTGAGATTTCCATGCTTTTGGTGGTTTTGGCCCTGTCTGTCATGCTGTCTATGAGATTGGTACGGCCCCTGTCTGATATGTCAAGGCAGATTTCTGAGATACAAAACGGGTTTGCCACTGAATTAAAAGAGGAAACCTACCTGGAGACGGAGGATATTTCCCACCGTTTTAACCAGCTCTTTGAAAGAATGAAAGTTATTGATGAATCCAGGGAAGAATTTGTCTCAAATGTGTCCCACGAGTTAAAGACTCCTCTTACCTCCATGAAAGTTTTGGCAGATTCCCTAAACGGGCAGGAAAATGTGCCCCTGGAACTTTATCGGGAATTTATGGGGGATATCGGAAATGAGATTGACAGGGAGACAAAAATTATTAATGATTTGTTATCCCTGGTAAAAATGGACCGTTCCGCTGCGGATTTGAATATTTCCAGCGTCAATATCAATGAGCAGTTAGAGTTGATTTTAAAAAGGCTTCGTCCCATTGCCGAGAAGCAGAACATAGAGCTGGTGCTGGAGAGTTTCCGTCCGGTGAGTGCGGAGGTGGATGAGGTGAAACTTACCCTGGCCATTACCAATCTAGTGGAAAACGCTATTAAATACAACCGTCCCGACGGCTGGGTGCATGTGTCCTTAAATGCGGACCACCAGTACTTTTACATTAAAGTGGAAGATGGGGGAATCGGCATACCAGAGGAGAGCCTGGAACATATTTACGAGCGTTTTTACCGGGTGGACAAATCCCATTCCAGGGAAATCGGAGGTACTGGCCTTGGTCTTGCCATTACCAGAAATGCTATTTTAATGCACAGGGGAGCGATTAAGGTGTTCAGCACAGAGGGAGAGGGAACAATTTTTAATGTGCGGATTCCTTTGAATTATATTGCTTCCTAGATTTTTTATTTATGATCAGGAGGAGATAGATGGAGAAAGTCAGCAGATGGCTCCTTATGGCCTTGCTTTTCTCTCTTGCGGCGGGATGTGGAGAACCCGGGGAGGAACAGGATCATTTGGATTATCAGATGTATTATCTCAATAAAGATATAACGAAAATTGAAAGTTTGCCCTATGAGATGGAATCCGGGGAGGATGACACCAAGGGGATGATTGATGAGCTAATCGGAAAAATGCAGGAAGATTCCGGGGATGTGGATTTTAAAAAGGTGATTCCCCAGGATGTGAGAGTGGACAGTTATATTTTGGAGGGGACGTTATTAACCTTGTATTTTAATGAAACTTACCGCACCATGAACCAGGTGCAGGAGACATTGTCCCGGGCGGCGATTGTGCGCACCTTAACCCAGGTGGAGGGGGTGGAATGTTTAAGTTTTTATGTGGGGGAGGACCCTCTCACAGACGGAAGCGGTAATTTGGTGGGTGTTATGACCAATGATAGTTTTATAGAAAATCCTGGAGAACAGATTAACTCTATCCAGACATCCACCATTGTTTTATATTTTGCCAATAAAAAGGGGAACGGTCTTGTGCAGGAGACCCAGGAAGTGCACCACAGCAGCAATATTTCCCTGGAAAAACTGGTGATAGAGCATCTCTTAGAGGGACCGAAAAGTAAAAATGCCCAGTCGGCAATCCCCGAGGGCACAAAGCTGGTGGGGGTGTCTGTGTTAGACGGGGTATGCTATGTGAATTTAGACGATGCTTTCCGGAACCAGAATTACAGCATAGAGGAACCTGTGGTGATATATTCCATTGTAGATTCTTTGTCGGAAATTTCCACCATAAATAAAGTACAGATTTCCGTAAACGGAAATACCAAGGGAGTGTACCGTGACAGCTTTGCCCTGGATGAACTCTATGAGAGAAACCTGGATTACGTGGAGGAGGTAAATAACTCTGAAATGAAAGTGAATGATGTGAAGGGAGAGGGGGAGGAGGATACCAGTGAATAAACGGAAATTGGCCTCTCTTGCAGCTTCCTTTCTCCTGGGAATCTGCGGGGTACTCTGGAATTTTCCTCTGTTTCTTCTTATTTTCCTGTTATATTTTTTGTGGCAGTGCTCCGTCTTAGCCGCCGGGAAAATCAGGGGAAAAAGGCTGGGATTGTATGGAGCGGTTCTTTTAGCGGCCTTTGTTTTGGGAGGGGCCAGGGCGGCCTGCCGGGAAGATGAGAGCAGGTGCGCCCAGTCTTTTTTCATCCAGGGTGAAGATGTGTCACTTTTGGGAAGGCTTAGCAGGAAAGAAGAAAAAGGGGAACAATTCTATTATTATCTAAAAGACAATTATCTAAAATCCAAAAGCGGGACCTATACCTGTCCTCAAATCTTAGTTATTCTTTCAGCCGATGAATCTTCCATCGGAGAAACCTTAGTTATCAAAGGAAAAATAAAAACATTCCACAAGCCGGAAAATGAGGGAGGCTTTCACGAGCTGGCCTACTACCAGAGCCTTAATATCGAGGGGGCAGTGGAGGAGGCAAAGGTGGAAAAGAGCTATGGAGGGCCGGATAAATTTCGGGAATATCTCTATCAGATCCGGGAAATGTTCCGAGAGAGTTATGAAAACTGTATGGGTAATTCACATGGGAAAGTTATGGCGGCCATGACGCTGGGGGAGAAAAGCGGCATGGACAGAGAGCTAAAAGAGTTGTTTCAAAAGTCGGGGGTCAGCCATTTTTACAGTATTTCCGGGATTCACCTGTCTATTTTGGGAATGACGGTTTACCGCCTGCTCCGAAAAAAATGTACCGGGTACACGGCGGCAGCCCTTTCCGGAATTTTTATTTCCTGCTATGGGATTTTTACAGGATTTGGAATTTCCCAGACCAGGGCAATTGGCATGTTTTTCATTCTCCTCTGGGGAAAATGCAGGGGAAAAAGTTATGATATGCTTACCGCCCTTTCCCTTATGGCCCTGATTTTGGCCTGGGAAAACCCGAAAATTTTTTACCACACAGGTTTTCTCTTATCCTTTGGGGCTGTGGCAGGGGTTCTTTTGGCAGGGGAGATAAAAAAGTCCTGTTTTCACAGGGAATTGTCCGGATTAAAAGACACATGCCTTGTAAGTGCATGTATCCAGATCGTGACAATTCCCATCTTATGCAATACCTTTTATGAAATCTCCCCCTATGCCCTCCTTGTGAATCTTGTGATACTGCCCTGTATGGAAGCCCTGCTGGGGCTTGGAATGGCAGGGATGCTTGCAGGATGTTTTTCAGCGGCTGTGGGAAAAATCCTTTTATTTCCCTGTACGGTGATTTTACTGCTCTTTGAGACGGTCTGCCGCGTGAGCTTAAAACTTCCCTGGGCAGTCTTTATTACCGGAAAGCTGTCTGAATTTTCGGTATTAGTATGGTATGGAGGCATTCTTCTCCTTTTGCTCTCCCGGAAAAACCATAAATATGTCGCAGCGAAGGCAGGGGCCTGCTTTATTGTCTTTTTTACGGTTCTAACAGGCCCGTTCCGCCTGGAGGGGGAGTGGGATGTTTTAGATGTGGGGCAGGGGGAGGCTGTCTGTTTTATGGAGAAGGACGGAACGAATATGTTTTTAGACGGGGGCAGCATCAGTGTGGGACATGTGGGGAATTACCGGATTTTGCCTTTTTTAAAGTATCACGGAATCCGGAAGGTAGACTATTGGTTTTTAAGCCATCTGGATAAAGACCACACAAGCGGCATGACAGAAGTGGCCCAGAGCGGATTTCCAATTAAATATCTGGTTTTGGCGAAGGGGATTGTGAGGGATGAGGCATGGGAGGAGTTAAACAGGTTTGCCGGGGAATGGAATATAAAAATTTTGTATATGGGGCAGGGGGAAACCCTTACCGGGGAGGATAAGAGCTGGAAAGTCACCTGTCTCTATCCGGAGGATAAGAATCAGGAGACGGACAGGAATCATGCATCCATGGTGCTATTTTATGACAGCGGCGGTTTTTTGGGACTTTTTACAGGGGACTTATCTCTTAAGCAGGAGGAAAAACTGGCGGAGAGCTGCAAATTTCCCAGGATTGATGTGTTAAAGGCATCCCACCACGGCTCGAAGTACGGCACCTGCGAAAAATTATTGTCTGCGGTAACGCCAAAAGCCGCTGTGATTTCCTGCGGGAAAAATAACCGGTACGGCCATCCCGGTGAGGAGACTTTAAGGCGTCTTTTAAAAAGGGGAACAGCGGTGTATGATACCCGTTTTACCGGGCAAATAAAAATGCGAAGGGGGGAGATTACCACAGGAAATTCAGTTAGTGATTGAGAATACCGGGAAATTTTGATACAATGAAGAAAAATAAGAAGAGGATGAGATACCATGACAAAAAAACAACGGGCGTTAGAGGTAATTGAAAGGCTGAAAGCCCAGTATCCTATTGCAGGGTGTTCCCTGGATTACAATGAGGCATGGAAACTCCTGGTCAGTGTGCGTCTCGCAGCCCAGTGTACCGATGCAAGAGTAAATATTGTAGTGGAAAAACTCTATGAAAAGTTTCCCGACGTGGAGGCGCTGGCTAAGGCCCCTGTGGAGGAGATAGAAGAGATTGTCCGCCCCTGCGGCCTGGGAAAAAGCAAGGCCAGGGATATCAGTGCCTGTATGAAAATATTAAAAGAAGAGTACGGGGGAGAAGTGCCGGATGATTTTGACAAGCTTTTAAAACTGCCGGGGGTGGGAAGAAAGAGCGCCAATCTTATTATGGGGGACGTGTTTCATAAACCAGCCATTGTGACGGATACCCACTGTATTAGAATCTGCAACAGAATCGGACTGGTGGAGGGGACGAAAGACCCCAAAAAGGTGGAGATGGCCCTTTGGAAAATCATACCCGGGGAGGAGGGCAGCAACTTCTGCCACCGCCTGGTGTACCACGGCAGGGAAGTGTGCACGGCCAGGACAAAACCTCACTGTGACAGGTGCTGCCTTATGGATATCTGCAGGCAGGCGGGAATTTCATAAGAAATGCTTAAGACACAGTAAGAAATAACTGGTACTTTTGTTTAAAATGTGGTAATATGGAAAAAGAGATTAAAGTAGCAGAAGCGGTCAAGGGTTATGACATCTAGGAGGTTTCTCAATGGAATTAGTTTTTACCAATGAGTCGTGCACAGGATGCAATAAATGTGTAAGGGCATGCCCGGTTTTGGTGTCCAATGTAGTGGAAGACGATGGTTTTGTTTATGTAAATCAGGATAATTGTATTGCCTGCGGGGCATGTTTTGACGCCTGTTCCCACAATGCCAGGGATTACAGGGATGACACAGCGGAGTTTTTCGGGAATTTGTCCAAGGGGAAAAAGATATCCGTTATCATTGCACCTGCCTTTTTGGCCAATTATCCCAGAGAGTATAAAAAGGTGCTGGGGTATTTAAAGCAAAAGGGCGTAAACCATATTTACAGTGTGTCTTTCGGGGCGGATATTACGACCTGGGGATATTTAAAATATATAACGGAACATAACTTTGTGGGTGGAATCTCCCAGCCCTGTCCCGCTGTGGTCCGGTATGTGGAACAGTATATTCCCAAGCTGATTCCCAGGCTGATGCCTGTTCACAGCCCTATGATGTGTATGGCTATATACATAAAAAAATACCTGAAAGTCACAGATGATTTGGCGTTTATCAGCCCCTGCATTGCAAAAAAGATGGAGATAACAGATGATAACTGCAAGGGATATGTGAAATATAATGTGACATTTGCCAAACTTATGCAGGCTGTGGGGAAAGATTACGAGAGATGCCAGGAGTACACAGATGAACTGGAGTATGGCCTTGGCTCCCTTTATCCCATGCCAGGGGGGTTAAAAGAAAATGTGGAACATTTTCTGGGAAAAGGACAGGTTGTCCGCCAGGTGGAGGGAGAGCGGGAAGCTTACCGCTATCTGGAGGAATATCTTGAAAGGGTAAATAAAGGTAAAGAGCTGCCCTTTATGGTGGATATCTTAAACTGCAGCAAGGGCTGTATTTACGGTACGGCCACGGAGCCGGAGCGCAATACCGACGATGTGATGCTTACTTTGAGTAAAATGCGGCAGCTAGACCAGAATCCTGGGAAAAACAAATCCCTGCATCTGGGGAAAAAGGGAAAAAACTCTAATCCCTGGACGGAAGAGATTTCCCATAAACAGCGTTTTGACAATCTTATGCTTGCATTTAAAGAGCTTGACATCAATGATTTCATCCGGAATTATTCTGCCAAAGCCGTGGAGATTAAAGAGCCCACGGAGCAGCAATATGATGAAATCTTTAAAAAGATGCATAAATATGATGAGGAAAGCCGTAATATTAACTGTGAGTGCTGCGGTTTCACCTCATGCCGGGATATGGCAAAGGCCATATTCAATAATGTAGGAAAGAGAAAGAGCTGCGTATACTATTTAAAGGATGTGGCCGAGAGGGAAAAAAGCAAGATACAGGAGCTAAGGAAGAAGGAGCAGGAAGACCAGCAAATCCATCAGGAGCGCCTTCAGGACATTATCAGCCAGTTTGCCACACTACGGGAGAATGTGACAGAGTTAAGCGTGGCCAATGAGGATTCCGCCAACGAGGCCACAAACCTGGCCCAGTATGTTCAGGATATATCCAATTTCTGTTATGAGTTAAATGAGTCTTTGGAGACGATATCCAATTTTATTGATATTTATAAGACTACCAATGAAAATATAACGGCCATTGCGGGGAAGACAAATCTTTTGTCCCTCAATGCCTCCATTGAGGCGGCAAGGGCGGGAGAGCAGGGCCGGGGCTTTGCGGTGGTTGCAGAGGCAATCCGCAATCTTTCCGCCTCCACAAAAGACCTTGTGGTGGAGAGCGACAAGAAAGCGGAAGATATTATCCCCAAAATCAATAACAGCGTGGGCTCTGTAAAGCGGCTGATTGAAAGTATCAATGAGATGACGGAAAAAATTGCAACCATTGCAGCAAATACGGAACAGATTTCCTCCCAGACTTCCTGTGTACAGAGTATGACAGAGGATTTGAAGGATGCGGTGGGAGAGATATAATAAATTGTAAAGGAGAAAGAGAATGAGATATTCAATTGAAGGGGAACCCATGCCGGTGGTAATTTGTGAACTGGAAGCCGGAGAGAAGATGATTACAGAAAAAGGAGCCATGTCCTGGATGTCTCCCAATATGAAAATGGAGACCGTAGGGGGCGGCGTAGGAAAAATGTTCGGCAGGATTTTAAGCGGTGAGAGTTTATTTCTCAACAATTATACTGCTGAGAGAGGCCCGGGGATGATTGCTTTTGCATCCAGTTTCACAGGGGCAATCCGGGCTTTTGAGATTTCCCCGGGGAAAAACATGATTTGTCAGAAATCAGCATTTTTGGCATCTACAGCGGGAGTGGAGCTATCCACCTTCTTCCAGAAAAAAATTGGAAGCGGATTCTTTGGGGGAGAGGGATTTATTATGCAGAAGCTTTCCGGGCAGGGAGTAGCTTTTGTGGAGTTTGATGGGTATATCAAAGAGTATGAGCTTGCAGCAGGTCAGGCTATGATTATAGACACCGGTTATCTGGCTGCCATGGAGGAGACATGTTCCATTGACATTCAGTCTGTTCCCGGCCTGAAAAATATGGTCTTTGGCGGAGAAGGGGTGTTTAATACAAGAATTACCGGGCCAGGTAAAATTTACTTACAATCTATGCCGATTTCTCAGATGGCAGGGGCATTGCTGCCATATATTCCATCCGGGAGTTAATAACTTATGACAAAAACCTTGCGGTACGATAGACTGGATGATTGCGTATGCGATGGTTCAGAGGATGGTATCGCAGGGTATTTTTATTACAAAAATCAGAATCACATTATCAGTGGGGAAAATAATTGAGGGTATTCAAATGAGGAGAAAAACAGGAACGGAAGCTTTAGAGACAATGCAGGTCTGCTTTTCAGAAAATGCGGATTTGTGCAAATGGAAAGCAAAAGAAACGGTGATTGGAAATGCCATCCGTGAAGTGCCCGGGGGAATTATCGTATATGGGGCAGAGAAGGGGAATATTGAGATTTTTTATTACAGCCAGGAAGTTTTGGAATTGTTTGGGATTTTGCAGAGGGATATTTCCGGGGGAAAGGTTTTTTTGCTGAAGGATTTGGTGTCGAGAAAAGATTTAAAGAAGCTGAAACACTCCCTAGACGAAAGAGATACAAGGAAAGACGGCATGTCCTGCGAATTTCGGATTATAAACAGAAAGACAGGATACCGCTGGGTGTGTTTCCGGGAAAGGGCCATAACCGAGGACGGACATCCGGAGATGTTTATTGCTATTATGCTGGATATTACCAGGGAGAAGGAAAAAGAGATTTCCGCCAAAAAGCTGGCCCTGCAGTCTAAGTATATTTATGAGCATGACTCCTTAACGGGATTGTACCGAAAGGAGGCTTTTGAGAAACAGGCTTGGGAATTGATTCATAAGAATCCGGATACAGACTATGTGTTCGTCCGCTGGGATGCGGAACACTTTAAGCTGGTAAACGAGCTCTCCGGTTATGAGGTGGGAAACCAGCTTTTAATCTGGGCGGCGGAGCTGATTACTGATTTTCTGGGAACCGAAGGGGTGGCTGCAAGGCTTGATTCCGACCATTTTATACTCTGTTTTCCTCTTAAAATGCTGGATATCCAGAAATCCTTCCGGAAAATCCGGGGGATATTGTCAAGTATGAATTTTGATTATAACATCCGTATCTATGCAGGTATCTATGTGGTTGTAGACCGGGAGGAGCCGGTGGATTTCATGTGCGATAAGGCCGCTTTGGCCCTCTCCAGCATTAAGGGCAGATATATGGAGACCCATGCATATTACGACCACGAGATGATGCAGAATATGTTAAAGGAACAAGAAGTAAAAAATGATATGTGGGACGCCTTAAAAAATGACCAGTTTAAGGTTTATGTCCAGCCCAAATATGATGTGATTTCCGGGAAAATCGTGGGGGGAGAGGCTTTGGTGCGGTGGAAACATCCGGAAAAAGGCTTTGTAAACCCTGTGGATTTTATACCCTTTTTTGAGCGCAGCGGATTCATCAGCAATATGGACCAATATATCTGGGAGCATGTAGCCCTGTATCTGCAAAATTGCATGGAGAGGGGAAACCGGGTTCTGCCAATTTCCGTAAATGTTTCCAGAATCGATTTTTACAGGGATAATCTGTATGTACATTTTGTGAAACTTTTGGATTCCCATAAACTCTCTTCCAAGTATA
>Ga0137307_101293_pt1 | contig 23135 bp, 19 predicted proteins | sample NAcewD2O_March_2_FD_97180 | JGI IMG/M metagenome (GOLD analysis project Ga0137307, IMG submission 97180) | Mouse cecal microbial communities from Vienna, Austria - N-Acetylglucosamine amended D2O_March | ecosystem: Host-associated > Mammals > Digestive system > Large intestine > Cecum | place... | reverse complement strand
TTAAAACATGGTTGGCGCACTCCTTACCCTTTTCGGCATCAAGGCTGCCGATCAAGATATTCTGCGATCTGCCGGTTCACCTCGTCCAGCTCCGCGCGGAAGGCGCGGGCGGAAATGCGCAGTGCGCCGTGCCCTAAGATGATCAGCTGTTCCGCGCCGTCGGAGGTAACAACGCGCACGCGGTGGCGTTTGCCGATTTCGTAGGTGACCTTTTCGATATACATATCCGCTGTTTCCGCCTCGCGGGTATATACAACGTCGATGTTATGGTACCGCTCTACCGCGCCCTGCCCGCCGCGCACCTTGTAGGCGTCGAACACAAGAATTACGCGGCAGGGCCGAAAGCCGCGGTAATTGCACAGCGCGTCCATCAGCGCCCGTCGTGCGGCCTCGATGTTTACCTGAGCCAACGCGTGCAGATCGTCCCACGCAAAAATGATATTGTAGCCGTCAACCAGCAGATATTCCGGTCCCCCGGGCAGGGGAGAGGCGGCTTGCGCGCGGCGCGCAGCGCCGTTTTTTACGGCGCCGGAGGGGGACGAAGCGGCGGCGCCGGAGTGGGGAGCGGCGGAAGAGGATGAGGTGACAGAAGCGGAAGAAGCACCGCGCGAGGAGGTACGTGCGCCGCGCGCAGTGGGGCGCATGGCGCGCTCGGCCACGGGGCCATAGGTGCGCCGGAAGATGGCCTCCAGCTCCCGATCCAGCGCAAGCCCGGCGGCGTAATCAAGCCCGGCAGCGCGCTTGGACCCGGCGGCAGAGGGGGAGGCGGCAGCGCCGGAGGGGCCGGTGCCGTTCTCGGGCGGCGAGGCGTTCGGGCGCAGGCCGCTTTCCACATGCATATGCTGCTCCACCTCGTTCCACGGCACATGGTGTCCCGCGCCGTGCGCGCAGAACACAGAGCCGGCGGGGTTGTCCGTATCGCGGTCGGCATCATAGCCGCAGGCGGCAAGCACCGCCTCGGCGTCGTGGCAGGGGGCGTAGCCGCGCAGCGTGCAGGCCAGGCTGCCGCTGCCTCTGGTATAGGCGGCCACCTCGGCGGAATAGCCGCGCATCTCCGAGACGGGGGCATAGCCCGTAAGCAGGGCGGAGGAGCCCTGCGTTTGCGGCGGAGAAAAGCTTCCGCCCATGCGCTGGATATCGGCAATGGCGCGGCCAAGGTTTTCGGCGGGGGTCTCCAGCCGAAAATCGTACCATGGCTCCAGCAGGATGCTTTCGGCTTTTTTCAGCCCCTGGCGCACGGCCCGCCAGGTCGCCTGCCGAAAATCGCCGCCCTCGGTGTGCTTTTGATGCGCGCGCCCGGCCACCAGCGTAATTTTCATATCCGTGATCGGCGCGCCCATCAGCACGCCCCGGTGCTGCTTTTCGGCAAGGTGCGTTAAAACAAGCTGCTGCCAGTTCTGGCTTAGCATGCCGTCCGGGCAAGCGGCAGCAAAGCGCAGGCCGCTGCCGGCCTCGCCCGGCTCCAGCAGCAGATGCACCTCGGCATAATGGCGCAGCGGCTCGAAGTGGCCAACGCCCTCTACGGGTGCAGCGATGGTTTCGCGATAGACGATATTGCCCGGGCCAAATTCCACCGCGAGGCCGAACCGGTCGGAAATCTGGCGGCGCAGTACCTCCAGCTGTATCTCGCCCATCAGGTGAATGCAGATCTCGCGCAGCGTATCGTTCCACACAACGGTAAGCTGCGGCTCTTCTTCCTCCAATTGGCGCAGGTGGGCAAATGCTGCCTGCGGATCGGCCCCTTCGGGCAGCAGCACCTGACAGGTGAGCACGGGGGCGAGCGCGGCCCGGCACGCGTTGGGCTGTGCGCCAAGCCCTTCGCTCGGCCAGGTTGCGGTAAGGCCGGTAACGGCGCACAGTGTGCCCGGCCCGGCCTGCTGCGCCACGGCAAAGCGCGCGCCGGAATAAATGCGCAGCTGATCGGCCTTTTCTTCCCACGGCCGGCCGGAAGCGGCAACGCCGCGCAGCGTTGTTTTGGCGCGCAGCACGCCGCCGGTAATTTTTAAAAAGGTAAGCCGCGCGCCCTGCGCATCGCGCGCAATTTTGTAAACGCACGCGCCAAAATCCGCAAGGGGCTGCGGGGCGTGGGTATAGCGGCACAGTGCGTCCAGCAGCGTATCCACGCCGGAAAGGCGCAGCGCCGAGCCAAAACAGCAGGGGAACAGCTTGCGCTGCGCAACGACCCCGGCGATATCGTCGTCCGAAAGCGTATCCGATTCCAGATAGCGCGAAAGCAGCGTTTCGTCGCGCGCGGCGGCCTCCTCGCACAGAATTTCGTCGGTGCATTCCACGCAGTCCGCGCTCAGCGCGCGGCGCAGCTGCGCCAAAAGCGCTTCGCGGTCTGCGCCGGGCAGATCCATTTTATTGACGAACAAAAATACGGGAATGCCTCGGCGCTTGAGCAATTGCCAAACCGTGCGGGTGTGGCTTTGTACGCCGTCGGTACCGCTGATCACAAGAACGGCGAGATCCAGCACCTGAAGCGCGCGCTCCATCTCGCCGGAAAAATCCACATGGCCGGGCGTATCCAGCAGTGTGAGGGTAACGCCGGGCAGCTGCAGCACCGCCTGCTTGGAAAATATCGTGATGCCGCGTTCGCGCTCCTGCGCGTCGTTATCCAGAAACGCGTTTTGATGATCGACCCGCCCCAAACGCCGCAGCGCGCCGCCGGTGTAGAGCATCGCCTCCGAAAGCGTCGTTTTGCCTGCGTCCACATGCGCCAAAAGGCCTGCGCACAGCTTTTTTTCCGGTTTGTTTTCCGGGATGGTCTCCACTGCGTCATCTCCTCAGCCGTTGCTTAAAAACAGTACAGGCAACCCGTACCGGTAACCGGTACGGGTAAACAATACGATGTAACCCGGTACGGGGAAACGGTACCGGCAAACAGTACGGTGCAAACAGTATCGTTAGATCATTATAAGCAGATTATAACACACAAGGTACGGCTGCGTCAAAAAAGCGCCTGCAGAGGGCAGGCCCCTGCAGGCGTTTTTTAAAGAGAAGGGCTTTAGAAGCGGGACGGGCGCTTACATGGCTTGCGCCGGCTTTTCAGCGGATGTGCGCGTGGGCGCATATGCATCCGGAGCTTGTCCCATGGTATCAGAAACCTGCTCCAAGGCATCGGAAGACCGCCCCGCAGCATCCGGAGCCTGCTTCAAATTATCGGGCGCCTGCCCCAACGCCGCGCCGAGCGCATCGGAAAAAGCGGCGTAATCCTGAAGCGTCAGCTGTTCGGGGCGCGCCGTGGCCGGAATGCGCGCATTGCACAGCGCCGCAAGCACGGTTTCTTTGGGCAAGCCCAGCCCGGAGCTGACGGCATTTGCCGCCGTTTTGCGCCGCTGGCCGAATGCCGCGCGAATGACGCGGAACATGGCCGCTTCGCTGTGCGGCCGAACGGGCGGCTCTGCGTGCGGCCGCAGCCGGATGACGGCGCTTGTCACCTTAGGCGGCGGATAAAAACTGCCCGGCTGCACCGCAAACAGCATCTGCGGCCGGGCGTAATAGCGCACCGCGCAGGTAATGGCCCCGGCCATGCGCGTGCCGGGCTGCGCCACCAGCCGCTCGGCGGCCTCCTTTTGCACCATCACGGTGATCTGTTCAACGGGCAGGCGCTGCTCCAGCAGCCGCATCAAAACCGGGCTGGTGATGTAGTACGGCAAATTAGCGCACACCGCCACCCGCATACCGGGAAAATGCGCGCGCAGCAGCGCGGCAAGATCCAATTCCATCACGTCGCCTTCCACGATGGCGACATTCCGGAATTCGGCCAGCGTTTGCGCCAGAAGCGGCGGCAGCCGCCGGTCGATCTCAATTGCCACAACCTTGCCCGCGCGGCGGGCCAGCTCCTGCGTCAGCACACCAAAACCGGGGCCGATCTCCAGCACGCCCATGGTGCTGTCGAGGCCCGCGGCCTCGGCAATTTTGGGGCAGACGCCGGGGTTGACGATGAAGTTTTGCCCCAACCCTTTGGAAAAAGAAAATCCGTGCGCGGCGCAAAGCGCCCGAATGGTGGAAAGATCCGTCAGTTTCACGCGGCGTGCTACACCTCCGGTTCGGGCGGGGAAGAGGTGTCCGCGGGTGCCGAAGAATCTGTACCCGAAGAAGAACTGCCGGAGGACGCGCTGCGGGAGGACGCGCTGCGGGAGGATGCGCTGCCGGAGGAGCTTTGATCCGCAGACGAGGCGCCGGAAGACGCGCTGCCGGAGGACGCGCTGCGGGAGGAGCTTTGATCCGCAGACGAGGCACCGGAAGACGCGCTGCCGGAGGACGCGCTGCCGGAGGAGCTTTGATCCGCAGACGAGGCGCCGGAAGACGCGCTGCCGGAGGGCTCCGAGGCTGTGGATGAAGCGCCGGAGGAAGCGGGAGCGCGGTTCAGCTCGATCTCGTTGCGGCCGAGCATTGTATCCAGCGCCTCGCGGGCGCGGCGGATCTGGGGATCCGTCTCCACCGTGAAGGAATAAAAATTCGCTTCCTCCTCGGCTGTTAAAAGAGCCTCCACATCGGGAACTACGCCGGTGCCGTTGAAGGAGGTACCGCTTTTGCTCAGCAAAAGGCCAACGGTGTACGAGAACGCCGAACCGTCCGAAAGCGCCACCGGGCGGCACTGCACCGTTCCCTTGCCCGCTGTGCGCACGCCGACGATGCGCCCTTTTTCAAATTCGCGCAGAGAGGTGGCAAACAGTTCCGCCGCATAGGAGGTATTGCCGTTTACCAGCACCACCATCGGCAGATCCACCTCGTTGATATCCGAGGTTTCGAGCGTAGTAACGGAGCCGTCCCGGTTTTGCTGGCTGGCAATGGTGCCCACCGGGCACAGATGATCGATCACGCGGATCGCGTTCGCGATGCTCCCGTCCGCGTTGTCGCGCACATCGAAAATGATGCCGTCCGGAGCGGCGGTATCCGTGACCCATTCGTCCAGATATTCCTTCAGCTCATCGAGCGTTCGGGAATTGAAGGTGCTGATGTGAACATAGAGCGTCGCGTTGTCCGACAGCAGCTGTGCGTCCACCGAGGGGATCTCGTATTCGCGCCGCTGCAGCTCCACCGTGCGCGCATCATCGCCTGTGGCGTTTACCACGTTCAGCGAGATCACCGTGCCGGATTCGCCCAGCAGCTGGCTGTTGATCTGGCTCAGGCTCAGCGTGCGCACGTCGGTTTCGCCGATCTGCGTGATAAAGGTGTTCGCCGTCAGGCCAAATTCCTCGGCCGGGCTGTTGGAGTATACGCGCGTAATGCGCGCGTATCCGTTGGCGTCTTTTGCCACGTCCGCGCCGATGCCCATCAGCACGCCGTTTTGCAGGTTCAGGTATTCCAGATACTGGCGCGCGGTGTAGTAGCGCGCGTCGGCGTCTCCCATGCCGGCCACGTAGCCGGCCGCGATATAATCGTACAGCGTATCGTTCACGATCTCGCCGTAATAGTTTTCGCGGGCGGATTTATCCATCTCCGAAAGCTTGTTGTACATCACTTCTTTTTCGCGTACGTTGATCATGCGGTTGAAGATCTGCATGCTCAGGATCATAGTAACAACAAAAGTAAGCGTCATCGCAATGATGGCGATCGCCAGCGCTACGTTTACTGTGATTTTTTTATTCATTCGCGTTTCTCACTTTCCCGGCCAGAATCCGGCTTCGGATCCGGCCGTTTAAGCATTCTTTTTCAGATACGGCCACGCGCTTACGGGTGTATTGTTCACATTTACCTCAAAGTGCAGATGGTTGCCCGTACTGTTGCCCGTGCTGCCCACATAGCCGATGAGCTGCCCCTTGGTAACATAATCCCCGTTGTTTACGGCGCGCTGCGACATATGGCCGTAAATTGTGGCCACGCCGTTGCCGTGCGAGAGCTTTACCGAGATGCCGTAGCTCCAATGGTTGTTGGTGTTCACCACGCCGTCGGCCGCCGCGAAGATGGGTGTGCCCGCCGGGGCGGGGATGTCCATGCCGCGGTGCACATCGCGCACGCCGTAGATCACGCGCGTGGTGCCAAAATCCGAGGAGAGGTTGTAGTAGTTGGGGATGGGCCAGCTGAATTCGCCGTCGAATTCAAAATCCACCTGTTCGGCGCGCGCCCAGGCCTCCCATTCCTTCTGCGCCTGCTCGTATTGCTCGCGCAGGTCTTTTTCCTGCTCGTCCTTGGCGGCCAGATCGGCCTCGGCCGCGGTGATGGTGGCACTGGCCTGCTGGATGGCGTTGGAGTAGGCGACGGCTGTATCCATCAGCTCCTGCTCGCGGGCAGAAAGCGCCGCAAGCTGTGCTTCCAGCTCGGTGCGCTGTTCTTCCAGCAGCGCCTGTTCGGCGCGCAGCTGCCGCACCAAATCGGTATCGCGCTCGGTAATCTGCTGCAGATTTTCGCTGAAGCGCAGCATCTGCGAAAGATTGTCGATGCCAAACAGAATGGCAAGATTCGACTGCCGGCTCAATTCGTACATGCCGCGCAGCCGCTGCTCGAACATCTGCTTTTGATACAGCACGCTGGCGGCTTTTTCGGCAACCTCGGCGTTTTTTGCGTTAATGCTTTCGACCTGCGCCGCAATGTCCTCCTTGAGGGCCGCGATCTGCGCCTTCAGGTTGTTGGCCTGCGCCTGATAATACTGCTTGGTCTGCTCGGCCTTTTCTTTATTATCCTTTACGCGCTCGGTTTCGGCCTGCAGATCTTCCAGCTCCTGCTTCAGGCGCTCCAGCCGCTCGGCGGGCGTTTCGGCATAGGCAAACAGAACCGGCGCGCTCAAGGAAAGCAGCATCAGCACGGCCAGCGCCAGACAGATGATTCGGATGATTTTTGTACGTTTTTCCATGGATCGTTCCCTTGCGGCCTCCCCTGCCTATACCTTCAAATGCTTGCGGATGCTGGACGCGCAGCCGATGCCGCCAATGGCCACGCCAAACAGCACAAAGCCGCCCGCCAGCGGGCCGATGATATCGAAGAACGGCAGCATGCAGCGGGTGAATTCGTTCAGCCACAGCGCGTTCGGCTGCAAAAGCGCCCGCTCCAGCCCGTAATAGGCGCCGCCCACAATGCCTGTGGCCAGCAGCGCCGAAATGGCGCCCACCGTCATGCCCTCCACAAAGAACGGCAGCCGGATAAACGCGTTTGTCGCGCCCACGAACTTCATGATATTGATCTCCTTGCGGCGGGCGAACACCGTAAGGCGGATGGTATTGCTGATGACCACCACGCTCACCACGCCCAGCACCACTACAAGCCCCCAGCCCACGTAGCTGACGATGCGCCGCAGATTGACCAGCGTACTGGAAAGCTCGGTGGGGGAATTGATGCGGTAAAACGCGTTGAGCGTCAGCGCGGAGCCGTCGGCGGCCGTAACCGCATATGCGCCCATCGCCTGCAGGCGCTGCACGGTGTCCGCCATCTGCGAAACATCCGCCAGCGAAATGCGAAACGAAGCGGGCAGAGGATTCTGCTCGTTGCCTTCGCCCGCGTAATCGTTCATTACGTCGCCGTTTTCTCCCAGCCAGCCGCGCATATCCTCCACCGCGGCGGCCTTGGAGATATACTCGCAGAACGATACGTTCTGTGCCAGCGGCAGCTGGATCTTCAGATTTTCCACCACGTCGGCCGGCGCGGCGTCGTCGAGAAAGAATTCGATCTCGTTGAAGGTTTCCAGATAATCGACATAGCTGCCCACGTTTACGCTCAGCAGCACCGCCACGCCCGTGATCATCAGGCAGGCCACAAGGACGCCGATGGAGGCCAGAGTCATCAGCCGGTTGGACACCATGCTGTGCCAGCCCTGGCGCACTAAGTATTTAAAGCTGGAAATTCTCATAAATACGCAGCCTCCCTCCCGTGCGGAGCGAAGCCGTCGTCCACCACCTCGCCGTGGTCGATCATGATCGTGCGCTTTTTAAAGCGCGCGGCCAGCTCGTGCTCGTGCGTAACAACAACGATCGTGGTACCGAGGCTGTTGATGGCCTGCAAAAGCTCCATGATCTCGATGGAAAGCTCCGGGTCGATGTTGCCGGTCGGCTCGTCCGCAATGATGATGGGCGGCGAGTGCACCAGCGCGCGTGCCAGCGCAATGCGCTGCTGCTCGCCGCCGGATAATTCCTGCGGCAGGCTGTGCGCTTTGCCGGAAAGCCCTACAAGGCTAAGTACATAGGGCACGCGCCGCTTGATCTGCCGCTCGGGAATGTTGGTTACCCGCATGGCAAACGCCACGTTTTCGTAGGCCGTCATGGAGGGGATGAGGCGAAAATCCTGGAACACCACGCCCAGCCCGCGCCGCAGATAGGGGATCTCGCGCGGGCGAATGCGCGAAAGATCGCGCCCGTTTACAAACACGCGGCCTTCCGTGGCTTTTTCCTCGCGCAGGATCAGCTTTAAAAAGGTGCTTTTGCCGGCGCCGGAATGCCCCAGCACAAACACGAATTCGCCCTTCTGGATGGAAAGGTTCACATCGTGCAGCGCAACGATATCCGCGCTTTTGGAATCAAGCCCGGTATAAATTTTTTTAACGTTTTCAAAACGGATCATATCGGTGGTTGACATTTTACTCTCCTGTTTGCCATGCCTGCCGCGGGCCGGTGCGCTCCGCGGGCGGCGCTCTTCAGGCTGCCCCAAAGCCGTGCGGGGCGCGGAAGGGAGGCTTTTGCCCCCGCACGGCCCCGCAGATCCTTCGGAACAGCCTGTCGGGTTTTAATATTTTGCGGGCGTGGCGCTGAGGTATTTTTTTACCATCAGGGCCACCTTAAACACAATGGCGTCGTCGAATTCGCGCAGATCAAGGCCGGTGAGCTTTTTGATCTTTTCCAGCCGGTACACCAGAGTATTGCGGTGCACAAACAGGCCGCGGCTCGTTTCGGATACGTTCAGGTTATTTTCAAAGAAGCGCTGAATGGTGAACAGCGTTTCGGCGTCGAGGCTTTCGATGCCGCCCTGCTTGAACACCTCTTTCAGGAACATTTCGCACAGCGTGGTGGGCAGCTGATAGATAAGCCGGGCGATGCCCAGATGATCGTAGCTGATGATGGCCTGCTCGGTGTCGAACACCTTGCCCACCTCCAGCGCGATCTGCGCCTCTTTAAAGCTTTGGGCCAGATCCTTTACATTGGCGATCTGTGTGCCGATGCCCACGACAGACCGGATATAATGCTCGACGCTGAGCGTGTCCACAATACTGGCAGCCAGCTTTTCGACATCGTGCTGGTCGATGCCGCGCCGGATCTCCTTCACAAGAACGGTGTCGCTCTCGCTGATGTTGAACACAAAATCCTTCTGCTTATCCGGGAACAGGCCGCTGACAACGTCGTAGGCAGAGATATCCGCGCCGGACGTAACGCGTATGAGCAGCACAACGCGGGAAACATCGGTGGCAAAATGCATCTCGCGCGCTTTGGCGTAGATATCCCCGGGCAGGATGTTATCCAGCACGACGTTTTTGATAAAGTTTACCTTATCGAACTTTTCGTCGTAGTACTGCTTGATGGTTTGCAGGCTTACGGCAAGCAGTCCCGCATAGCGCGCCGCCGCTTCGTCGGTGCCCTCCACCATCACCGCGTAATCGTTGTGATTGTTGGCGCTGAACAGAAAGAACGTAAAATCTCCCTGCACAAACGCTTCTTCTGCGGCAGGGTGTTCGCCGATCACGCCCTCGCGCATTTCACCTACACGGTTCAGGTCGGAACAGGCGATCACAACGCCGGTTTCGTCCACAACACCGATTGTGCGATCGATCGCCTCCTTCATTTGATAGACAACGCCCTGAAACACTCTGTTGGCCATAATCCATTTTTCCCTTCTGCGCGGTGCGCGATCCTCCACCAAATCGTGAATTTAAACAATTCGCCATCATGTTCCTCTCTATTTTACACAATACTTCCGGCCAATGCAACATATTTTCACAAAAAAGCCGTGGATTTATTGTATAAATTGGGAAACACTGGCCGAAACCCGTTTTCGCGCCGCCTTTTGCGGCCTTGAATTGGGAAAAAATCGATAAAAAGGAAAAAACTGGATGAAAAGACCCGCTACCCGGAGGGCTCCTGCCGTGCGCCGCCGGTGGGGACGATTTGGGCCACTTCCTCCGGCGAAAGCGCGCGGAACCCGCCCGCGCCGAGCGTTTCGTCCAGCGGCAGGCCACCGATGGCCGTGCGGCGCAGCTCGTTCACGCCCGCGCCGTATACGCCAAACATCCGTTTGATCTGATGATACACGCCCTGCCGCAGCACCACGCGCGCGCTGCAGGGGCCAAACTTCCCCGGCTCCAGCGCCGCCGGCTGCATCACACTGCCGTCCGCAAGGCGCACGCCCGCGGCAAAGCCCGCGATCATCTGCGGCGTCAGCGGCGTATCCAGCAGCACCTCGTAGGTTTTGGGCACATGGCGCTTCGGAGCAAGAATGTCGTGCGCAAAGGCACCGTCGTCGGTGATGAGCACAAAGCCTGTGCTGGACTTGTCCAGCCTTCCGGCAGGGAACAGGCCGCGCCGGGGCCAGCTTTCGCGCACCAGATCCACCACGGTTACCGCGCTTTTATCCTCCGAGGCGCTCACCACGCCCTTGGGCTTATCCAGCATGATATAAACAAATTTCTGTACGCGCAAAGGCGCGCCGTCCAGCGTAACGGCGGCGGCATCGTCCACCTGCGTATCGAGGCCGCGGCACACCGCGCCGTTTACGCGCACCGCGCCGCGCCGAATGGCCGCGCGCGCGTTGGAGCGGCTTTGCTGCGCGGCCTGCGCCACCAGCTTATCCAACCGCATACCGATCCCCCCGCCCCGCGCGGCTCTGCCGCCGCTTTTTGGTTTATATGCCGATCTGCGCCCGCAGGCGCATCCCAAAAGCGGGCCGGGCAAAGCGAGGCTCTTCGGCTTTTGAAAATATTCCTGCGGGGGCGTTTGTCAACAGCTCCATAGAAAGACAGCGTCAATCATACACTTTTATTATAGCACACTTTTTGCCGTTTGAAAATCCCTTTCTGCGCGCCGGCGCCGCGCAAACGATGCGCCGAGCGCCTTTCCGGCGCGCCGCACCCTCGCAGAGCGGGGCCCTGCGAGGGTGCGCGGCCGTTCGGCATGAACCGGTGGGAAAGCCGTTCGGGCCTATTCGGCGTCAACCGGTGGGAAAGCCGTTCGGGCCTATTCGGCGTCAACCGGTGGGAAAGCCGTTCGGGCCTATTCGGCGTCAACCGGTGGGAAAGCCGTTCGGGCCTATTCGGCGTCAACCGGTGGGAAAGCCGTTCGGGCCTATTCGGCGTCAACCGGTGGGAAAGCCGTTCGGGCCTATTCGGCGTCAACCGGTGGGAAAGCCGTTCGGGCCTGTTCGGCGTCAATCGGTGGGAAAGCCGTTCGGATCTATCGGCACCTCCGGCTCCGCTAAAACCTGCGCGGCGGCCGCATCTGCAGGGGCATCCACAGGGGCCGCGTCGGGCACAGGCTCTGGCACGGCGTTCGGGTCGGCCGCTGCGGCGTTCGGGTCGGCTGCTGCGGCGTTCGGGTCGGCTGCTGCGGCGTTCGGGTCGGCTGCCGCGGCGTTCGGGTCGGCTGCCGCTGCCGCATCCGGTGCGGGCACGTTTGCGCCGAAGCCGGTGTTCGCGGCAATTTCTGCGTCCGTCAGCGCAAGCGGTGCGTTTGTGGCTGCCGCCGCCTGCAGCGGCAGCACCTCGCCCGAGGGCTTTTGCAAAATATATGCGCCGCGCGGCTCGTTTTTATACACCAGCACCACGCCATAGGATTTTTCCTTTTCGGTGGTGCGCGAGGGGATCAGGATCACCCATTTATCCACCTTTTTGTTTTTTACGCGGGAAAGATCCAGCCCGCTTTCTTTGATCACCTCGTTGAACGCCTTAAAGCTGTCGTCCCACTTGCGCGGCACGGTAACGGTGCTCACCTCGGCCGTGGTGGGGTCCACCTCGATGCCGAAGCCCTGAAAAAACGAAACCACGTCCTGCGCGCCGGTGATCTCCTGCTTCAGCGGGCTGCCCTGCGCCGCTGTGGCCACGGCGCCGTCCCCGCCGCGGAACGCGCTTGCCGTAAATACGGCACCGGCCAGCGCTACGCCGCAAATGGCAATGGCGGCCAGTTTGCGCAGGCCGCCCCTGCGCAACGTACACACAAACATTGAACATTTCCCTCCTTATCGGGCCGCCGCAAAGGCTGCGCTGTCCGGCGGCTTCGGCTCGGCAAACGCTTTGTTTGAAAGCGGCCCGGAATGCACGCGTCCGGGCGGTGTGCGTCCGGGCGGTCTTTGCTGCATTCATATGAAAAACGCGCGCTTTTTAGAAGTATCCGGCCTTGGGTGTGCCGGGGGGCCGCCGCCGCGCGCTTTTCTTTTGCTGCCGCGCCGGATTTTGCTTGACAAATGCGCCAAAGACAGGCATAGTTAAAGAAAAGCCTGTTTGCAAAACGCCGGTGCGGGCTTTGAGCGCCTGTCGGCGTATGGCTCGGCCGAACCGGCGTTTAAAAGCCGAAAGAGGGCTGCCGGCGCAGAACCGGCCGCGGGATGCCTCCCGCGGCCGGTTCTGCGCCGGCAGCCCGATGTAAATCAAAAAAGATGGAAACCAAAGAAAAAGGAGTGCTTTTGCATGATCCTGACAGTGGATATCGGCAATACCAATATTGTTTTGGGCGGCTACGAAAACGACGCGCTCGCCTTCAGCACGCGCGTTTCTACGGATAAAAGCCGGGAGGCGGATCAGTACGCGCTGGAGCTCTCGGGCATTCTGCGCCTTTACGGGGTGGCGTCCGAGAGGATCGAGGGGGCCATCCTCTCAAGCGTGGTGCCGCAGATCACCGATACCGTCGTGCGGGCGCTGCGGCTGTTTGCGGGCGTGGAGCCGCTGCGCCTTACCCAAAGCATGCCCACGGGCGTAACGGTGGAAATTGAAAATCCCGCCGAGCTTGGCGCAGACCTGCTGGCCGGCGCCGCTGCGGCGAAGGCGATGTACCCGCTGCCTGCGATCGTGATCGATATGGGCACGGCCACCAAGCTCACAGCCGTGGACGCAAACGGCGCGGTGCAGGGCGTGAGCATTATGCCGGGGCTGTTCATCAGCCTGAACGCGCTTGTCAGCGGCGCAAGCCAGCTGGGCGGCATCGCCACCGCCGCGCCGCGCCGCGCCATCGGCAAGAACACGGTAGAAAGCATGCAAAGCGGCGTTGTGTTCGGCGCGGCCGGCATGCTGGACGGCATGATCGAGCGCTTTGAGGCAGAGATGGGCCCGGTAAAAACAATTGTTGCCACAGGCGGCGCGGCGGGCTTTGTCGCGCCCCACTGCAAGCGCTCGATCACGCATGTTCCCACGCTGATTCTGGACGGGCTGTACGAGGTGTACCGCCGAAGCGCCGCGGCGGGGCGGGCCTGAGCGCAGCGCAAAAACCGCGCGTGCGGCTTGCGCAAAAAATTGCCGTAAAACAGGGCGTTGGCGCCCCTTTTGGCTTAGAACCGCCGGAAGGAGCGCCGTTTTTATGCATTTTTTTTTCGCAGGGCTTTCAAAAAAAGGCCTGCGAAAAGCCGTTTTGCGGCAGGCCCCTTTCGAGTATGCGCGCGTCGGCTACAGCGAAACCACCTGCGCCTTCAGCTTTTTGACCTTGGAACGGATCTCGCGGATCTTCTCGCGCTGATCGAACAGCTTGTAAACCGCGCCGCTGATCGTTGCCAAAAACGTGCCTGCCACCACAACGGCGCTTACGCCGATCTCTTCAAAGCGGCCTTCCAGCAGCGCAAGAAGCGTTGCGTAGGAGGAATTGAAGAACGTGAGGCAGGTGATGCTGGCCGTAATGAGCGCGATGTACATTTCGTTCTGTACGCCCTTGATCTGTTTTTCGTAGTCGTCGATGCTCTTAATGCGTGTGACATAGCTTTTGCATACGCTCACGGAATTTTCCACCTCTTCGTCCAAACTGGCGGAATAGCCCGGAATATCCATGCACCACTGAAAAAAGCCGTAAACGCGGTTGACGTGCTCGATGCGGCTGGGCAGCTGGAAAAAGCAGCGGTTTTTCAGCATCGCGCATTTTTCCTGCATCACCTCGCCGCGCATCAGCAGCTGTTTCATCTGGGCGTAATCGTAGCGCGGGCACGCCAGCTCGCCCAGCTCGTCCAAATATTTTTGCACGGCGTACTTCTGATGGATGGTGGCGATAAAAAGCAGCAGGTATTCCGTGGCCCATTTGTGTGCGAAGGTAGTTTCAAAAAAGCGGTTGGTGGCGTCGTCGTTCACCGCGATGCTCACATTCACCGCCCCATTGTAAGAGGCGCACCAGTACGAATTGTCAAACGTCTGCAGCACGTGATTGTGAAAGCCCTCCCGCACGCCTTTATAAGAGAGCTTGTAATTCTGCGCAAGATTGCAGGCGATGCGCTCGAAATCGGGCGGCATTTCGTCGAGCAGATAGCAGCCGTACAGCAGCGGCTTGCTGACGGTTGAGGCGAGCGGCCGGCTTTCAAAGTTGCGGCAGCCCGGCAGATATTCCGCGCACTTCAAAAACCACTGCAAAAGCGTGAAGGAGGCGGGCACGGCGCTGGCCGTGCGCGTTTCGGCGTTAAAAACACGGTTTTCGTATTCAAAATGGTTCGCCTCGTCCTTCAGCTCGCACAAATAATACGTGGCGTTCATTGCGTCCTCCAGCGGCAGGTGCTCCAGCTCGAAGGCCATCTCGAAAAAGGCGACGTGTGTTTCAAAAACAAAAACGCGCAGCCCTGTAAGCGCAATGGGCACGCTTTTGCCCGCGCGCGGGCAAAAGAAAAGGCCCTTGTTGTTTTTTGGCCACAAAAACGCCTCGCGCCGCGCCGCCTCGTACACATGGCCAACGCGCAGCTCGGATTCCTCCCTGCACAAAAGGCGGCTGACACCCCAGCGCATTTCCTCGCACCGCTGTTCGTTTTTTTGAAAAACCGGCACATCTTTCTGCTTGTTTGTCCGGATCACCGCCTTTTCCAGCGCCTCGAGTGCATCCCCCTCAAACATCACCGGGTAAAATATTCTGCCGCGAAATCGCGTTGCCGCCATTTTCGCCGCCTCCTTTCTGCAAACAATCCCGTTCCAGTATACCATTAAGCGGCTTTTTTTGAAAACAGTATCCAAAAAAATTTTTTTATGGTATACTGTATATCAAATTCAGCGCGGAGGGGAACGGGACGATGGAGACGATCATCAAGGGAGACCAACTGGAGAAGATCAAACATTTTCTGCAAAAGGGCTATTACGATTCCGCCGTAAAAGAATCGTGCGCGATTTTGGAGGAGATCCTCAAGCGCATCTATAAACAGGCGCTCAGCGAGCTGCCCATCGAGGACCGCACCGCCCTGATGGACGGCGAAGCAAAGATCGGCAAGGGAACAAAAAGCTATACGCGCTTTGGCTTTGGAGAGCTGGTGGGCCTGTATAACCGCACCCGCCTGCTGGAGCGCTGGGGAAAATATACGGGCAGCAACATGGGCATCATCCGCTCCATCTCGCTGGATTATATTGTGGAGCTGCGCAACCGCCTTACGCACGAGCAGGCCTCGATGCAGGAGGATGTTGCCCAGTCCGAGGCGCAGCTGGTGTACGATTGCCTGCTGAACTGGCTCAGTTTTATCGGTTATAAGGATATGAGCAAGAGCGTCGAGAGCGCGTTCCAGCCCGGCGGCGGGGCGCAGGCGGAGGAAAAAAAGGCCGAAAGCGCCTATCAGCATATGAAAAAGGAGATCCACTCCGGCTACGATCCCTCCATCAAGCTGGAGCGCCGCCGCCTGAAGCGGCAGGCGGCTTATTCCGAAAAGCACGACGCCGGATCGTTCGCCTATGCGGTGGAGCGCATTGGGCGCAGGGAAGGGCTCATCGGGCTGGATGTCGGCTGCGCGGACGGCTATGTCACCGAGATCCGCTTTAAGCCGGAATTCGGCTTTGAAAAGGTGATCGGCCTCGACCGCAACGAAACGCTCATCGAAAAAGTGCGCGCCGAGGATCACGGCATGTTCCGCTATCATCATATCGATCTGGAATCGCGCGATTTTGAGGAGGAGATGGAGGATCTGATGGAGGAGGAGGGCATCGACGCCTTCGACGTGATCTTCTCTGCGCTGACGCTGCATCACCTGAAAAACCCCGTGCGCCTTTTGATGAAGCTGCGCAAATATCTGCGCAAGGGCGGCGCCGTCATCCTGCGCGGCGTGGATGACGGCGGCATGATGGCCTACGACGACGGCGGGCTGGTGGAGGAGATCCTTGCCGATTGCCTGCGCCAGGCCAGCGTGAGCGACCGCTACCACGGCCGCAAATTCTTCCCGTGGCTGCGCGGCATTGGCTTTTCGGATGTGAAGATCCGCTACCAGTTCGACGATACCACCGAGATGGATTCCGAGGAGCGCATCGACTTTTTCCACTACTATTTCGATTTTCGCCAAAGCTATACGCGCAAGGCTGTGGAGCGCGAGCCGGACAACCCCCGCTTTCAGGAAGACCACGAGCGCATGCTGGCCAATCTGGAAAAGATGGAAGAGCTGTTTTTAAAGCCCGATTTCTATTTTTCGGCGCTGACGGTGTCTGCCGTCGCCATCAAATAGCGCGTCTGTCTTTTGCCGGTGCGCAGGGCATTGCCGCTGCCGGCAGGCGGACCGGCGGCAGATTTTTCGCCGGCTTTCGCGCGCTGCCTTTGGCAGAATTCGGAAGGATTTGGAAGGATTTTTAAGAAAAACCGTCAAATTTTGTGCGTAAAGGGCGAAATTTGGCGGTTTTTCTGGTTTTTTGTAAAAATTTTGCAAAAAATGTATTGACAAACAGCGCCGTACCCCGTATAGTAGCAATTGCATGCTTGCGGCTGCGGCATAACGGGCGCGGAATGAGATCGGAGGTTTTGCAAAGAAAACGCGCCCGCCCGGCGGCAATTCGCAGGCTGCATACATCTGTTATCACAGTCGGTGAAGTATGCCCCACTGCAGCTGCTTTGCGGCGCGGCCCAGTGCGCCATAGAGCAGTGTAACAAACCTTTTGCGGGGTGGGCGCGATCGCCCGGCGCCGGGTCTTTCCCGGAAAAACCGCAAAGGGGGATGCATGTTATGGAAAATTCGGTAATTACAGCGCTGCAGAACATTGTCGTCGATTTTGACGGAGAGCCCATCTTAACGGGCCTCTCGCTCGAGATCCATGACAAGGAGTTCGTTACGCTGCTCGGCCCTTCGGGCTGCGGCAAAACGACGACGCTCCGTGTCATAGGGGGATTTGTCGAGCCAAAATCGGGCAGTGTTTTTTTTGACGGAAAGGATATTACGCGTCTGCCGCCCTATCGGCGCCAGGTGAATACCGTGTTCCAGAAGTACGCGCTGTTCCCGCATTTGAACGTGTTCGACAATGTCGCCTTTGGCCTGCGCCTGCAAAAGTTGGACGAAAAGGAGGTTCGCTCCCGCAGCCTTGCCATGCTGGAGCTGGTGGGCCTGAAGGGCTACGAGCGGCGCAACACGGCCGCGCTTTCGGGCGGGCAGCAGCAGCGTGTGGCCATTGCGCGCGCACTGGTAAACCATCCGCGCGTGCTGCTGCTGGACGAGCCGCTTGGCGCGCTCGATCTAAAGCTGCGCAAAGAGATGCAGATCGAGCTCAAGCGCATTCAGCAAAGCCTTGCCATTACGTTTGTTTACGTGACGCACGATCAGGAGGAAGCGCTCACCATGTCGGATACCGTTGTGGTGATGAACAAGGGCGCGATCCAGCAGGTGGGCTCGCCGCAGGATATTTACAACGAGCCCAACAACGCCTTTGTGGCGGATTTCATCGGTGAATCGAACATTCTGGACGGCGTGATGCTGCGCGATTTTCTGGTGGAATTTGCCGGGCAGGAATTTGCCTGCGTAGACGCGGGCTTTGCCGAGCGCGAGATTGTGCAGGTGGTGGTGCGGCCCGAGGATATCCGCGTGGTGCCGGCCATTCAGGGCCAGCTGACGGGCCTTGTGGAAAACGTGATCTTTAAAGGCGTGCACTACGAAATGCACGTGCGGCAGGCTGGCACGGAATGGATCATCCATTCCACGCAGGCTTCGCAGGCGGGCGAATTGATCGGCATGTGCATCGGGCCGGACGAGATCCACATTATGCACCGTTCAAACAGGTGATGCCGATGAAGAAAAAAACTGTCTGGGCCGCTTCGCCGTATCTTGTGTGGATGGCGGTATTCATTGCCGCGCCGCTGGCCATTGTGCTGTATTTTGCGTTTACGGATAAGGCCGGGCGCTTTACGCTGGCCAACATTATGGGCCTTGGCGCGTATACCACGGTATTTTCCCGCAGCATCGTGCTGGCCGCCGTGGCCACAGCCGTCTGCCTTGTGATCGCGTTCCCCATCAGCTACCTGCTCTCGCGCATGCGGCCCGCGCGCCAGCGCATGATGCAGATGCTTTTGATGCTGCCCATGTGGATGAATTTTCTGCTGCGCACCTATGCGTGGATGAGCCTTTTGGAACTAAACGGCCTCATCAACCGTTTTTTGGGGCTGTTTGGCATTGGGCCGCTGCACATGATCAACACCTCGGGCGCGGTGGTGCTGGGCATGGTGTACAACTATCTGCCGTATATGATCTTGCCGCTCTATACCATTATGGTAAAAATCGACGGCAGCGTCATCGAGGCCGCGCAGGATCTGGGCGCAAACGCCTTTATGGTGCTGACGCGGGTTCTGATCCCGCTTTCGATGCCCGGCATCACCACCGGGATCACGATGGTGTTCGTGCCCAGCATCTCCACGTTTATCATCAGCCGCATGCTCGGCGGCGGCTCGAATCTTTTGATCGGCGATCTGATCGAGCTGCAGTTTTTGGGCAACAGCTACAATTACAACCTCGGCAGCGCCATGAGCGTGATGCTGATGGTGATCGTGCTGCTGTGCATGAGCTTTACCACCGCGGATACCGAGGAAATGGAGGCGATGGTATGAAAAAACGCAGGGCTCTTTCCACCGCCTGCTTTGTGCTGGTATTCAGCTTTTTGTATCTGCCCATTGCCGTGCTCATTGCGTTCAGCTTCAACGAGAGCAAGAGCCGTTCGGTGTGGGGCGGCTTTTCGCTCAAATGGTACGAAAACCTGTTTCGCAACGAAATGGTGCTGAAAAGCTTTGCCGTTTCGCTTGTCATCGCGGCGGCGGCGGCCACCGTCGCCACCGTGGTGGGCACGATGGCGGCCATCGGCATCAACAGCATGGGCCGCCGCGCGCGCGGCGCGGTGATGGCCGTGAGCTATGTGCCTGTTATCAACCCCGAGATCATCACCGGCGTTTCGCTGATGCTGCTGTTCGTGGTGATGCGCACGGGCGCGGGCAGCGCGCTTTCGAGGCTTTTGGGGCGCGAGACGCAGCCGTTCGGCTTTGGCCTCGGCACACTGCTTATTGCGCACATCACGTTCTGTCTGCCGTATGTCATCTTCAATGTGGGGCCAAAGCTGCGCCAGCTGGACCCCGCCATCTACGATGCCGCGCTCGACCTTGGCTGCAGCCCGCTGCAGGCGTTTTTTAAGGTGGTGCTGCCGCAGCTTGCGCCGGCCATTCTCTCGGCATTTCTCATCAGCCTTACCTATTCCATTGATGATTTTATCATCTCGTATTTCACGTCCGGCACGGTGCAGACGCTGCCCATTGCCATCTACAGCATGACCAAGAAAAAGGTGAGCCCCGAGATCAACGCGCTCTCCGCGATTTTGTTTACGGGCATTCTTGCCATCATTTTACTGTCGAACGCCGTGGATTCCACGCGCGAGCGCCGCCTGCGCCGCGCCGCGCGCAAAGAGGAGGGCAAGGCATGAAAAAACGTCTGCTCTGCCTGCTGCTGGCCGCCGTGCTGGCGGCGGGGCTGCCGGCCCCGGCCGCGTTTGCCGAAGGGGAAGACGCCGTTGCCGTGGCGCCGGGCTACGATTATACCCGGTTTCAGGGCGCGGGCGTTACGCTGAATGTTTATAACTGGGGCGAGTATATCGCCAACGGCACGGACGGCTCGCTGGACGTGGTGCGCGCGTTCGAGCGCCTGACGGGCATCCGCGTGAATTACACCACCTACGATACCAACGAAAGCCTGTACGCCAAGCTGAAAAGCGGCGGCGGCGATTACGATGTGATCATTCCCAGCGATTACATGATCGGCAAAATGATCGCCGAGGGTATGCTGGAGGAACTGAATTTGGAGAACATCCCCAACGCGGCGCGCATTGGAGAAAGCTACCGCTCCCGCCCGTTCGACCCGGATGACCGCTACAGCGTGGCCTATACATGGGGCCTGGTGTGCATTGTTTACAACACCGCCATGGTGGACGAGGCCGACCTTGCGCAGGGATGGGGCATTTTGTGGGACGAAAAATACGCCGGGCAGATCCTGATGTTCAACAACAGCCGCGACGCCTTTGCCATTGCGGGCAAGCTGCTGGGCAATTCGATCAACCCGCGCTCCGAGCAGGATATCGCGCAGGCGGCCGAGAAACTGAAGGAGCAAAAATCCGTGGTGCAAAGCTATGTGATGGACGAGGTGTTTGATAAAATGAGCGGCGGCGAGGCCGCCCTTGCGCCGTATTATGTGGGCGACGGCGTGACCATGATGGCCGATAACCCCGACCTTGCTCTGTTTTTGCCCGAGGAGGGCACAAACCTGTATCTGGACGCGATGTGCATTCCCAAGGGCTGCCGCAATAAAGAGGCCGCCGAGATGTTCATCAATTTTATGTGCGAAACCGAGGTTGCACTGGCGAACGCCGAATATATCTGCTATTCCTCGCCCGTTACGGACGTGCCGCCGCTCCTGGACGCCGCGCTGCGCGACAACGAGCTGATGTACCCCGACGAGGCGATGCTGGCGCGCTGCGAGACCATGGCGGTATTGCCCGAGGCGCTGAACAGCGCGATGGACAAAGCGTGGAGCGACGTGCGCAGCTACGATGCCTCTGGCGGCGGCTGGGTGATGCCGCTGCTGCTGGCGGCCATGCTTGCGCTTTCGGCCATAGGGTACTGGCGCAAGGCGGCGCGCCGCAGAAAAAACCAGCTTTGAGCGCTTTGCCTTTTTTCCGTTCGCCTTTTTGCCAAACGAATTCCCGGGCTCCGGGCATTACGGGCAGCTCCATCAGAAACCAAAGCGGATCTCGAAACGCTCTGGCTTCTGATTTCGCCGCCCTGTTGCATTTTTACTTTTAATATGATAGAGTAAAAAAGTGGAAAACCACAATGACGTCGGGAAGGGGGCAAATGCGGTATGGCACAGTTCGACGCGCGGAAAAGCGGAGATAAGGATGCGCTGTTTCGGGCGATTCTTGCGCTGCAAACGCCGGAGGAATGCCGTGAATTTTTCGAGGATCTCTGCACGATGAAGGAAGTGGAGGATATGGCGCAGCGACTGACGGCGGCGCGCCTGCTTCTGGACGGCTGCACCTATGAACAGATCGTCCGGCATGCTGCCATCAGCACGGCCACCATCAGCCGCATCAACCGGTGCATTCAGTACGGGAGCGGCGGCTATAAAAAGGTTCTGGACCGCATCAAAGAAGAAGCGGAGACAGCGGGGTAAACCGGCCGGAAAACAAAAAGGCCGCTTGCGGCCGCGCGGACGGCCGGAAAAAGAAGATCTGCGGGATGCCGAAGCTTTTGCGGCGGCATCTTTTTTTGCGCCCGCTGCCGTGGGCCTGCCTGCTGCCCGGGGCGCGGCCCACGGCCCGAGATCCCGTCTGCCGCCGGTGTTCGCACGCAGCCGGAGGCGCTGCAATCTGCCCGGGGCATGGGCACAGCCCCCTGCCGATTTGTGCGCTTTGACGGAGAAATCGTAATTTTTTTCACACTTTTGCACACAAATATGCGGCGCGGAACAGAAAAGTATGTCAAATTAGTGTATTGAATTTGAACGGTTTATGGCGGTAAAATAAAGATATCCATCTGGAAGGTGCTTTTGCATTTCCAAACGGATGATTCGTGTAAAAATGGAGGACGAAAGTATGAAAAAGTTTTTGAGCTTTATGCTGGCGCTCTCTCCGGCGGACAGCACCCCGGCTGACGGTGCGGGTGAGCCCGCCGCTTCCGGCACGGCAATCCGCATTGGCGGCATTGGCCCCGTTACCGGCGGCGCGGCCGAATACGGCCTTGCCGTGCGCGGCGGCGCCGAGATCGCCATTGCCGAGCTGAACGCCCGCGGCGGCCAGCAGTACGTGCTGCAGTTTGAGGACGACGAGCACGACCCGGAAAAGGCCGTCAACGCCTATAACACCCTGAAGGACTGGGGCATGCAGGTGCTGGTGGGCACCGTTACCAGCGCGCCGTGCGTTGCCGTTGAGGCCGAGACCGCTGCCGATAATATGTTCCAGCTCACGCCGTCCGGCTCTGCAGAAGACTGCATCAAGGAGGAAAACGCGTTCCGGATGTGCTTCTCCGACCCCGAGCAGGGCACGCTTTCTGCCGATTACATCGCGGACAATCAGCTTGCGGCGAAGGTTGCCGTCATTTACGACAGCTCCGATCCGTATTCTTCCGGCATCCACGATGCGTTCATTGCCCAGGCGAAGGCAAAGAACCTGGAGGTAGTTGCCGACGAGGCGTTCACCGCCGACAGCAACAAGGATTTTAACGTGCAGCTGGGCAAGGCCAAAAGCGCCGGGGCCGAGCTGGTGTTCATTCCGTTCTATTATTCCGAGGCTGCGTTGGTGCTGCAGCAGGCCAAGGCGATGGATTTTGCGCCCATCTTCTTCGGCTGCGACGGCATGGACGGCCTGCTCGCCGTGGAAAACTTCGATACGTCTCTGGCCGAGGGCGTGATGCTGATGACGCCGTTCACCGCTGCCGCTACCGACGACATGACGGCTTCCTTCGTTGCCGCATACAAAGAGGCCTATGGCCAGGAGCCGAACCAGTTTGCCGCCGATGCGTATGACTGCATCTACGCCATCGACGCCGCCATCCAAAAGGCCGGCGTGACGGGCGATATGGACGCTTCCGCCATCTGTGACGCGCTGAAGGACGCCTTTACGCAGATTACGCTCGACGGCCTCACCGGCAAGGGCATCACTTGGGACGCCAGCGGCGCACCCACCAAGAGCCCGCTTGTATTCGTCATTCAGAACGGCGCATACGAGGCTGCCTGAGCTTAGAGCGGATAGACCTTGTGGCCAGGAAGGCTGCCGAGCGGATCGGCAGCCTTCTTTCCAATCGGGGAGCTGCCAAAGAAGGACGCTTCTGCGCGCAGGCACAGCC
>Ga0137307_101285_pt1 | contig 23286 bp, 18 predicted proteins | sample NAcewD2O_March_2_FD_97180 | JGI IMG/M metagenome (GOLD analysis project Ga0137307, IMG submission 97180) | Mouse cecal microbial communities from Vienna, Austria - N-Acetylglucosamine amended D2O_March | ecosystem: Host-associated > Mammals > Digestive system > Large intestine > Cecum | place... | reverse complement strand
GGCGCTTTACTTCTCCGTCGTAAACAACGATGTCGATGTCTATGGCAATCATTGGAGCTGCATCCGCTGTGTTGCGCACGGCTGTCTGATAGCTTTTTGTGAGTTCGGAAAGCTCGTTGAAAGTGTATGTGGTGGATATTTCAAGCAGGCGGTTGAGATACGGAACAGTCTCTCCGGCGTATTCCGGAGCAGTGGGATATGCCGGAGTACAGCATACGATTGAACCAAGAGTGCACAGCACATCAGAGGCAGCGCTTATGCGTGCTTCGGCATCGGGTACGTTTGCTCCAAGGCATATTGTAGCTGTGTGCTTGCTTTGCATTCTCAGGCTAAAGGGCTTCTTTTATAGAAAGCGATATGCGGTGACGCACGGGGTCGATATCGAGTACTTTTACTTTCACTATGTCGCCGAGGGCAAGAACGTCGCCGACAGAACTCACTCGCCGGCGTGCGAGCTGCGATATGTGTACAAGGCCGCTGTCGTGTATTCCGAGGTCGATAAATGCTCCAAAAGCTGTTATGTTGTTTACCTTGCCGTGGAGTATCATGCCGGGCCGCAAATCGTCGAATGAGTCGATTTCGGGTCGGAAGTCGTTTTGTGCCGTGTCGAGCCTGGGGTCGCGGCCTGGCTTGCGGAGCTCTGTGATAATGTCGGCTATCGTTTCTTTGCCGGCAATGCCTTGTGCGGCGAGTGCATCGGGGTTGATGCGGTCGAGCAGGGAAGTGTTGGCTATGAGTCCGGCGGTGTCGGCACCGATGCTGCGTGCCATTGCTTCCACAACATCATAACTTTCGGGATGAATGCCGGTGTTGTCGAGCGGATTTGCCGCGCCGGGCACACGCAGGAAGCCGGCGGCGAGGGTATATGCTTTTTCTCCGAGGCGAGGCACGCGCAGCAGGTGCGCACGATTGGTAAAGTCGCCGTTGTCGGCGCGGTAGGCCACAATGTTTGATGCCAAAGTGGGGCCAATGCCCGATATGTAGCTCAGCAGCCGTGCCGATGCAGTGTTTATATCGACGCCGACGGAGTTGACGCAACTCATCACAGTATAGTCGAGGGCGTCTTTGAGCTTTTTCTGGTCTACATCGTGCTGGTACTGTCCGACACCGATGGCCTTGGGGTCGACTTTGACGAGTTCGGCCAGAGGGTCGATGAGTCTCCGGCCTATAGATACGGCACCGCGGACGGTGAGGTCTTTGTCGGGAAATTCGTCGCGCGCCAGATTTGATGCCGAGTATACCGATGCGCCGTTTTCGCTTACGGTGAATACGCGGTTTTTGTCGATTAGCCCCGAGGATGTGACGAAGCTGCGAGTTTCCTGCGATGCCGTGCCGTCGCCCACGGCAATGGCATCGATGTTGTATTTTTCGATGAGAGATTTCAGTGTTCGTGTGGCGCCGGCGATGTCGCTGCGTGGTGGCGCCGGGTATATTACGGTGTCGTCGAGCAGATTGCCCTGCGCGTCGAGCACCACGGTCTTGCAACCGGTTCTGTAACCGGGGTCGAGAGCGATGATTCGCAGTCCTTTGAGTGGGGCAGCGAGCAGGAGTTGCCTCAGATTGTCGGAGAATATGTCGATAGCCACACGGTCGGCCTCTTCTTTGAGCGATGCCGAAATTTCATTTTCGACCGAAGGGCGGAGCAGACGTTTTGCGGCATCTTCGACAGCGTCGGCAATGATGTCGGCGCAGTCGGTAGTGGCGGTCGCCGGTGTGTAAGCCTTCACGAGAGCGTCGGATAGGCGTTCGGCCTCGTCGCCGAGTTCGTATTTTATTTTAATGAGACCTTCGCGCTCGGCTCTGCGCAGGGCAAGGTACTGGTGCGAGGATATGCGGCGGATTGACTGAGAGAAATCGCCATACTGCGCGAATGGAGTGGAAGCGAGGTCGGCTCCTTTTGCTGCTGTCGCGGTAATGGACGCATTGCGGCGATATGCGTTGCGTGTCATGTTGCGCAAACGTATTGAGTCGGCAGCCCATTCGGCTATAATATCGGCAGCTCCGTCGATGGCCTCGTCGGTATTTTCGACTCCGTTTTTGCCTGAGAACCGCGATGCGGCCGAACTGACATCGGCGATGCGGCCAGCCATAATTTGCTTTGCGAGAGGTTCGAGTCCTTTCTCACGCGCTACAGCACCACGGGTGCGGCGTTTCGCTTTGAAAGGCGCATATATGTCTTCTATTTCGGTGCTTGTCGATGCCGCTTCGAGCATTTTTCGCAGAGTGTCGGTCATGGCGCCTGCCGCTTCGATAGTCTGCGTCACGAAAATTCGCCGTTCCTCGAGGACCTGCTGTTGGGCGAGGACTGTCTCGATATTGCGCACGGCCACTTCATCGAGGGCTCCGGTTGCTTCCTTGCGATATCTGCTTATAAATGGCACTGTCGCGCCTTCGCCGAGAAGCTTCACCACTGCCTCGACGCTCTTGGGCGCGAGCGACAGCCTGTCGGCTATAGCTGCAATGATTCTGTTCATCGTTTAGTTGTCGCTAAGGTTGTAGATACGTGCGTAGCCGGGTGTTTTTTCGCCCTTGCGCAGTGTGAAGAGAGTTACTTCGGGAGTCGCGCCGATACGCGCCGGTATGCCCACTTCTCCGGCACCGATGTTCACGTATAGGTCGTGGGCTTCGTCGGCGTCGGTATACATGCCGCCCCATGTCTTATATCGCAGCGGAGCCGGCGAAACACGTCCGAGAGCGAACTGCATGGCGTGTGTGTGGCCTGAGAGCGTGAGCGCTATGTTTTTGTCGGGGCTCTGGGCTATGTCTTCGGTCCAGTGAGCCGGATTATGGCTCAGCAGAATCTTGAACACGGGATTTTGGAGGTCGCCGGCGTAGGCTTTTTCGAGGTTGCCGTATCGTGGGAAAGGGAAGTCGCCTATATTTTCAACACCGATAATCACTATTGAGTCGCTTCCGGCTTTTATAGTGCGGCTCTCGTTGTTGAGCAACTGCCATCCCATGGCGCGCTCGTAGTTGTTCAGGCGTTCCTGGTTGGCCTGTTTGTCTGCCGGCGAGTTCCAGTGGTAATAGTCGCCGTAGTCGTGGTTGCCGAGTATGGAGTAAACGCCCTGCGGAGCCCTGAGTCGCGACAGAACGGATACGAATGGTTCGAGTTCGGATGTGTGGCGGTTGACAATATCGCCTGTAAATACGATAATGTCGGGGTGAAGTGCGTTTATGCTGTCGACGAGTGCAGAGACGAAAGTGGTGTCGCTGCCGAAGGTGCCGGTGTGGAGGTCGGAAATATGTGCGATTGTCATGCCATCGAAGGCCGTGGGCAGAGCAGGGTTGAAATAGTCAATCTGACGTATGTCGATATTCCGGGTATTGTACGTGCCCCACATCATTAGTGAAAACGTGGCTACTGAAAGCACTCCGGCCACTGCGGCGCTGCCGCGGATGCGTTTTTTGTGCCATAGCTGCGGAATTTTGGCAATGAGGTCGAAGACAATGAATATGAACTTAGATACGTAGATGCTCGAGTATATGTAGAGCATCCACATTATAGTCTCCAGGCCTGCGTCGCCGCTGCCTTTCTTGGGCCAACAGATAATGAGGATGAAAGCCGCCGCCAAAATCACCGATGTAGATATGGCAAAGGGAAGCCAGAAACGGCGTCCGCTCCGGCAACGGAGCTTCACCGCCCGGCATATATACCAGTCGATGAGTATGTTGACAATGAGCAGTGGCAATACTAAGAGCAGAGGCAGTCGCATATAGCAAATATCGGAAGAGAGTGTAGTGTGGTTGATGTTAAGAATCCTTGCGGCAGTCGCTTGCAGCAAGCTGGTTGCGCAGAGGGTTGGAATACATGGTAAGCATCATACGACGCATAAACGAGTGCTCCTCAGGGGTGATATCGGTCACGTCTACCTTAGCGAGCTGATGTTCGAGATAATGATTGAAAGACTCGAGGTCGGCGGCAGTGTAATATTTGCTGTGACGGTCGGAGCTTTCAAGTTCGTCGTAAGCAATGTAATTGCAGGGGAAAATACGGTATCCGCAGTGAATGGTGCGGTCGATTATATCGCATGTATTGCGCACCATCCGGGCGCGGTTGTCGCAGTCGCATTTCTCGATTTCGGTGTTGATGCACTTGCCTACATGGAAGTGCACGCGTCCTTTGTGCTTGAGAATGCCGGTCTCCATGCTGAAGAGGTCGTCGCGCTGGCTTTTCTTGAAGTTGGGGTCGCGGCGACGAAGCAGAAATTCGCGAGCCTTGAGATAGTCGTTAGGGTCGTATTCATACGAGATTGCCACGGGCACAATGTTGAGCTCCAGGATATTTGTCTTCGAGTCGCCGTTTCCTGCCAGCGACAGCATCTTTATAACGCTTTCCTGGGTTTTGTCGTTTGAATCTTTGGCGCGTCCTTCGCGCTGGGCAATCCACACCGACTCTTTCATCGACGAAATCACATAGTGAATGTAAGCCGACAGATGTTTTGCGGCTTCGAGAGCTTCCCGCACGCCGGTATCGCGCTTCACAATGAAGCTGCGGTTTAGTTTCACCAGGTCTGTAATCCAGTCGAAGATGAGCAGATTGTTGCCGATAGCCACTTGGGTAATCGGTTTATTGTTGCGTATGAAGCATAGATTGAGAAACGATGCGTCGAGAACGATGTCGCGGTGGTTGGTGATAAAGGTGTGGGCTTGCTCCGCTGCAATATTGTCGGCTCCGCTGAATGTGAGTCCGTCGGTGGTGCGGGCGACAAGCAGTTCGAGGAACGGTCCCATTATCCTGGTCTGGAAGTCCATCTGCGTCTTTACATTGAGCAGACGCTCCACAAACTCCCGGTAGTTGACATCGGGCATCACATATCGCACGGCGTGCTCGAAACCGGGCTCGCGTACAATCGAAGCGATTTTGTCGTGGAACTGGTGGTCGTCGAATGGTTTTATGTCGTCGAAATCGTCGGGGGTAATATTTTTGTTGACGTCAGTGTTCATGTCAGAAATAGTTTTCACATATGTATAACAAAGTAAACCTTGAAGTTTACACGTCAATTTGATATTCTTTTCAAATCGCCTTCGTCCACGGACACCGGAGCTTCGGGAATTACCGGGGGTGCCGGTGTCGCCGGTGGTGTCGCCGGCATCGGGGGGGCCGCTTGTGTGTCGGTTGTTTCTGCGGAAGTCTGTGGCAGAAGGCCGTCGGGGCGCTCGTCGAGAATTGCGCGTGGCACAAGTTTAATTTCCGGAATGGTGCGTCCGAGGCTCGTCATAAGCTCCTCCATGGCCTTGGGAACAATGAAGATGTCGAGAGGCGATGTAGGCCGCATGTCGGCAAACCATTTGAACTTAGGCAAGAAGAATATGCCTTTCTTTGCCAGGAACAGAGGTGTGACAGCGCCCGTGGTCTGCGGCCACATGATGATTTTTTCGGTGGTGCGTCCGCGGAAGGTTGCCGAGAGGAAGCTGCTCTCGGCATTTACAATCTTGTTGATTGTAGAGTCGCTTTCTTCGGGATACGAGATTATCTCCACGTTGCCGCTTATGTCGAGAAAGCGTAGCTCGCCGTCGACAAACCGCGCCACCATTTCCTTGCCGCTGAGCTGGTTGTAGTGATCGCCTTCGATGTGCTCAGCCGTGAATCCCTGGTCGGGCAGAATGGCACGTTCGATGGTCGAGTCGTTCATGTGGACTTCAATGATATTTCCGAAAATCTGCCGTTGGTCGCTCCACACCACAGGATTTATATACATGCGGAGCATCGAATCGGCCTGAGTGAAGCGCATCGAGTCGCATACGCCCTGCAGGTCGGAGCGGAAGAATCGCACCCTGGGGTAGAGCACTGCCACATGTGTTGTGTCGATGCGTAAGTATTCGGGAGTGCCGGCAATGGTGTCTGCCTCGATTTTTAGCGAGTCGATGCGTCGTGCAGTGTTTATATATCGTCCGTGCAGAAAGAGGGTGTCGCCCTGGGAGTATTCCTTTATGAGCGCGTTGCCGGTGCAGAACGAGCTGTCGGCGAGTTCGTCGTAGTAGCCGTAGTCGGCGTGAAGTTCGGCATGGTGGGTGGTGTCGGTAAGCACCATTCGGCCGAAGGCCTCGCCGTAGCCGGCGTTGCGGTCGTAATATATTGTGTCTGCAGTGAGAGTCTGCCCTTGGTTGGTGACAACGAGCGAGCGGTCGAAGAGAGTGGTGCGGTCGCTGTCGGTGTCGTATACTCCGAGCCGGGTATAGATTGTACCTCGCGCATTGACAACTTCGGAGGGCGAGTGCAGCTCGGCGATGTGCGTGTCGGTGTTGTAATATAAGGTGTCGGAGTAGATGTCGAGGGTGTCGGACTCGTTGCGCGAATTCAGGTGCACGTTGGTGTAGAAATTCGCTTCTTTTGTCGACGGGGCATATTCGCCATACTGAGAAGTGAGCCGGTTGGAGGGGTCAGTGAGCGTGCCTCCCACTTCATAATATCCTAAGTCGAGGCCAAGGTCATAGACAAATATATCGGTGGTGAGCTCTACGTTGCGGTTGATAAGTCGCACTTTTTTGCCGGGGTCGGCATAGAGGGTCGCTATCTCGTCGGGGCCGTTATAGTTGAGTTCGTCGGCGAAGACAAACAATGTGTCGCCCTGCTCCATAGACACATTTCCGAATGCGTTCATCGATTCGGTCTCGGCGAAGTAGTGGCAACTGTCGCATTTCATAATCATCGGGCCTTTGGTAAAAACCACGTCGCCAGTGAGAATCATGAAGGAGTCTTCGGTCTGCTTGAACAGTTTTTCGGCATGCTCGAGAAAGACACGGTTGCCGGCCGAACGGTCGGCTGCCGGAATCTGAGGAGCAATGACGATATTGTCCGGACGCAGCGGTGTTGTCCGGGCTATAAGTGCCGGCAGAACAGCCAGCACTAAAAACAATAATATCAGACCAGTTCGGGGGCGCATAAGACAAATGGAAAGCCCGGAGAATGGAGTCTCCGGGGCAGACATTATTTGCTGTCGGCGCTCTTAATCCAGCCTTTGTGCTGGAAGTCGCAGTCGCGCCATCCGTCTTCGATACGGACGTATGTTGTTTTGATTTTGTCGGCGAGCCATTTATCGATTATCGCCTGGCTTTCGGCAGCCTCATACATATCTTTGATAGTCTGATAATCTTCGGCGAGGTTGGCCGAGTGAGCCTCTATTCGGTTTGTGAGACGCACCATAGCCACAATCTCGCGGTCGCGTTTGGGGTCGCGCATGATGAAAGGCTGCGATATTTCGCCGGGTTGCATTGTGCCGATTGCTTTTGCCACTTCCTGCGGCAGCTCCGACATCTGGAAACGTGTGGCACCGGTTTGGGTGTTGACCATCACGCCGTTGCTCATGCGTGTGTCTTTGTCCTGCGACACATATCGCACAGCCTCTTCAAACGACACTTTTTTGTTGTCGACAATATCGGTGCGGAGGCTGTCGAGACGATGTATTGCGTCTGAGAGGTCTTTGTCGGCCACTTTCGGACGCAGGAGTATGTGGCGTGTGTTGATGCGGTCGCCGCGTTTCTCAATAAGCTGTATAATGTGGAAGCCGTATTCGGTTTCTACAATTTTAGATACTTTCTTGGGGTCGTTGAGGTTGAACGCCACAGCAGCGTATTCGGGCACGAGCTGCCCGCGTCCCATGAATCCGAGTTCACCGCCACGAACGCTCGAGCCGTCTTCGGAGTAAAGGATTGCGAGTGTCGAAAACTCGCTCTCGCCACGGTTTACGCGGTCGGCATAGTCGCGGAGACGCTCTTTAACGTCGTCGATTTCCTGACGGGGAACGACGGGGTTGAGCGTGAGAATCTGCACCTCGACCTGCAGCGGCACGAACGGAATGCTGTCGGCCGGCAGTTTGTCGAAATATCGGCGCACATCGGAGGGAGTCACTTTAAGGTTTTTTGTGAGGCCGCTGCGCACTTGCTGCACACGCGAGCGGTTGCGCATGTTTGTGGCATAGTACTCGCGTATTTCGGCCATTGGCTTGCCGAAGTATTGCTCTACTTTCTCGCGTGAGCCGAGATTATTGATGAGGTAATTCATCTGGCTTTCGAGCTGCATCTGTACCATCGACTCCTGTACTTCTACAGTGTCAATGTCGGCCTGATGGAGAAAAAGTCGCTCGACGGCTATCTGCTCCGGAATAATGCAGTAAGGGTCGCCTTGTATTGGAGTGCGGTCGCTCAGCAATTCCTGATAAGTTTTTTCAATTTCAGATTTATATATTGGCTCATCGCCAATCATCCATGCTACTTCTTCGATGACATTGTTTTTGTTGTCGGCGAAGAGTGCAAGGCCGAGCGATAGTGCAAGAGCTGCGATAATGCTTTTTTTCTTCATTTTATACCTTTGTAGGTGAACGTCTGCAAAGGTAAGTGATTTTTTGCAATTAGACCTTAACGTTAAAGATTTTTAGTAAAGGATGCACACGGTCGCAGCAGGCTGCCGGAAGCATCGACAGTCTGTCGTCATCGTAAGTATAATTTGCAAATTACGAAAGAAATTATGAAATTTGCGAGTGATGAATTCAATGGAGTTACGCGCGGGTTACAATTATGTTATATTGTGCGAAAAGCGATAGATTTGTAATTTTGGGGGCAAACAATATCGATGCCTTCCGGTTATAAATTTAAAGATTTCAAAAAACAAGTATTACCGCATTACATTTCAATAACGATGATTACCCGTAAAGTCATACAGACTCTCTATAAGAAATACCGCAAACCGCCTGAAAGTATCGACTGTCTCGATATACCTCTGCTTTTTGAGGCCGCGGGCAAATTCCATAAGGTATCTATAGACATGGACGGTCCGGTCGACAGCATCGTTATTGGCAGCATCGATTCATCGTCGTTATTCCACCGCATCCCGCTCAACAGAGTGCATGCGATAGTAGAGTTCGAGGAGTGGGTGGCTATAGTGCTTCATTCGTCGATAATCTTTTTAAGCAAGCGGTCTTCGAAAGTAAATGTAAACGTGCGTATGGAGAAACCTTCGCTCTTTGATCGTGTCTGCGACTACTTCCGCAGATGACGTCAATCAAGCTTATACAAGACGGCGCCGACATGAGCCTGCGCCAACAGATAGCGCTGACAGCCAAGCTGTCGGCGCCTGCTATTATGGCCCAGCTGTCGACTATTCTGATGCAGTATATCGATGCCTCGATGGTGGGACGCCTCGGTGCCGATGAATCGGCTTCGGTGGGTCTGATGAACAGCAGTCTGTGGCTGTTCTGGGGCGTGTGCTCTATGTTTACAATGGGTTTTTCGGTGCAGGCGGCGCATCGTCTCGGTGCTAAAGACTTTTCGGGCGCCCGCAGTGTGCTCCGGCAGGGAATCGTGGCATGTGCGATTGCCGGCGTGCTCATATCGCTGCTCGGTGTGGCAATAGCGTTGCCGCTTCCGCACTGGCTGGGCGGCGATGAGGCCATATGCGGCGGCGCTTCGCGTTATTTTGTCATATTTGTTGCCGCACTTCCCATTCTCACAATGAATTATCTTGCCGGCGGCATGTTGCGCTCGTCGGGAAATATGAAAGTGCCGGGGCTGCTCAATGTGGCAATGTGCATACTTGATGTAATTTTCAACTTTTTTCTCATATTCGACACTCGTGCTATCAATATCGGCGACTATGTTTTCACCATGCCCGGAGCCGGTCTTGGCATCACCGGTGCGGCACTGGGCACAGTGCTCTCCGAGAGTATTATAGCTATGATAATGATGTGGTATCTTGTGCGCCGACAGCCCGACCTTATGCTTCGGGGCGATGAGGCTCGCAAGTCGTACAAGCCGACGCGCATGGTGCTTTCACGTGCGGCGGCCATAGGTATGCCCATGACGGCAGAGCACATCATATTCTGTGGAGCACAGATTACGATAACGGTAATTGTGGCGCCACTCGGTGTAGTGGCGATAGCGGCTAACGCGTTTGCTGTCACGGCCGAAAGTCTGTGCTACATGCCCGGCTTCGGCATTGGTGAAGCCGCTACGACGCTGTGCGGGCAGAGCTACGGTGCCGGGCGCTACAGTCTTGTGAAAAGATTCTGTCATCTGACTACTTTCTCAGGCATGCTCATCATGACATTGATGGCTGTGGTGATGTACATTGCCGCACCGGAGATGATGCGCATAATGACACCCGTCGATGCTATCGCCGACCTCGGGTCCGAGGTGCTGCGGATTGAAGCCTGGGCAGAGCCCATGTACGCGGCATCGATTGTGGCTTATGGAGCTTTTGTCGGCGTGGGCGACACACTGTTGCCGGCGGTGATGAACTTTGGCAGCATTTGGCTTGTGCGCATACCGCTTGCCGCGCTTATGGCGCCGCAGATGGGCCTGCGCGGTGTGTGGATAGCGATGTGTATCGAGCTTGTTTTCCGCGGTATTATCTTTTTGTGGCGTATGCGCACGGGCCACTGGCTCAAAATCGAAAGTAAGAAAAAGAATGCTTACGTAGACCCCGAGGGCGAAGCGTGGTTAGACAACGACTGAGACGCTACCAGGTGCGTTCGAAAGCGTATTTCCACAGATGCCCTTCGGCGTCGGTGCGTTCGAAGTCGAGGTGCGAGTTGTCGAGGCGGGTTACTTTCACGCTAACATTGAGAGTCCCGAGCCATACAGGCGGCGCGTAGATGCTGGTGCCTGCCGGTGTCTCGTGGTTGGAGTTGTTGAAATCGAAGTGAATCTCATTGTCGGCCTCTGTCCATGTGGCATAGTTCTCGCTTGCGCGGTCGCTGCTGTACACGGTGAGAAAGCGCACCACAGAGCCTTGAAAACTCATGGTGCCGTATTTGGCGCCTTCGGGCAGCAGAGATTGCTCCGAACCGTTGACAGTGACAGAGCGGAGTACCCACGAACCGAAATACTTGCCTATGTTGCCGTTGTTTTGGGTGCAAGAGGCTATAAAAAAGCAGAGAATTATGGCGATTACGCCTGTGATGCCTTTGACTTTCATTACTTGCCGAATGTAAAAGAACCAGAATAAGAAATGCCGGCGAGTATGCCGAAGTTGTTGCCGCGCAGGTTGCCTTTGTCGAAAGCCGCTTCAGCCGACAGGCGCAGCCCGGGGAGCGAAGCCACCGGCCGCCACTGCACTTTGGCGAGCATCGACGTGTCGTGCAGCCTTTTGTAACTCGGAATCCGGCCCTGACCGCCTGCCAACTGATAGGAGAGCATCAGTTTGTAAGACCATGCGCCGGCGCCGCCTTCAGCGGCGGTATGGAAGCCTCGTGCTTTGTTATGACAGTAATTTGGCGAACCGTCGAGGTTGTAGAGCGGCGAGACAACGAAGGGCGAACCGATGCTCATGCCGTAGTTGGAGTAGGGGCCGTAAAACAGGTTGTTGTAGTAATCGTCGCCGCCTGTGATTCCCTGAGTGATTGAAGAGCCTTCGACTGCGTCGGTGGAGTAGTGAATCGGGCCCGACTGATTTGTGAAATCGAAGTACTCGAAGAGTATCTTGCTTACAATACCCTGTTTCGCGAAGTTGTATTGCAAGCCCCACAGTCCGTCGAAGCCGTTCTGACGCCCTATGCCGGAGCCATCTTCCCACGGACCCTCGAAGTATGCCGAAAGAGATGCCCCGTTTTTAAAGCGGTAGAGGAGTTTCACATCCCACGAGCCGAGAGAGTTGCCTTCATAATAGTCTCGTCCGGAGCCTTCGGTGGGGAAAAACATTTTCAAGGCGTCTTTGATGCTGAAACCTCTCTCCTCGGTCTTGCTGATGCTGCCTTTTGAGTAATATACCGTGCGTCCGCCGAACTGTCCGGCTGCCTGCATGCCTATGGTGAGGTTCAGCGGCTGCGAAGGCTTGGTGCGGAAGTAGCAGCGGCGGTAGATGTAATACAAGTCTGTGGCGAGATTGCCGTGATAGTAGTTGAAGGTCTGCCTCTTATATTCCGAGTCGGTGAACTTGCCATACATTATTTCACCGTCAATCTGCACCCAGCCGTTTGTGAGCGGAATGTCGACAAAATCGATAAAACCTGCAGCGATGCCCGGAATGGGCCTTGAGTTGTTGCTCCGCGTGAGGTCGCCCGACGAAAGTGTGTCGTCTACTATCCGTGAGTGGCGTTCCTTCATGCCGGCAAGCAGATACACCGAGCGGTATTTGAGTTCGCCGTAAAACTGCTGTATGCGGGCAGGAGCCTGACGGCGGTAGTTGGCCGACCAGGAGTCTGATGCTGCATTGTATCGGGTGTATGGTGCTGCCGAGCCATAGCCGAGCATATATTCGAAGCCCGCGCCCCAGCTGAAGCGACGCGACAGGTCTGTTTCTTTTTTGATGATGCCGTCGTGCCATAGGCCTGCTTTGGCATTTACGCGGCCATAATTCCATGAACCTATCATATAGGGTGCGAACTTGCCCGACGAGGCGTTTGCAGACACCGAGGCGTTGTAGACGATTTTTATGGGCTCGCCGGCATACATTGATGCCGACGAGATGAGCAGGGCCACAATGGCATGGAGCGTTTTTTTCATCTGTCAGGGATTGAGGAGTATGTCGTATAAAGCCAGACCCAGACCGATAGCGGCCATGGTCATCAGAAGCAGTCCTATGATAGCGTTTATCAGGCGCAGGGCGCGCACGTTGATGCGTTTGCCCAGACGGTTGACAAGCATGGTCACTAACCACCACCACAGCACGGCTCCGCCGATAATGCAGAGATATGCAACTATATAGTGATAATGTGTGAACTCGGGAAGAAAGAAGCTGAACCGCGCGAAAAGGCCTATGATGAAGAAGAGTATCAGTGGGTTGGATACCGTGAGCAGGAAGCCTGTGACGAAATCGCTCCAGTAGTCGGTGGCTTTTACTTCGGCGGCCTTTAGCGCTCTGGTAGGGTTTTTGCGGAGGAGGTAGTAGCCGAAAGCCGCTATGACCACACTGCCTACAATCTGTATGGCGAGCTGGTTGCGGTCGAGGAAATCTGTCATGAAACTCATGCAGAAACCGGTGAGGAGACAGTATACAAGGTCGCTGAGCGAGGCTCCGAGACCTGTGAACAGTCCGGGCAGACGGCCTTTGCCCAATGTGCGTTGTATCACAAGCATGCCTACCGGTCCCATCGGAGCCGATATGAGCAAGCCTATGACTATGCCGCGCGGAAGGATGTATAAAATCTCATTCATTTGATGAAAATCAGACAAAGTTAGTAAAAAAGCCTCAACTTGTCAATATCTTTTTTTCGGAGCTGCCTGCGCCGGAGCTTTGCGGCAGGCGTAAAGCTTTGGGCAAATTATATGTCCGATATTTTGTCTGATGTCTAATGTGCAGATAGTGAGTGGGCGCGGAGCTTTTTTTTCAAGCACCGTGCTGCCGGAGAGTCAGAGCTGCCGGAGTTCGCCCTGCCACTGGCCTTTGCCTGAGCAAGTCTTTCCGTATGCCACGGCATGGCGGGGACATATATGGTAGCATCGCAGACACATGGCGCAGGCGTCGCCCCATTGGGGCCGGCTTTCGTTGCCTTGAGTCATGGTGATGTTCGACATGGGACAATTGCGTGCGCATATGCCGCAGCCTATGCATCCTCCGTTGGCGTGGAACGGACGGGGCGACATGGCAAAGCGGCAGAACCACGGATATATGATGCGTGATTTGAGCCACGACCAGCCGAGGCGGACAAGTATGTCGGGTCCGTCGGTCTGTATGGAGCCGGCAATCGCTTCGACGGCAGCGGGCATGGCACACAGTTTGTGCCGGGCCACTTCGGGTGTGTCGATATTGAAGCCTTTCATGAGCACATATGTGTTCGGCATCGTCACGGCATAGGCTCCGGCTGTGGCGAGTCGGCGCGAATGCATGATTTGTCGCCACTGACGGTCGGTGTATGCCATGTCGTCGCCGCATGTAGTGAGCATTATGTGTGTTGCCGAGGCTGCCGAGTCGGTGAATCGGCATTTCTTCATAATTTCGGCCACGACGGGCGGTATTCCCCATGAATATGTTGGGAAAGCCCATATGATGCGCTTGTCCCGGTCTCCGGCAGTTGTAAGCAGGGCGTCGGATGGCGAGTGCAATTCCTGGGGCGTGAAGCCTCGCACTTCGTCGCCTGTAAATTGTGCCAGGCGAGTGGCCACGGCACGGGTGTTGCCTGTTCCGGAGAAGCAGTAAATCATCGGCGTTTCTTTGCGGTGTTTGTCGGCTGTAAGGAGCGGATTGTTACCTGAGTGGCTCCGAATCCATACTCGCGGAATGATGCGTCCTGCACGTCATGACCTTTGAAGCGGTGGTTTAGTTCCTTCATTATGGCCTGCCGGAGGACACCCTCGCCTTTACCGTGTATAAATACAATTTTCTGACCAATGTACCTTATATTCTGCTGCATTACTTCGGTAAAACGGTCAATCTGCAGATTGAGGATGTCGGCAGGCGAAAGTCCGGCGGTGGTGTCGAGGAGTTCGGACGCGTGAAGGTCTACAACGATGATATCGCCTGAGGGCTTCGACGATTTCGACTGCGCTGGTGCATTGCGGCGCTCTTCGCGTTTTTTATCTTGTATACCCCGGCGCAACTGAGCGGGGTCGATTTCCGGCATGTCGTGCTGCAGGCGGTCGTTCACGTTTATCTCGAAAGCGATGACAGGGCTATCGAAATAAGTGTTTGGTCTGAAGCAGTGCAGACGAGCGAACTTAGTGGCATCGATTTTGAACTCCACGCTGCCGGGCGCTTTGGCCTCGAAGTCGCGGTCGCGCTTGAATGCTGCGTATTGCACGCATATGCGGTCGAGGTGTGGCAGATCGCTTTGGTGTAGAGAGAACGTAAATTCCTGAATATTGGGCTCGATGACGCCGTCGTAGCGTGGTGTCCACTCATTGGAGCTGTTCTCGCGTGTCATCACAGACACGAAGATATAGTAGTTCGAATCGTTTACGATATAAGCGTCGAAATCGGTCTGCGACAGAGCTTTAATTTCTACGGGTTCAAATCCGAGAACAATGTTGAGAACATTGCCGCCGGCCGTTTCGACAATTGGCAGACTTGTAAAGTCGTTGTGCTCGTCGCGCGTCGGTTTTGACGGAGCCGGCTGTGTTTTTTTAGCTGGTTTGTCGGCCTCTTTTGAGGGAATCGGCTGACTGCCGTTGCCGAAAACATGTGAATTGCCGATGACCACGCACTCCCGCACCTGAACAGGAGTTTCGAATCCATCGTCGTCGACATATGCTATGCCGTCGGATATGCGCATCACGCGTCCGCCTCCTACGGCGTTGAGATAGCGTACGGTATCGCCTACTTTCAGTGCCATGTTTTTTCTTAGTTAAGAACCATATAGAAGAGGAATGTGCCCACAGAAACAAACAGCAGCGAATCGATTCGGTCGAGAATGCCGCCGTGTCCGGGAATTAGATTTCCGGAGTCCTTGATGCCGTTGCTGCGCTTCATGAGCGACTCGAAGAGATCTCCCCATGTCGACAGCAGACACACCATGACACCGTAGCCGAGCCATCCCCAGAGACCGAAGCCTATTTTTTGGGGAAGAATGAAATAACAGCCTATGCCGCATGCTATGCAGAATATGAGGCCGCCGAAGAAGCCTTCCCACGATTTTTTTGGCGAAAGACGCTCGAAGAGGCGGTGCTTGCCTATGGATGAGCCTACAAGGAAAGCACCGGTGTCATTGAGCCATATCATTACGAACATGGCCAGAATGAGTAGCCAGTTGTAGTTGGTGTCGGAGTATACGGTGAAGCACAGGGCCAGCGGCAGTGCAATGTAGACCTGCGTGAGCAGCGACCATGCGACGCCGGCAAATGCTGTAGCCGATTTGTCGTAGAGCGCCAGTATGAAGCGCAGCAGCACATAGCACGCACACAGCGACACGGCGGCTGTGAATAGCCACATGGGCACTACCCACGGTGCTGCCACACAGACGACCGACACTGCGGTGAGAACGTCGAGCACTTGCCGGATTGTGGTTGCGGTGCCGCGAGCGCCGTTGTCGATAATCTTTTCGAATTCTATGACGGCCAGCACGGCAAAGAGTATCAACAGAGCGAGAAACCATATTTTTCCGGCGAAAATCGCTCCTATGATAAGTCCGGCATATATAATTCCGCTTAGGGTGCGGACAAGCAGTTTATTCATTAGTCAGGTTGTGGAAGGAAATTCTTTAAAGTTATTTTTTTGAGTAGTCGAGCATATCGAAAAACTCCCAGTAGAGTTTTTCCGATGCCGGATGTCGCTGCATCTTGTCGCCGAGGGTGAGAATGGTACGCACACTCAGGCGTATGGGCATGGGGCCTTCGGCCATCATGGTCTCGCATGCCGGGCGTATTTTTCGGAAATATGCTCTGGCATCGTCGTAGCGATCGGTTTTCAGCAGCGACACTATGTATGCGTACGCGGCGGCATAGCCTTTGAGGGGCATGGCCTCGAGGAGTGCTTTGTACTGATAGGCCTCCATTTCGTCGGTCACCCGCTTATAAAGATGCTGTGAGAACAAAGCCTCAATATATGCGGCAAAATCGTTCTCGTCGAGCGTAGGCGGATTGTTGCGTTCGAGAATCGCCACAAGTGAGCGCGAGCCGCCGTGGAGCGTGAGAGTGTTTATGAGCTCGGAGTATATGTCGGCCGGAAGACTGCTGTTGCCGGAGGCGGCAAAATAGCGGTCGATAAACTCGCCGGCCTCTCGTATGTTGCACAGCAGCAGCTGGCGAAGCACCATGGGGTCGTTCGGATGAGCTGTGGCATAGTCCATGAGCAGATGCACTGCTTTGTCGCCCATGCCTGAGCGGATAAGTATGGCGCACTGGCAGTCGAGAAAAGTGAAAACGTCGGGCGACTTTTCGCGCACTCCCTCGAGCATGTCGTATGCCTCTTTGTAGAGGAATGGAGCGAAAGCATATACGTCGGAAGCGAGCGAAAGCAGCACGTCGGCATCGTCCTGAGAGAGCGCTGCCGCGTAGTCGAAGGTATTTCGGGCTTCCTCGGTCTTCTCCGCACGGGCTTGCGCGCGGAAAAGTTTGTGCCAGTATCCGACGTTGAACGGTTCGGATTCGATAAGTTCCTCGGCCATGCGGGCCATCATATCGTTGTCGCCGTTCTCTTCGGCGGCGTTCATCAGCTCGAAGTGTACGATATCTTTGTTGTCGGTCTTGTCTTTGAGACGTGTCAGATTCTCCTTGAGCCAGTTATACAGGCCGAGGTCGAGTGCGAGGTCGCAGAAGCGAATCATTTCCTCGTCGTTGAAAGTCTCGTATTGGGTAAGGAGGAATTCGAGCGCTTCCTGCGGCTCGGAGGGTTGCTCCGTTTCGAGCCTAACGATGTCGAAAATGGGGCTGAAGGTGTCGATGTTGTCGTTTATATACTCGCCGGCAGCCGGCGAGGGCGCGTCGGTGTCGTCAATCGATGTGTCGAGATACAGCAGGGCGCGTCTCTCCGACAGCGCCTGGCTCTCGGGATAGAGTCGGGCGCCGCAGAAGAGTACTTCCATTTGTACATAGTCATCGTTGAGGTCGCCGGCGTAGTCGTAGACCTCGACGAGTTCGTCTTCGTCGAAGAATCTTTCACTTACAGGGCGGCGCAACGATTCGCGAAAGCGCTGATACAGCTCTTCGCGGGGATTTTCGTCGTCGCTCATGCTTTCTTCTGTACTTTCTCCCAGGTGTCTTTAAGGGCGATAGTGCGGTTGAATATGGGATGCTCGGGAGTGGAGTCGTAGTCGGGCGTGAAGTATCCCACGCGCTGGAACTGGAATTTGGCTCCGCGTTCGGCATGTTGCATTACGAAGGGTTCGAGCTTGGCACCGGTCACAACTTTGAGCGACTCGGGGTTGAGCATCTCTCGGAAGTCGCGCTCGGTCTCGGCGGCTGGGTTTTCCACGTCGAAGAGACGGTCGTAGAGACGCACCTCGGCATCGGTGGCATGAGCTGCCGATACCCAGTGTAGAGTTCCTTTGACCTTGCGGTTGGCACCGGGCATACCGCTGAGGGTTTCGGGGTCGTAAGAGCAGTGGAGCTCAGTTATGTTGCCTTCTGTGTCTTTGATTACTTCGTCGCATTTGATAATGTATGCGCCTTTGAGACGTACTTCGGCACCGGGTGCGAGACGGAAGAATTTCTTTGGAGGGTTTTCCATGAAGTCGTCGTACTCGATGTATATTTCGCGCGCGAATGGCATTTCGTGCATGCCGGCTTCGGGGTCTTCGGGGTTGTTCTCCATTGTCACTGTCTCGACTTTGTCTTCGGGATAGTTTGTGAGCACCACTTTGAGCGGATTGATTACTGCCATTACACGTGTGGCGATGCGGTTGAGGTCGTCGCGCACGGCGTGTTCGAGGAGGCTTACGCTGTTGAGCGCCTCATATTTTGTGTAACCGATAGTGTCGATGAAGTTGCGGATAGATGCCGGAGTGTATCCGCGGCGGCGCATGCCCGAGATGGTCGGCATACGGGGGTCGTCCCAGCCGGCGACGAGGCCTTCTTTGACAAGCTGGAGCAGCTTGCGCTTGCTCATCACGGTGTAGGTGAGGTTGAGACGGTTGAACTCAATCTGACGCGGGCAGTAGCTTTCGTCGGCAAGTTCCTTGACGAAGTACTCGTAGAGCGGACGGTGCACAACAAACTCAAGAGTGCAGATAGAGTGGGTGACACCTTCGAAGTAGTCGCTCTGGCCGTGGGCGAAGTCATACATGGGGTATACTTTCCATGTTGTGCCGGTGCGATGGTGGGGTGTCTTGATTATGCGGTACATGATTGGGTCGCGGAAGTGCATGTTTGGCGACGCCATGTCGATTTTCGCGCGGAGCACACGTGCGCCTTCGTCGAATTCACCTGCATTCATGCGCAGGAAGAGGTCGAGGTTTTCTTCGGGAGTACGGTTGCGGTAGGGACTTTCTTCGCCTGGAGCCTGCGGAGTGCCTTTCTGACGGGCGATTTCTTCGCTTGTCTGGTCGTCGACGTAGGCTTTGCCTTCTTTGATAAGGCGCACGGCGAGGTCAAAGAGTTTGGGGAAATAATCGCTGGCGTAGTATTCGCGGTCTCCCCAGTCGAAACCGAGCCAGTGAATGTCTTCGCGAATAGAGTCTACATATTCCACGTCTTCCTTTACGGGGTTGGTGTCGTCGAAACGCAGATTGCAAGTGCCGCCGAATTTCTCAGCAACACCGAAATCCATGCAAATTGCTTTTGCATGGCCTATATGGAGGTATCCGTTAGGCTCCGGCGGAAAACGGGTGCTTAGACGTCCGCCGTTTTTGCCAGCCTTGAGGTCGGCCAGCACTTCTTCTTCTACGAAGTTGAGCCCGCGGGGCTCGTTTGCTTCTTTGCCTTCAATTACTTCTGCCATTGTTATATAGTTTTTTTGTATTTTATTTCAAATCGTTCTCGTTTAGACGCTTGCGGTAGAAAACGAAGTCGCGTCCGAGATATTTTTCTCGTACAACCGGGTTTGATGCGAGTTCTTCCGATGTGCCGTGGAAGAGTATACGGCCCTCGAAGAGCAGATACGCACGGTCGGTGATGCGGAGTGTTTCTTGTGCGTTGTGGTCGGTGATGAGAATGCCTATGTTTTTGTCTTTAAGTTTGTAAACTATTGCCTGAATATCTTCCACGGCAATGGGGTCGACGCCTGCAAAAGGTTCGTCGAGCATTATAAACCGCGGATTTATGGCCAGACAACGGGCAATTTCGGTGCGTCGGCGTTCGCCGCCCGACAGATTGTCGCCGAGGTTCTTGCGCACTTTTTCGAGTCGGAATTCGGCGATGAGGCTTTCGAGTTTGTCGCGTTGCTCCTCCTTGCTCATGTCGGTCATCTGAAGCACAGAGCGGATGTTGTCTTCGACGCTCATTTTGCGGAATACCGATGCTTCCTGGGCGAGATAGCCTATGCCGTTGCGAGCACGTTTGTATACGGGAAATTCGGTTATGTCGGTGTCGTCGAGGAAGATGCGTCCTTCGTTAGGCTCAATCAGCCCAACGGTCATATAGAAAGTCGTGGTTTTTCCGGCGCCGTTCGGGCCGAGCAGACCCACGATTTCGCCCTGGGTCACTTCAATCGATACATGATTTGCCACGGTGCGCTTGCCGTATTTCTTCACCAGATTGTCGGTGCGGAGAGTGCTTGTGGCTTTCTCCGGAGCGGAAGGCGAGGTCTCTCTGGCAAGGCCGTCGATAAGAATTTCGTTGAGATTATCCTCTACGGCAGTCTCCGAGGCAACGGGAGCGGCGGGCACAATGAGCCGGTCGGCGGCATTTTCGCCAGTGAAAGGCGAAGGAATGTCGCGTGAGCTATCTTCTCTCGATTTGAAACGCGATAGGATTCCCATCAGCAGTCGGCATTAATGCCGCGTGACTTGCAGCGGTGCAGGCGGCTCTCTATATAGTCGGTGAGCAGATTGATAGCCACGGTGTTGCTGCCTCCCTGAGGTACAATGAGGTCGGCGAAGCGCTTCGAAGGCTCGATGTACTGCATGTGCATGGGCTTCAGCACGTCTTCATATCGGTCAATCACAATCTGCGGCGTGCGACCGCGCTCAATGCAGTCGCGAGCGATGACGCGAATGAGGCGGTCGTCGGCGTCGGCATCGACAAATACCTTGATGTCGAGCATGTTGCGGAGCGTGGGGTCGGTGAGCACGAGAATTCCTTCGACGATGACCACATCGGCAGGCTTCACTTCTACGGTTTCAGCCTGACGGGTGCATGTGAGGTATGAGTATGTCGGCATCTGAATGGTGGCGCCGTTTTTAAGGTGTTTCAGATGGTCGACAAGGAGCGACCATTCGATGGCGTTAGGCTCGTCGAAGTTTATTTTAGAGCGTTCCTCCGGGGGCACGTGGCTCGAATCCTTGTAATAGGAGTCCTGTGGCATTACGGCCACTTCGCCAGCCGGAAGGCTGTTTATGATTTTGTTTACGACGGTGGTTTTGCCGGAACCGGTGCCGCCTGCTATACCGATTACTAACATACGCGGTATTTGTTAATTGACGTGGTGGGTCTCAGAATTTTTATTTATCGGAATTTCTATCTCTCCGAAGCCACGAAGTTACGCATTTTTGCCCAATTGACAAAATTCTTGAGAGTGTGTTGTAGAGTTGTAGAGTCAACAAGCAAGTGCGCAGGTTCAACTGGCAAGTGCAAAATTAGCGAAAGAGTTTTATGAATAGTTCCAACGGCGAATAAAAGTTGAACTTTTCACGTGGCCTCCGGTTTATTTTAGCCTGAACCTTGTCTAAATCGGCCTGCTCGACCTCTCGAAAATCAGTACCTTTCGGAGAGTATTGCCTTAAGAGCTTGTTGACTCTACATAATGCTCTGAAACAAAAAGCAAATAAGTCTTTGCTTATTTCCGAAACCTTGATATATCACGGAGAATCTGATTTTATGCTTATTCGTTCAATATTTGTTGATCTAATCTATGCTATCCAGTACATATTGGAAGCTCAGCCATAATGCACGAGGATTTCCAGTCACAAATGTGTCATATAGCCGTTGCGTCAAAATCTCCTTATCGGTATCTTCTATTTTTTGAAATGGAAGATTATTGTCTCTGACTGTCCGGTCTATTTCGTCGTAATCAAACATGACTTTTTGCTTTTGTTGATAATGGTTTGGTGAGGAACAGCGTTCAGGGGCTATCTTTCCTTGTTAGTAGCGTTATTCCATTTTATACATTTTTTTTCTCCCAGCCTTTTAATTCTTGAAGAACAGGTTTGGGGTTTTGCAATATCTGATTAAGAAATTCTATAAAGTTAGGTGCTAATACTTCCGTTGCAGGTGTCTCGTAATCAAAGAGTACTATTTCTCCTTCTTTATTCTCATTGTCTGTCAATTTAAGAGCTATCACACCATAATCAGAATATCGACCTATCGCAAAATACCCTTTATCAAGAATTTCCTCTTGCAGTTCCCTGTTATTTTCAATCAGGATTTTATTCCATGAATGGATAAGCTTTGGATATAGACAGACATCTAAATCCCAGAATATTTTGTAAAAGTGCTTGTATTTCAGGTAAGTCTTATATGAAAGCGGAAGAATAATATTTAAAATACTCTCTAATTGAGAAATATCCTCGTCTGAAATTTGATTACCTATCGCTTTCCATACATGGTCTTGTTCTGTAATAATGTCCACCATATAATTTGTATGTTCAGGTTGAGTAACATATATCTTGACTGATTTTCCTTGAAGTATGGCATTATCCAGCGAATCCCGCATTTCAGACTCTATAGGTTCTTCATAAGAAGAAACATACATAAGGTATTCTCTATGTTCTTGCACAAAGCCCAAACATTTATCTACATATTTTTCAACTACTTTTTCCATTGTATATTTTGTTTTTAATTCGCTACTAATGTCCGGCGGATAATCGACCTTTTATGGGAGACTCATCCGTTTGTTATGTGCCTTATTTATCATTCTACTTCGTATTCTTCTGCACTTTTAAGACCTCGTATGAAGTCCTCAAAATTTTCTGCTAAAGGAGTTATTTTGAAATCAGATTCTTGGTCGATATGCACAACTTTTGGTTCTCCGAGTGGACCACATTCTCGATAATCTAAGAAAACCATATCATGCCCTGCACTCGGACAATCACAAATAGCAACTCCTATAGCAGGATATCCCCATTCATCAATCATAAACTGACTGCCAATTTCACCACATAGTGAATAGTCCTTTTCCCTGCCTATACCGTAAATGCAGGTTATAGCAATATGATTTTCAGCCCAATTTGTGGGAGAATCAGTAGGAAAGCATGTCTTGAAAGGGATGCCTCCATTATGCTGTTTCATCAGCCATATATATGAAGCCGGCAACTTGTATCCTAATTCTTTCTCTACATCAGCTATCAGTTCATCAGTTGGGACATCACTTATATACTCTTTACGAGCATCGTAATTATCATCCCAGAAGTTTGTGAAATCAAAACCTTCAAACTCTTGTTTCATATTTACATTTTTGTTTTGGTGGCACATAATGGGATGCGAATAGCTGACCGTTAGGGCAGTTTATTCGCTTGTTACCAGCATTATTCTTCTAATGGTTCAAAAGGTTCTTCTTGAAACTCTCCATTTTCATCTCTAATATAGGCTGTACTGTATGGAGCGTGAAGTAATGGAATTATATCAGGGTCATACTGACAGATAGTATTTAGCTTATAGATACCACTATTTGCAGCCGTTTGCATATATTCGTCACTCTCATCTCCTGCTGTAAATCGCCACCCGCTATCGTATCCTTCAAACGGATTGCCTTCTTCCGGTTTCTCACGATACATATATCCGACAGGTAAGCCATCCACTGTAATTCTGTCAGTGGCTATACACCCATCAGAAGTTTCCCAATCTTTAAGAAGAACCTCATCTTCTCGTCCATTTATAAAAAAT
>Ga0137307_101283_pt1 | contig 23300 bp, 27 predicted proteins | sample NAcewD2O_March_2_FD_97180 | JGI IMG/M metagenome (GOLD analysis project Ga0137307, IMG submission 97180) | Mouse cecal microbial communities from Vienna, Austria - N-Acetylglucosamine amended D2O_March | ecosystem: Host-associated > Mammals > Digestive system > Large intestine > Cecum | place... | reverse complement strand
CCCGCAGCTTTGCCGCGACCAGCCCCATGCCACATTTGCGCTTTGCCAGACTGAACCTGCGCTCTACTTCCACACGCTCGCACTCATCATGGTAATCCTGAACCTTGTCTCTGGTTTCGCCCTTTCTGGGGCGACCCAGTGACGGACCGGAGAGCCGGATTCCGTGTGCCTTGCAATAGTTGAGATTCTCACGGTTTCGGTAGATCTTGTCCGCCAGAATGCGGCTGGGGTAATGCCCTTCCCGCTCCCGGAATCGTTCCGCCATCTCCTGCAGATTTCCGGCTTCATTGTAGGCGTCAAAGGAACAGCATTCCAACCGCGTCCACCCATCCACAACACTGATGTCCAGCTTCGCGCCAAACTCCACCGGCTTTCCCGCTTTTCCCCGTACAATGGGACGAACGAAGGGCTGGCTCACACTGACAATTCGGTCAGGTACGCTGTGGATACGGTTATCGTACATGTACTTCTGCTGTTCATAGATGGTGCGGATCGTATCCAGACGTTCCATCTGTCGCGTGGTCAGAGACTTTCCGAGAGATAGTTTGCCATCAACAGCGTCAAGGTCACGCCGGAGATAGGCCAGTTGCTTCCCAATCGCTTTGCGGGTCATCTTGACGGTATGCTTGCGGCATCTGGTGTATTTCAGGTAATCTTTCCGGGCACGCTCACGATAAGTGCGGGGCTTCTTTCCATCTGCCGGATTATGAAGAGCATCCAGAAGTTTCTCGGCGTTCTCTCTGGCCTCATTGAGAAGAGAAACGTCCTGGGGATAACGAATATTGGACGGTGCGCAGGTGGCGTCCACGATCATTGTGCCGCTGTTTTCGCCAGATCCCGGATGATTGTCAGCGTCACCATCGTCATCCTTGGATTTGGTCTCTTTTGCCTGACGCTCTTTTGCGTCCCCCACGATCATCTCGTTGATTTCGCCCAGCACTTCCGGTGTCAAACGCTTACGGAAATACACCATCAAAGATGGGTCAAAGGGCGGCTTTTCGTCATCATAGCCGGGATACCCACAGAAGTACTGCAGGTACGGGTTCTCCTGAATCTGAAGCGTGATCTCTTCGTCAGAGTAGCCATATTCCGCCTGTATAATGCAGGCGCCAAGGGCCAGCCGCAGCGGTTTGGCTACGTTGCCTTTGCGGTTGGTAAACAGAGCGGCGTACCGCTTCTCAATCTCCAGCCAGGGGATTGTCTGCGCTTTTTTCACCCAACGGTTGCCTTCTTTCAGATTCATGCCAACCGGCTGCTTGAAATCTGCCAAACTGATCTGTCCATTGCTGTAACGATACATAGCCGCCCTCCAAGTGCAAGGCTTTTGCTCGATTTTTACTGTTTTCCGTGCACCGATTATACCACAAATGGCCTTCTATGGCTTGAATTATAAGGCTCTTTCTATTATTCAGGATTACATTATTTAGAACAATTAAGGCAACACCGCATAATTGAACTTTCAAAAACAGAAAAGCGTCCAACCAACAAAAAGGCTGGACGCATTTCAGAATCTGCTTGCAAGGGAAACCCTAATTAAGCCGCCAGACAGGGTCTGTCAGCTAAAATCAAGTTTACCAACGCAAACATAATATTTATTTTCGCAATTTGTTTTTGCAGTCCTCGGTATCGCGTTTTTCGAAAACGAAGTTGCAGTTTAATCACAGAAAAAACGTGTTCGACTTTGGCGTGTACAGAGGATTTCTCGTGTTCACGGCTATGGGCTTTATAGCCAAAGTGCTATGTATTGCCCTTTTTTGCTGAGTGGGCCTCTGGGTCACGTTCCTTCTTCTCGTTTTTAGTAGATGAAGGAGCCTCAATAAACGTGGAACCCACAATCGTGCCGCGCTTCAAAATCAAACCGTGCTGCATCAGCAGTTCTACTACTTGCGCAAACAACTCCTGCTGGATTCCGTTGCACATCAAAATATTGCGAAAGTGCCCCAGCGTATCACCATCCGGAACTTGATTACTGGATTCTACACCGCAAAAATCCGAAAAGGCGCGGCTGTCGATTACTTCCGCAACCGTTGCTACATCCGAAAGGTTATGCAATCATGAACGGTTTCCCGGATGCAAAGATTCCAAAAAACTTTAAGCAGGATCCTTACCGGCTCCTTGTTGTGGCGGATATGTTCCAAACTGGATTTGATGAGCCGTTGCTCCATACGATGTATGTGGACAAAATGCTCTATGACATTAAAGCTGTTCAAACGCTTTCAAGATTAAACCGCTGCCATCCCCAAAAGTACGACACATTTGTTCTGGATTTTGCCAATAAGCCTGAAATGATAGAAGAAGCGTTTTCACGTTATTATCGAACAACAATTTTGTCGGGAGAGACGGATCCGAACAAACTTTATGATTTGATTTCCACCATGGAAAGTTATCAGGTTTACTCAGGTGATGATGTAGAGAGGCTTGTGGATCTGTATCTGAATGGTGCTGACCGGGATAAACTTGATCCTACACTGGATGCCTGCACTGCAATCTATAAACAGCTTGACACGGATGATCAAATAAAATTTAAAAGTGCGGCAAAAGCATTTGTTCGTACATATGGATTTCTCGGAGCGATTCTTCCTTACGGTAATGCGGATTGGGAGCGCCTTTCTATCTTCCTAAACCTCTTGATACCCAAACTGCCATCTCCTCGCGATGACGATTTGTCGCAGGGCATCCTTGAGTCAATTGATTTGGAGAGTTATCGCAACGAGGCGCGTAAGTCTATGTCCATCAAGTTAGAAGATTCTGACTCCGAGGTTGCGCCCGTTCCCGCTGGCAAGGTCGGCCACATTATCGAGCCGGAGATAGATCTGCTTTCCGTTATCTTGTCTGACTTTAACGATATGTTTGGTAACATCAACTGGAATGATGCGGACAATGTACGTAGACAGATTCTCGAAATCCCTGCCATGGTTTCCAGAGATGAGAAATATCAGAATGCTATGAAAAACTCCGATGAACAAAGTGCAAGGCTTGAAAGTGAGCGGGCATTACAGCAGGTCATCTTTGCTGTTATGGCGGATAATATGGAACTGTTCAAGCAGTTTCAGGATAATCCGTCCTTCAAGAAGTGGCTGTCCGACCTTGTGTTTCATCTCACCTACAACAAGGAAGGGAAACCTTATACGGCACCACCACAGGCGCATGGGTCTGTCATTGATAGCCCTGAACCACGACAGGAAATGTAAATGGCAGTAGGGGAGCAAACCTCTTACGGAGAAAAGATTTGCTGATCGCCCATCTGACTCCGTCATAAACGCGCCTACATAAACCCATCGCACAAAACACAAAATCCGAACCCATCGCCAACCAGCAAAAGGTTCGGATTTGTTCTGTGTGGTGACCCGACCGGGAATCGAACCCGGGTTACCGCCGTGAAAGGGCGATGTCTTAGCCGCTTGACCATCGGGCCTTATGATACAGGGTTTTGCTGAATATTGCCGAAGCTTCACACCCGCCGCGATTGCAGCAGGTACCTCGCAACTTTCAGCAAAACCCTGTATGTGGTAGCGGTAACTGGATTCGAACCGGTGACACTTCGGGTATGAACCGAATGCTCTAGCCAACTGAGCTATACCGCCGCAAATGCACAATATTCAGTGCATTGATTATTATATCGGACAGGCTGCGGAATGTCAAGCTTTTTTTCGCGTTTTTCTGGCCCCGGGCCGCCTTTTTTAAAAAATATATGAATTTTTCGGGCGTCGCTGCCCTTTGGCACGACGTATTTTGTAGACAAAACCCAATATTTGTGATATATATAAAAGGTACGACGGTAAAACATAAAACAGGCGGCCGTTCGCATATAGATGGGAAGCCCCGGGGAGCGCCGTCTTGCGTCTTGGGCCGGCATGCTTTTTGGGGGATCCGATACAGGATGATCGTTTGGGCGCGGGGCGCCGCTTTGCGGCCGGCTTTGCGGAAGGCGTTTGCGGTCCTTCGGGCAGCCCGCCGCCCTGCCCTGCGGCGATCGGTACAGCACCGCGCGAAGTACTTTGCGCGCGAAGGGGGAAAGCACTGTGGAAAAGCCATCAAAATGTAAGGTTGCCGTTCTGTTTGGCGGCGCCTCCAGCGAGCATGAGGTTTCCAGAATGAGCGCGGCCAGCGTGCTGCGCAATTTAAATGCCGAGCGTTACGAGATCCTTCCGGTAGGCATTACAAAGGAGGGGCGCTGGTATTTGTATTCCGGCCCGGTAGAGGCGCTCGGCTCCGACGCGTGGGAACGGCATCCCGGCAATTTGCCCGTCTCTGTCTGCCCCGGTTTGGGGCAAGCCGGGCTTATGGTGTTTGAGGCGGGCGCCTGCCGCACGCTCGCGGTGGACGTGGTGTTCCCCGTGCTGCACGGCAAAAACGGCGAGGACGGCACCCTGCAGGGCCTGCTGGAGCTGGCGGGCCTGCCCTATGTGGGCTGCGGCGTGCTGGGCAGCGCGGTGTGTATGGATAAGATCACCGCAAACCGCGTGCTGGACGCAGCGGGCATTCCGCGCTGCGCGTGGGACTGCATGGAGGCATGGGAGCTGCCGCAGCTGGATGCCATTCTGGCGCGTGTAGAGCAGCGGCTGGGCTGGCCTGTGTTTGTAAAGCCCTCCAACGCGGGCTCCAGCGTGGGGATTTCCAAGGCAAAGGACGCCGAGGCGTTTCGGCAGGCCGTGACGCTGGCGCTGCGGCACGATTCCCGCATTGTCTTCGAGCGCTTTGTACGCGGGCAGGAGGTGGAATGCGCGGTGCGCGGCAACGACAGCGCCGCCTCCACGCTGCCGGGCGAGGTGCTTGCCAGCGACGAATTTTACACCTACGACGATAAATACATCAGCGGAACCAGCCGTGTGGCCATCCCCGCGCGGCTTTCGGAAAAAAAGCAGCGCGAGGTGCAGGCCCTCGCCGTGCGCGCCTACCGCGCACTGGGCTGCCGCGGGCTTACGCGTGTGGATTTTTTTGTGGAGGAAGGCTCCGGGCAGGTGCTTGTCAACGAGGCGAACACGATGCCGGGCTTTACGGATATCAGCATGTATCCCAAGCTGATGCTCGCGGCGGGCGAAAGCTATGCGGGCCTGCTGGACAGCCTGATCGCGCTGGCGCTGGAAAAGGCGGCGAAACCGCATGGAAAAGCCGAGTAAGCCCGCGCCGCAGCGCGGCGCGCCCATCGGCGTATTTGATTCGGGCCTCGGCGGGCTTACGGCCGTGCGCGAGCTGCGCCGCCTTTTGCCCGGCGAGAACATCATCTATTTCGGCGATACGGGGCGTGTGCCCTACGGCACGCGCGGCGCCGACATCATTGTGCGATACGCCAAACAGGATATCGCGTTTTTGCTGGAGCAGAACGTGAAGTACATTATGGCCGCCTGCGGCACGGTGAGCAGCACACTGCCCAAAGCCTTTACCGACGCGCTGCCCGTACCCTATACGGGCGTGGTGCAAAGCGCGGCCGAGGCGGCCGTGCGCGCCACCCAAACCGGGCGCATCGGCGTGATCGGCACACCGGCCACCGTGCAAAGCGGCAGCTATCAGACGGCCATCACCGCTCTGCTGCCCACGGCGCACATCACGGCCACGGCCTGCCCGCTGTTTGTGCCGCTGGTGGAAAACGGCTATTTTAACGCGGACAACGCCGTTACGCGAATGGTGGCGCACGATTATCTGCGCGGCATACAGGCGGCCGGTGTGGATACGCTGATCCTCGGCTGCACGCATTACCCGCTGATCGCGCCGATTTTGGCCGATCTGATGGGCGCGGACGTGGCGCTGATCGACCCCGGGCGCGAGACGGCGCGCGCCGCGCGCAGGGCGCTGTCTGCCGCGGGGCTGCTGCGGGAGAGCGGCAGCGGCACGGCGCAGTATTATGTGAGCGATTCCACCGAAAGCTTTGCGCGCCTTTCGGAATGGTTTTTGGGCGAATATGCGGGCGGCCCGGTTACACGCATCAGCGTGGACGCATATCATGTTGAATAAAAAGGCTTCGGGCATTCGGCCCGGCAGCTTTTAAAAAAGGACGGTTCTTTATGAACGAAGATTATCTCATCACCATACGCGGCACCATGGAGCAGGGCGGCGAGCGCGACAAGGTAAAGCTGATGACGCGCGGCAGCTTTGTGCGCAGGAACGGCAGCTTTTTTATCACCTATAAAGAAACCGCAACAACGGGCTATGCCGGCTGTGTTACCACCGTGAAGGTGGAGGATTCGCAGAAGGTGAGCATGCTGCGCTTTGGCCCGGCGCCCAGCCAGCTTGTCATCGAGAAGGGGCGGCGGCACGTGTGCCATTACGAAACGGGCCATGGCTCGCTGAGCCTCGGCGTAGCGGCGGACGAGATTCAAAGCCGCCTGTCCGATAAGGGCGGTACGGTGCAGTTCAGCTATCTTTTGGATGTGGACGCCTCCGCCGTCAGCCGCAATACCGTCAAGATCACCGTAAAGCCCGCCGATTGAAAAGCACCCTGCAATCCCAAAGGGACGATAAAAAACCGTCCGAAGGCAAAGCGGGCGCACAGGACGAGAGCCCATTTTCCGGCAGGGAGGGCAAAAGGCGCAGGGGGGTAACGCCTGCGGCGCTGCCGGCTTGCCGGCCAAAACGATGGCCGGCATTCCGCCTGCGGCGGACATGCCGTGCCCTGTGCCTTAACGCGCATTTTTGTAAAATCCGGCGGAATCATTTGCCAAAATTCCTGGCGCACGCGTTTTTTAGACAGTTTGATCACAGAACAGGAGCAGACAACATGCACGATTTTACAGGCTTTGATCCGAAACAAACCGCGATGGACGAGGCGCGGGCGCTTTTGACACAGGCCGCCAAAGCGGCGATGGAAAGCGGAGCGCTGCCCCAAAGGGAGCTTCCCGCCTTTATTGTGGAGGCCCCGAACGACAGCAAAAACGGCGATCTCGCCTCGAACCTTGCGATGGCGGGCGCGCGCGTGTTCGGCATGGCGCCGCGCACAATTGCCCAGGCCATCGCGGCCCATCTGCCGGGCCTTGCCGATACGCACTTTGCCAAAGCGGAGATCGCGGGCCCCGGCTTTATCAATCTGTTTCTCTCGCCTGCCTGGTACGCCGAGGTGGTGCTGGCGGCAAATGTGCAGCCGGATTACGGCCGCACGAACTACGGCGGGGGCGAGCGCGTAAACGTGGAATTTGTGTCGGCCAACCCCACCGGGCCGATGCATCTGGGCAACGCCCGGGGCGGCGCGCTGGGCGATTGTCTGGCCGCCGCGCTGGAGTGGGCGGGCTACGATGTTACGCGCGAATTTTTGATCAATGACGCCGGCAATCAGATCATGAAATTCGGCAAAAGCCTTGCCGCGCGCTATTTGCAGCTTTGCAGGGGCGAGCAGGCCGTGCCGTTCCCCGAGGACGGCTATCAGGGCGAGGATATCCGCCTGCTGGCGCGCGCGTTTGCCGAGGCGAACGGCGATGCGTGGGCGGAAAAGCCGCCCGAGGAGCTGCAGGCCGCGCTGGTGGATTTTGCGCTGCCCAAAAACGTGCAGGGCCTGAAGGACGATATGGCAAAGTACCGTGTACAGTACGACGTGTGGTTCAGCGAGACGACGCTGCACCAATCGGGCGCGGTACAGCGGGCGCTGGACAAGCTGGCCGAGCGCGGCGCAACTTATGTGAAGGACGGCGTGGTGTGGTACCGCTCCATGCAGTACGCCGCCAAATACGGCGCAAACAAGGTTACGCGCAAGGGCCTGGACGGCGAGGTGACAGACGAGGACAAGGACGAGGTGCTGGTGCGCGCAAACGGCGTGCCCACATACTTTGCGGCGGACATCGCCTATCACTACAATAAATTTGCAGAGCGCGGCTTTTCGCGCGCCATCGACGTATGGGGCGCAGACCACCACGGCCATGTGGCCCGCATGAAGGGCGCTATGGACGCCATTGGGCTGGACGGCGAAAAGCTGGAGATCGTGCTCATGCAATTTGTGCGCCTGATGCAGGACGGTCAGCCCGTCCGCATGAGCAAGCGCACCGGAAAGGCTATCGGCCTTTCCGAACTGCTGGACGAGGTGCCCATTGATTCCGCGCGCTTTTTGTTTAATCTGCGCGAACCGGGCAGCGTGATGGATTTTGATCTGGATCTTGCCGTCTCGCAGGACAATGAAAACCCCGTTTATTACGTGCAGTACGCCCACGCGCGTATTTGCAGCATTCTGAAAAAGCTGGCGGAGGACGGCATCGCCGTCGAGGGCGCCGAGGCGGCCGCGCTGACGCTTTTGGCCGAGCCCGCAGAAAAAGATCTGATCCGCCATATCGCGGATTTCCCCGGCGAGATCATCTCTGCCGCAAAAGGCTACGATCCCGCGCGCATTACACGGTATGTTACAGAGCTTGCGAACCGCTTCCATAAGTTCTACAACGCCTGCCGGGTAAAGGATGCCGCGCCCGACGTGCGCGCCGCGCGCATTGCCCTGTGCACCGCCGCAAAAAACGTGATCCGCAGCGCCCTTACCCTGCTGAAGGTAACCGTGCCGGAAAGCATGTGATCCGGCACAGGGCGTTTGGGCCGGCACGGGTGTTCCCCGCTTTGGCCCGCCCGGGACAGGGCGTCGGCCGAATAACGCGTAAAATTCATATTTTTTTCATCTTTGCATCTTTTTTGTATAGTATTATAATAATATCCGGGAAAACCAGCCACAGCCTGCAAAAAGCCTGCGGCTTGATTTTGTGTTTTGTTCCGTCCGGCAAACAAAACCGCGATGCGGGGAAAAGAGCGTTGTTATGGGATTTTTTTCAAACATGTATACCAAAGAGGGGCCCGGCGTGCGCAAGGATCAGCCGCCCAAAAAAGGCGCCGCACGCTTTTTTGAAATTCTCTTTCGCGATTACGGCCATCTTTTAAAGCTGAACTTTCTGTTTTTGCTCTGCTGCCTGCCAATGCTGATCGTTGTGCTGTTCGGCATCGTGTTCCGGCAATATCTGGGCATGCTGCTCATTGCCGCCGTGCTGTTTTTGCTGTGCTCCATGCCGGTGGGCATTGCCATGACGTGCCTGCACGGGCTGACGGTGAAAACCGTGCGCGACGAGCCGTGCTTTTTGTGGCATGAATTCAAAAAATGCTGGAAGACCAACTGGCGGCAGAGTATTTTCGCCGGGATGCTTTTCTGCACGCTGCTGGCAATGGAATGCATTGCGGCATGGTATTATTTCTTCACCGCCACCGAATCGAATTTGCTTTTGATTGCGTTTGTCTCCTTCAGCGTGCTGATGCTGGTGGTGTGCTGGCTGTTTACTACGCTGCAGATGCTGTTTTTGGACATGCCGCTCGCCGGCATGCTGCGCAACAGCCTTTTGATCCTGTTCGGGTATGCAAAGCGCACGCTGCCGGCCGGCCTGATCACCATCGCGGTGCTGCTGTGCCTGCTGCTGCTTGTGCCGCTGCCGCTTGTGCCGCCGGTACTGCTGCTGGGCGTGCCCGCGCTGCTGGCGGTAATCTGCGATATGTGGGCCTGGCCTGTAATGGAACAGGCGTTCCACATCTCCGAGCAGCAGGCCGCGCGCCGCGCCGAGCGCGAGGCCGGAAAAGGATTTTGACTTTTTTCTGTGAACAGAATATAATAAAAACAGAAATTCCCCAGACAACACTGCCATCGCAGCGCCGTCTGGGGGATTTCGGGGGAGATGTCTTTTAAAAACATTTCCGGCAGGATCATCTGAGGTGGCGCTCATGCCCCGCGTGGGTAGATCACCGGCAGATGGTTCTGTCAAAAAGCTGTTCGTGGCTGCTTTCATGCGGGGCGTGGAATGTCAGTCGATACGGGCAGCTTTTTCTATGTGTGTAATATCATAGAACAACTTTCCCCGGTCTGTAAGCTTAATTTTTACTTCTCCAACAAATGATTCCCCATTCAGCACAAAGCGTGTTTGATATACCTCCCAGCCGTTTGTAGCATCCGCATGTCGTCCGTCATCCTCTTCGTGCCGCAGGAATTTTGAAACTGCAAGCAAATTATCAAGCTCCGTAGAGGCATTTATCTTTGCCTGCTTTATTTCTGGATCGAGTCTATAATTTGCCGGATGCGTATACTCACCAATAGCTTTCCCATTTACAAATGTTCGTGAGTTTTCAATATCAAACAGCTGCCCTTGAAAATGTTTTTTCATGTATTTCTCCGCAGTCCGAATGCTTTCCTTCATGCTTTGCCCTTCAAACAGCTCCTGATCGGTATCAATCAGCACATACAGTTCTCCGTTCGCATCTTTCTGAATGCTGAACCGTTCGCCTTCCACCATCCCCGCTTCGCCGCGCAGCAGGTTTACCAAAGTGCGCTCAGCCTCGCCCAGCATGGCTTTTTCGCTGCCGGTAAGCTTGATCACAACGCTGTTTTTGATCCCGCGCAAAGCGTCGAGGAAGCTTTCGATTACGGTTCGGCCGTGTGCCACAGCCTGCGTCAGCTCTTCGGGGTCGCCGATCAGCCGTTCAAAGGTTTTCAGGCACACATCTTCCTCCAGCGCAGCGGTATCGATCGTGCCGTCCGCGTTCGTCAGGCCGGCAAGCGCCGGGCTGTTTTCGGCAAGATATGCCGCACGTACCTGTTCGGCGTATTGCCCCAATTTCGGATCGCTTTCCAGAATGCGCTGCACAGATTGCTGGAATACATCAAATTTTTTCGCGTCTGCCACCTTCAAAAATGGATGGTTTTTACAATCCAAAAAACACTCCCCGCCATGGCGTTTTTGTTCGCTGCAGCGGGGAGTGTGCTATCCCATACATTTTTTGATTTTTACAAATAGACTTTCATTTCCGGATTCTTGATAATCCTTCAATACCAAAGAACAAATTTCTCCTGTGGAAGCTTCTCTAATTTGGCTAACCTTAACAACTCTGTTTCTGCATGAGAGCCATACATCTCATGAAAACAGTCTGGCGCCGGAATATGTTCAAGCCTCTTCCCATTTGAGAGATCGATGGAAATATGTCCATATGCATTTCTATTCTCCGGGTAATAATCTGCTTCTATTTTATTTTGATTCCGCTTAATCGCTCTTAAGACTACCATAATATTCCTTTACCTCCTTTGGATAATCATATATTTCCGTCGCCATCTCATGTACTTTCCAATGGGGAAGTGTGGGATCCTTTGTTTTTATTTCCATTTCCAAAAGCTCATGATAAATTAAAGTTCTATCGTGTGGTTTAATATCTTTTCCAAGCATAAGCCTTTGCCAGCTTTGAGCAATTGCACAATCAGTATCAAACCTTCTCCATTCGCCAGTATCTTCCTCATACAAAGACGGGTTTTCAAAGAGATATTCCTTTATTTTTCGGATATCTGCCTCATCCACGCCTAGATTCTCCGCAATTTTAACGGTATCCGTGGAGAAATGACGTATTTCTTCATAGTACATTTCAGCAAAAGCTTTTGCTTCTGGGCTTTCTATATCTGTAATCCTTCCTCCTCTGTATCATATAAAGATTCATTTGTCAATGCGACGGATTCTTCGGGATTTGCAATTACAGATGAGTCGGAATCTGTTGCCGAATTTACCTGTGTTCTGCTGTCATCCACCATCGGCAACATGATCAGATTGGAGGTGTCGATGTCCTTCATTCCTCTAAACAGATTGTTTGCCTGCGGAAACAGACTGCCAAAATAATTATTCTTTGCACCCTCCCATTGCTGAACCGCGTTGCCGCTTCATCGGCTGTTTTCGCCCCACCGGCCGGTCAGCGCCTTGATCGCAGCATTCGCTTCGGCCAGCTGTGCATCCGAAAGGGTTCCGCCGCTCTGTGGCTGCGCAGATTCTCCGCTGCCTCCGGCAGGGCTTCCTGTATCGTCTGCGCACAATTCGCAATGAGGTCGGCATTCCGCTGGTAGGGTTCTCCCAGCCATACAAACTGCTGCGCCTGCTGCATCTGCTGCATCAGATCGGCGTTTACTCCGGCCCTTCCCCAATCAATGAAGTTGTTATATGCGCCTTCCACGCCCATTGCCGCTCCGCTCAGGATCTTTTCCAGCCAATAAAGCGGCGCCGATTTCCCCTCTGCGATATGCGTATCGTCCCAGAGCTGTTTCGATGTGCCTGCGACCCGAAGCGTATTCCCGTCCAAACCTGCATAGGCAAGATTTTGCGCCGCCGCCTGCGCCTGCCACTCTGGTGTGGCGCGAATGGGAGCCGTTATTTCCTCTACTTTTTTGGCCGAGGCGGAAAATGCCGTCGCCGTATGCCAGGCCCTGCTGTGCGTTTGCGTCCAGCCCGGCATACGCAAGATCCTGCGCCGCCGCCTGCGTCTGCCATTCGGGCGTGGCATGGATGGGAGACGTTATTTCATCGAGCTTTTGAAACTTTTGGTTGATCTCCTGCATCACACTGGGGAAGTCGTTTCTCCACTGCACACCCCGAATGGCGTTGTCGTCCAAGCCGGCGGCCGCGAGGGCTTGCGGCTGCGGATCCAGCGGCGGCTCGTATTGCGCGGTCATCCGCCCGGCCCCGGCGCCGTCATAGGGCGCGGTTTTCCGATTCCCGGCAGCGGTTTTTTCTGTAAAGCCGCTGCCATACTGCGTCGTTTTGGCATTCTCGGCGGCCTCTTGCGTAAAGCGGCCATACTGCGCCGCTTTTGGGGTTCCCGCAGCCGCCCTGATTTTCGGCGGCGCTGGTGTGGCCGCGGCGCGCTCCTTTGCGTCCTCGCTCAGCATCAGGGCCAGCACTTCTTCGCCCAGCTCGCTGGGCGATTTTTCCCGCCGCGGCTGCTTGCGTGCCGCAGATGCGGCAAATTGCTCTTTTATTTTCTCAGTTTCCTCCTTCTTTTCCAAGCGTTTGCTGCAGAGCTTTGGTGCGCACCTTGCTCTGGGAAGCGGCGCCGACCATAGAGAGAGCCATTCTGTGGCATCCCCCTAAAATCGGTACATTTCCTCTATTTATTATTACAAATTGTGCTTTACTTGTAAAATGCGCACTTTTCGTGTTCCAAAAAGTGCAAAAAAGCCCGAGATTTCGGGCTTTTTGGAACATATAAAAATGTACGATCTGTCATTTTACCAAAATATGGAATGTTCAATCATTGGGGATTCCTTCCGAAAAACGCCCCCGAAGGGCACGCCGGGCGCGCCTTTCGCCGTGGTTTTACCGCCTTTTTCGCATCAGGATGGCTGTTGTAAAGCTGAGCAGACCGATGCCGATAAGCGCGCAGATACCCAGGCTGCGCACGGCCCAGTCCGGAGCGGCGAGACGGCTTGCCAGCGCTGTTCCCAATCCGCCCAACGGGCACAGAACCATTGCCGCCGCCCACAAGCGGCGCATCTTCCTTTCCGAATTCATTTCGGCAGCCCTCCTTACACCGCAAAGGTGACAATGAGGATGAGCACTACGCACAGTGCTGTGTAGGCCAGCATGCCGGGCGCGAGCAGTGCCCGGCCGAAGGTGAGGGCCGGTTCTTTTTGCGCCGGGGCTTCCTGCTGCGGCCCTTCCTCCTGCGGCATGGGAGCATCGGCCTGCTCGTTTGGTGTCTCCCCGGCAGCGCTGCCCTGCCGCGGCTCGGGCGGGAATTTCCAGCGGCCGCGCGCCGCCAGGATCACACCCACAATGATCAGCACAATCACCAAAACGCCCGCTGCGCCGGCGGCCGCCTCCGAGCCGCTCAGCGCCAGCATCGGCATCAGCACCGAGCCGAAAATATTGATCGTAATATGCAGCGCGACCGTATAGCGCAGTTTGCCCGTGCGCGCATAGATATAGCAGAATGCCGCGCCCAGCACAAAGGCATACAAAAGCTGCGAGAGGTTTGCGTGGAACAGCGCGAAGATAAAGCCGCCCATCAAAATATACAGCCGCTCGCCGCAGCTGCCCAGCTTATCCCACAGCAGCTTGCGGAACAGGTATTCCTCCCCCACCGGAGCAAGGATCCCCGCAAAGAGCAGCATCATCAGCGGGCTGCTGCCCTCCTGCATCAACGCAAGCGGGTTTTCCACCGCGCCGCCCTTCAGCGCCGCCAGCAGCGATGTCAGCAGTGTGGAAACAAGGTTCAGCAGATACGTCGCGCCCAAGCTGAGGAATGCCCAGCGCACCCAGCCGCCTGCGGAAAGCGTCTGCGTTCCAAACCGGCCCGGCGCGTTTGGCGCGAGCTTTTTCATCATCAGCAAAAAGACGGGCACGGCAATGCCATACAGCGGCACATAGGAAATGGCCCAAATGCCCCATGTGGTATCCGCCAAACTGTCGTACAGCAGCCCCGCCGCCAGCATCTGCAGAGTCTGCGTCAGCAGCATCAGCAAAAAATAGCACAATCCCACGCGGGAAATTCTGCTTTTGCCCGAAAGCCTGTATTCCATTTTCAATCCCTCCTGTTTTGATCCTGTCATGCGCAGTGCGGCGCCTTACACCGCATGCCGGATGCTGCCGCGCAGCAGCAGCACCGCGCCGAATACACCGGCTGCCAGCAGGACGGCGCCCGCAAAACAAAGATACACCATTCCCGGCAAAAAAGCAAGCGCATGCCCAACAGAGCCCGCGATGCGCCCCAGCAGCGAGGCCTCGCTGTCCTTTGCCAAATGCACCATGGGCCCGCTCAGGAACGAGGCCGCCATGCAAATGCCCCACAGCACCCAAAACGCGCGCTTGCCCCAGCGCTGCAGGGCCGCGCCCAAAAACAGACCGAAGCACAGCAGCACTGCCGCGGCGAGCGCAAGCCCGCCGGCAAGCACCCCGCCGGACGGAAAATCCGTCCAATCAATTGCGGCGTAGATCTGCGGGTAAAACGCCCGGTAAAAGCCCAGGTCCGCCAGTATAGCCAGCGTTGCCGCCGCAAGCATCAAAACGATATGAACCAGCGACAGGGCCAGCGACCCGGCCAGAAAGCGCCCGCGCGTACAGCCCATGGCAAGCGCCTGCTCGTAGCCGCACGAAAAATAGTACGCGGGAAAAATCACCCCACTAACAACCGCCGCCCCCACTGCCATCATTGTTCCGAGCGGAATAAAAAACGGCTCCCTGCTGAAAATGCCCATCATAACGGCAGCGATCCCCTCGCCCAGCAGACAGGCGCCGGCGAGGATCAGCCCGGACTGCCAAAGGCTGTCGCGGTTGACGGAAAATTCCCGCCTGATCGAACTCCACATAAAACTTCCTCCTCCCCGGCCTACCACGCGGTAATACGGCGGCAGAGCGCCGCGTCCACACCGGCCAGAACGATCACCAGCGCCAAAACAACAGCGCCGAGCAAAGGCGTGTTCGACAGGCCCTCTATCAGGGTATCGATCTGAATGCCCGTTGTGTCTCCGCCGTGCGCCGACATAAAGCCGATCGCTGCGCCCAGAATGCCGGCGGCCAGGCCGATGAAAATGAACATCGCCGTAATGCCCCGGCGCCCGAAGCGCATGCCGATAAAGCTGGCCGTTTCTCCTACTGCGGTGCACAGCACAACCGTCATACACACGCCCGCAAGACTGCTGCCGTAAAACAGCGCCGGCAAGCCAAAAATCAGCTGCGCGGCGATCTGCATCAGCTCGAAAATGGCCGCAATGCCCAGCGCGAGGTGCAGCTTCGCGATCTGCGCGCCCCAGAAAAAGCCGCGGCGCGTAACGCCCATGGAAAGGCAAAGCGGCAGATAGACCGGAAGCATCGAAAGCTGCAGCAGCGTGGGGAACAGCAGCGCCATGCTGAACGCTATGCCAACGATGCACCCCGCCGCAAATTCGGCTTCGGCCGGCGGCGTGACGAGCGCCTGAAGCGCGATTGTCAGCGCGCCAAACCCAAAGATCCCAAACAGATATTGCCAGACGATCCACGAAAGATAGCGTGCGGTGCGGATCATGCTTTCCCCTCCTTCTGGCCGCCCGTCAGGCAGACGAACGCCTTTTGCAGGCTCACCGGCTCAATATCAATATCCAGCCCGGCAGCGTTGGCCCGCAGGCGCTCGCCGCCGCCGCGCGCACACACCGTACAGCTGCGGCCCAGCCGTTCCTCGTGTACAATGGCAAGCCCGGCACAGGCCCGCGCCACATCCGCCTCGCTGCCGGCAACCAGATGAAACTGCGCGGTAAATTCCCCGCAGTTGCCCGCCTCGATGATCCGGCCGTTGTCGATGAGGATGATATCCTCAAACACACCGGCCGCCTCCTCGATGATGTGCGTCGAGACGATGAACGTGCGCCGCGTTTCCTCGTAATCGGCCAGCAGCAGCCGGTAAAACTGTTCGCGCGCCACAACGTCCAGCCCCGCGACGGGTTCGTCCAAAATGGTAACGGGCGCGCGGCTGGCCAGCGCAATGATAATCGTTACCATGCTCATCATGCCCTTGGACAGCTTATAGATGGGCTTTTTTGTATCCAACTCGAACAGGCTCACCAGACGGTTGGCGTAGTCTTGATCCCAATGTGGGTGATACAGCGACGCCGCGCGCAGATATTCCTTTACCTTGAGCGAATTCTGGCCGAACAGCAGCATGGGCGAAAGTTCGCGCGAAAAGCAGATCTCGTCCAGCGCCTTCTGGTTTTCCCAGATATTTTCGCCGCCATAGGTAACGCTGCCGGAATTGAATGTATTCTGCGCTGTTAAGATCCCAAGCAATGTGGTTTTGCCCGCGCCGTTGCGGCCCAAAAGGCCATAGATCTTCCCCGGCCGGATGGACAGCGAAACGCCGTGCAGCACCTCTTTTTTGCCATACCGTTTTACCACATTTTCCGCCCGTAAAACACCGTTTTTCATGCTTTGCTCCCTCCGTTTTCCGCCGCGGCGCGCGCCAGCATTTCCGCCAGCTCCGCCTGCTCAATCCCCAATTTGTGCGCCTCGGCCACAATGCCTCTTACATAGCTTTCGTAAAAGACGTTTTTGCGCTTTGCGATAATGCGCGCGGCTGCCCTGTGCAACAAACATACCGATACCGCGCTTTTTGTACAAGATCCCCTCGTCTGTGAGCAGATTCAGCCCCTTTGCCGCCGTGGCCGGATTGATGCGGTACAGCCGCGCCAGCTCGTTGGTGCTGGGCGCCTGTTCCTCCTCCAGCAGCAGGCCGCGCAGGATCTGATCTTCGATCATGGCTGCGATCTGCAAATACAGAGAAGTGCTTTCATTCAATGCTCCGTTCAAGCAGCGCCTCGCCTCCTCTCGGTTCTCTGGTTGTGTGGTTCATTACTTGTGTAATTAACTATACAACATGTCGTCATGTCGTCGGGATTGTCAAGAGGGAAATAAAAATTGAAGGAAATTTTTTGGATTGATTCCATACCCGGAGGATGGTATACTGAAGAAAAGCGATTTTTTGCGGTTTTTTTGCCGGAAAGCAAGCCCCGCGGAACGGTTTTGTCAGAAAGCAAAACCGCTCTGCTGGGGAGGATGCTTCAGATTGGGCGGCGGAACCGCAGGCTATTCCGTCTTTCTCTGGAGTTATGTGAATTATCGCATCCTCATCAGCGGCAAACGGCCGGAGCATGCCGAAACAGCGGCGGCACAGACGCCGCAAGCAGCCGCCGCGCCTGTGCAGTCTGTTTTGTAAAAAATGCGGCTTTCGGCTTTTGGAAGACAGCCGCTTTTGCAGCTGCTGCGGCGCGCCCGTTGCATCTGTTGAAAAGGATTCTTTTCAGAACGGATTATGACACCTTTATAATCCGCGAAGGGCTCCCTCCAGACAGTGTCGCCGTTTGTACGCAGGTCGAAAGGAGGTTCGTTATGAACATCAAAAAAACTCATGTTTACAAAAGCATCCGCATGGCAGCTTTGCAAAATATTCTTTCTTTGAATACACTTGTATCTGGCTTTTGTACGACGTTGTTGGCGCAATTGCTCTATGAGATTTGCTTTGATGACCCGAATCAAAATTTTAAAATGACTGTCACTACATTTTTTTCTATTTTTTTGCTGATCTTTGCCATTTATACTTTTTGCCCCAATTATATTCAGGATGTAATTGCACTGATCTCGCCGGAGAAGAGCATAGCGGCAAAGCAATATGCGGAATCTATCTCTTTTGAGAATATGTGTATACGCGTGGAATCACAATATCTATCGGCTCCTTATCATTGGGAGCACTGGAGACTCTGCCTGTTGAAAGATTTTATCATCTATGAGCACTATGGGGCTTTTTTTGTGATTCCCTATGCCGCTGTTCAGGATATTGTCCCGTGGGAAAATCATTTTAGAATGGTTTATGACGCTTTTTCATCAAGGACTGCTGCAGCTATTCAAGACATCTTTTCGCATAAATATGTGATTCTTTTTGATAATAACGATGAGAAAGCGCAATTCACACACTCCCTGAATGCCATACTGCAAGAGGCTCGCGAAAACGGCGGCCATTTGTAAGGAAGGCGCAACCCGGTTTGGGCTGCGCCTTCCTTTTTGTTGACAATGATTGCTTAAAGCATCGTTCCTATGGCATCTGCGTTTCCTTTTCGTCAATACTGTCAAGTACACTTCTAATTGAATCTATCAGCGTCCCGATAAGTCCCTCATAGAATGCATCCGGCAATGTTTCGCCCATTGTCTGCCTAAAGCCGCGCTCATCGTCGTTCCACATCCTTGCAAGATATGTCCCAGCGACCTTACTGATAAGATTCACTGTGCTCTTGCCAAGCATTTTATAAAGCTGTTTTAACGCCGCACGGCCCACTTTGCTTTCTACCATACCCATAAGCCACTTATCCAGCGTACCCATGCCTGATTCAACAATGCCGCCAAGCTGTTTCGCCGCCATTTTTACGCCGCATGAAACCATTCCGTATAAAAGCGTTGTATCCTCGTCCGCGCCGCCCGCACGAGCTTCGGCCGATGCTTTGCCGACTGCTGAAGTGTATAAATAGGCCATCTTGCCAGAGCCATCGGTAAGGATATTTGTCAAAATGGCGGGAACTGTCTCCCCAATACTTGAAACGATATCCCCCCAAAATCGATACAGTCCGCCTGCATCGTACAATTCATCAATCTGCTTCGCGTACTCCGCTGCTTTATGGCTGCGCAATCCTTCGGCAGCATCCGGCAAACCATCCCGTACCTGCTGTGCCCACATTCTATTGAGATCGATATACTCACGGTATCTATCGTTCAAAAAAGGAAACTGCTGCATATCAAAATCCTGCAGCATCAAATCGTTTCTTGCCGCGCCCTCACCCAGATCGATCAAGCCGTTCCATGCGTTTTCTGACCCGATTCCCAAGCCACTTTTAAATTTGTCTCCGAAGAACTCCCGCGCCGATGTTCCCGGAGCAAGATGTGTGTCTTCTACAAGCTGTGAAGTCCATTCTACTAAAGGCGTGGCGAACGGCTGCCCTTTATCAAAGCCTATGCCAAGCCCTGCTGTGCACTCGCGTCCAGTCCGGCGGCGGTAAGATCCTGTGACGCGGCCAGCGCCTGCCACTCTGGTGTGGCGCGAATGGGAGCCGTTATTTCATTTGTCTTTTGAATCCTTTGATTGATATTTTGCATCGCACTGGGAAAAACGTTGTTCCACTGGGCGCCCAGGATGGCGTTATCGTCCAAGCCCGCGGCCGTGAGGGCATGGGAGGCACTGCTTTCGCTCGCCGCGGGCAGCGTATACTGCGCGGCTGTCCACCCGGCCCCGGCGCCGCCATAGGGCGCGGTTTTCCGGTTCCCGGCGGCGGTCTTTTCCGTAAAGTCGCCGCCATATTGCGCCGCTTTGGCGTTCCCGGCGGCCTCTTGTGTAAAGCCGCCATACTGCGCCGTTTTTGGGGCTTCCTCAGCCGCCTTGATTTTCGGCGGCGCTGGTATAACCGCGGCGCGCTCCTTTGCGTCCTTGTTCAGCATCAGGGCCAGCACTTCTTCGCCCAACTCGCTGGGCGATTTTTCCCGCCGCGGCTGCTTGCGTGCCGCAGATGCGGCAAATTGCTCTTTCATTTTTTTATGTTCCTCTTTCTTTTCCAAACGTTTGCTGCAGAGCTTTGGTGCGCACCTTGCTCTGGGAAACTGCACCGACCATAGAGAGCCATTCTGTCGCATCCCTCTAAAATCGGTACATTTTCTTTTTCTTTGTTATTACACATTGTGCTTTACTTGTAAAGTGCGCACTTTTCATGTTCCAAAAAGTGCAAAAAAGCCCGAGCTTTCGGGCTTTTGGGAACCTATAAAAATGTACGATCTGTCATTTTACCAAAATATGGAATGTTCAATCATTGGGGAATTCTTCCGAAAAACGCCCTCGAAGGGTGCGCTCAGCGCGCCTTTCTCCGTCTGTCGAAAAAGATGATTTTTTCAGATTGATTCTGCGCCGGAAGGTATGGTATACTGAATAAAAGCAATTTTTTGCGGGCAGTTCCATCAAAAAGTGAAAATGCCCTGCCTGAAACGGTTTTGTCAGAAAACGAAACCGCCCTGCTGCGGGCGGTTCTGCAAAAAAGATAAAACTCTGTTCCGGCGGGCGATTTCATTAAAAAACAAACCCTTAGGCTTTTTGTCAAGAGGAACTTTTCAAGGGCTGGGAAAAATCAAGCGTGAAAGCCCCGTGGACGGTTAAAAGCCGTTTTCGGGGGCAGGTAGTATAAAACCCTTACCCCGCCCCGCGCCGGGGCTTGGAGCGCCCCAGGAAGCCCGTATTCATGCGGGTTTGGGGGCTGTGCCGCAAGCCTAAATGTCCACGTTCCCCGGTTCCGCATTTGCCCTTAGAAAGCGGTGGTTGTTTTCGCTGGGGAGATGTGCTATACTTAGGCCAAAAAAGTACATCACCGCCCTTATGCTGCGGGGGTCTATGTGATACTGTATGGGTTGGCGTGGTGTGTGGTCGTTTGGGCGAGGAAAAAGAAAGCGAGGGCGGTATGAAAGTAAAATCTGTGCTTTGTGCTTTCCTATTGTCCTTATTACCGCTCCTGCTGACGGGATGCGGTAAGGGTGAAGAATTGACAGAGTGGGCCGCTGGGAAAGCAAATGACGCTTTGGAAACCGTTGGCGGCGGTATTCAAGATGTCATTGACGATTTGGAAAATGCCGGGTATCAAGGAGGCCCATTTGAAAATAATCTGGAGTCTGCGCGGGCATATTTGCTGACGCAGTTACAAGAAAAATATGGGATAGAATTTACTGTTGTCGGTGACGAGGATTTAACAAACTATGGAGCATTTGCCGGTGCCACTTATACCTGCGATGTTGCGCCGATAGACGCGCCGGAACAAGTGACAACCGCTCTTGTATCTCAGACGATGTATCAAGATGTCCGGGACAGCTATGCTGTGTACTTTTTCAAAGACGAGGCTGAGGCTCCGGTTTTAGAACTGTGTGAAACTAAGGATTATGTCATTGACCAGCGTGTTTCCTTGGAGATGCCGGGAACGGCAAGGGCATGGACAATCGAGGATGGATTGGAGCGGTTCCTCTCGGAAAGCGGAGCGTATGTAAAATTGGTTTTGCGCTTTACGGACGATTTAGATACAGAAACGTATGCGGAATACCTCTATGATTTTCTAAACAGTATCGACCAGTTAGAATGTAATTTGTTCTTGCAGGCAAAAGCAAATAAAACTTATATCTTCCATGAGGAGATCAATATCTTGGAGGGCTTTGACGCCAGCACCTATACCGTGGAAGATTTGAGGCAAAAAATCGAAGTGTTTTTAAGTATGGGCGCACCTCAATAAAGCGGTTTTACCGTTCATCACGCCGCCCGCCGGGGACGCTCCTGCCCTTATTCTGTTCTTTGGGAGAGGCCGGGGGCGCGGGGGCAGAGCCACCGCAAAACCTACCGACAGCCGCCGCACCAGTGCAGACGGTTTTGCCGTTAAAATGGAGCGGACGAAAGCGGGGGGCAGGGTTGTCAAATCCTGTTCCCCGTTTTCGGCGGCGAAATGGCAACGGCAAAAATCCAGACAGCCAAGGGGTAAGAGTGGATAGGCGGAACGGAGATAGAACGGGGATTGTTTTCATCGGGGATATGTGCTATACTTGGGTCAGTAAGCAAACCAACAAACTGGAATTGGTGAGGACAGGTGTATATGATGAACATGACAATATGGCATGAAATCCTTGAGCAAATAAAAATGATTTCAGGCAATATTTATTCAAGCATCAATGCTCCTGCTGATTTTTCAGAAATTCAACTCCTTGAAAGGACAGTTGGAGTAGAGTTGCCAAAAGCTTTTTGCGAATATTTGTCCACATTAAACGGACAGAAAAATACCGAAGAAAGCACACGAAATAGAAACGCAGAAATTCCGTTGCTTGGATTTCACCCGTTTTTGTCCATTGCCGGGATTATTGAAAACCGGAGCATGATGAACAACATCTTTGCTACAGACACAGAGCCGAGAAAATGGGTGACTGAGGATAAAATCAAGCCTTTTGTATGGCGTGAACACTGGATACCATTTACAGAGTTTGAAGGTTGCCAATACCTTATTCTGGATTGTGACCCAGGTAAAAATGGTACTTATGGGCAAGTTTTTCTTTGGCATGGTGGAATGGATTATACAGAAGTAATTGCTAACACCTTTGAAGAATTTTCAAAAGGTTTACTATATAGATTGTCTGCAAAAAAATTTGAAATAACAGAGTTTGGCACGATTGAATTTGAGGATTACTATATTTAGCAAAACGATAAATTTCCATTTATCGGGGGAGGTAAAAAGCCACCGAAATGCAAGGGTATACTTTATAGATTGCGCCCTGATTATTCATTTGAAAGAAGAAAACTTATGGAACTAAAGTTTGAATGGGACGAGGAAAAGGACCGTATCAACCGCCAAAAACACGGTATATCTTTTGAAACGGCTTCATACGTTTTTCGTGATGAATATTACATAGAGATGTATGATTTCGAGCATAGTATGGATGAAGATCGCTATATTGCAATCGGTATGGTCGGCGATTTGCTGTTTGTTGTATTTACGGAGCGTGGAGAAAATATCCGGTTGATTTCTGCAAGATTGGCAACGGAGAGTGAAAGGAGACTCTATTATGACCAGAACTTTTACAATTAAGGACGGTCAGGCTCCTACGCAGGAGCAGTTGGATGAAGTTAAGGCGGCGGCAAAACGGGAAATTCAATTTGATGAAGATTCCCCGGAACTGTCACCCGCAATGTACAAAGCGTTCAGATGTTCCATAGCACAGCGCAACAGGAAAAAGAAAAAGGCATAGGAAATTGCAGGGCGGCGGTGATTACTCCGCCGCCCTGTCTGTTACCGCTCCATATCCTGCGCCCTGCGGGGCTGCTGCTCCCGCTGTTCCTGACGCAAGATGTTGTAAACGCTCTTTCGGATTTGTTCGGCTTCTTTCACTTCCTCTTTCAGCGCAAGATACCGCCGGTTGAGCGTTTTCCTCTCGGCGGTCAGCTTGGCATACTCCGCTTTCCATGCCTTTACCGGCAGGGCGGTCTTGCCGTTCATCACGCCTTTGAGATAATCTTTCGCCGCCGTGAAAAGGATTTGC
>Ga0137307_101282_pt1 | contig 23344 bp, 27 predicted proteins | sample NAcewD2O_March_2_FD_97180 | JGI IMG/M metagenome (GOLD analysis project Ga0137307, IMG submission 97180) | Mouse cecal microbial communities from Vienna, Austria - N-Acetylglucosamine amended D2O_March | ecosystem: Host-associated > Mammals > Digestive system > Large intestine > Cecum | place... | reverse complement strand
CTATCTTAATTTTAGGGAAGCCCTCCAGCGCGATCAGTTTGTATGTGGTGTTGCGGCTTATGCCTAACCTCTGTCCTACTTCCTTTGGCGTTAACATTTTATCCATATCTCGATTCCTCCTATAATGTTTTATCGTATAATCCTCTATAAATTCTGACATAAGGCAGGTAAATCACATAGTGCCTTTTGCCTTTGAACTTTTTTGTCAAAGAATCGACATCTCTTTGTAAAATTTCTTCATCTTCAAGAGCTCTTACAATCTTATTGATATTTATACGTCGCTGATAATACCTCACCATGCCATAACATAATGCCTCTCGCGTAATGTATATACTATCACCTTTTTGGTAGCAACTGGTTCTAAAATCTGTATATTTGTCAGGATCTGTTTCGACACTCAAAAATTTATTATGACTCTCCAACATATCCATTACTTCTTCGATATAGTCCCGTTGTTCATGTAATGAAAGTCTTTGAAGCTGTTCCTGTTGAATCATATACTGCTTGTCCAAGGCTTCTTCTAGTGCTTTACGACAACTCAACTCCTCCGACCCTCCACATAGATATTTCCTATACAAAAATTCTGTTAATTTTAAAATAGTGCAATGTCTCTTAGTACGTGTCGCATTTTCACTATCAAAAACATTTTTTTCGCAATAGTCTCTGCAGTCTTCTTTAACAGCTTCATAGTTATTTATCAACGCCTCCATAAAACCATATGCAATGGAAAACGTATACGTATCATCAATTTTATATAACCTTGTTTTTAATTCAGCCAAAAGTGATGGTTTAATTTTAGGTATATTGATAATTAACATCCGATCAATACAAGAATATATTCCTTGAATATTCTCACCTGTTACAATGATATTTGCACATTCGGGTTTTTCTTCTACATGCCTTACAATATCATCTAATCGCTTATTTTGCCGGTCAATATCCTGAGTTCTTGTATAAACATGAAAATCATCTATTAGATAATTCATACCAGCAAACATATCTATGTTTGCTAATATCTTTGCAGTTCTTGTAGAAGATGAAAAGTTTACTTGCTGTTTCTCCTTAGCTTGTAACCACAAAGCCATTTTTTTAACCATGGAAGTCTTCAAGTGACCTGATGGGCCAATCACCGCTAATGTATAATTGCTCTCAATACCAATTTCATGTAAAATCGGTTTAACGATAGCTTGTAAAGAGTAATAAAATATAATCACACTAACTCCTGGCATAAAATTTATAGGATTATCACTCTGCTTTACCACATTCTGTATATCAATTGCATCTATATCCGGCACCTTATAAGGAAAATCTGTCTTAAATTTTTCCTCCATCAGTTCATTTCCTACAATTTTATCTCCGAGAACATAAATTGGTTTTCCGTTAAATATCTGCAATCCCTGACGGCAAAAAAAATACTTTTCAACCATCATTAAAGAAGCTTCTAATTGCAATTTTTCTTTAATTAACTTACGCGCTTTTCCAGAAATATTAACATCCGGGAATCTAAAATGTTCAAAAATCGACAGCTTCTCTAAAGAACTTAGCTCAACCGCCTCTGTTTCATCACCATTTGGATAAATAATTTTAATCCAATAGATACGCTTAATTTTTCTACTGTCTATAGCGTAGTACTCTTCTACTTTCGCAACTTCAGGCGTAATACAAGAAATTATTTCACCATTGCAATATAAACCATCAGCTTTCTGTTCATATTTAGAATACCTACCTTTAACGATTTCTTCCTTGTTCATAGATAAGATCACCCCTTATCCTCAATTTGACCAAATTCTCTACTTGAGTTTGCACGTTTTTTTGATCTCTCGGCCTCTGTCTTATATTTTTTTATGAGTTTTTGTGCCGTACTTTTAAATTTCTTACGTCGCTCCCCTGTAGCACAATAGCTAAAGGCTTCATATACCTTTTTAATGAGATGAATATCCTTACCTTGTTTTTCTACTTGTTTGCTCATTGTACGAATAATATCCTCCGCATTATGTACCCTTTCTTCTTGATTAAATATCTTATTTTGAAGAGAATTTATTTTCGCATCAAGCTTTTCTAATTTCTTTTCATGATTATCCATTTTCTTACTGAATTTCCTCAACTGACTATCAATTTCTCTATGGCTCCATTCATGTCTGGTTCTATAGAAAGCCCTTTTCATCCGATCCACTTCAATTGCTTTGCTTTCGCGTGCATTTTGAGCCAGAAATGATTCCTCACTTTCATCAGAAACCGATATCAAATCATTATCTGTTTTTGCAACTAAACACTGAGAGATCAAATTGCTTAATTCCTGAAATTGTTTTTCCTTCATATTTTATAACCTCCTGAATATAATAATTTACAAATTTCCGTATTATTCGGAAATCTAAATTAATTATAGGGTAATCTACAAATTATATCCAAGGATATAACTTTATCACATTTTAATGATCTTAAATCCCTTGCGATAATATTACCACCTGCCATATAAACTTCCTTTTTAACCCTCTCTATCACTAAAAAAATCGAAGTAAGTTCTTTTTAGAACAACCTACTTCGAAATCTTTTTAACACATTTCTATATGTCAAAATGTTTTTTAATCTGAAAAACTTACACATTTTACTCTTCAAACCCTCTAAATTTGCCCCCACCCTAGGTATCCTCTGCCATTCTTATTATCGCTTTGTAAGTTGGTCCTTCATACTTTTTTTCTTTCTTATCCTCCTCATTTTTATTTGCAATCAATTTATCTTGCTCGTCATTAAATTTCTCTATGTATTTTATCGCCTTTGTCAGACATTTTTCTACATTTAAGAAACACTCTGAATACGTACTATACTGAGGTGCAACATCAATAAAATATCGCAGATGAATTTTAAGCAATTTCATTTTTTCTGTAATTCTATATATCTCAGGATGAAATAATCTTATACTAATTTCCTCCATATCTTTTTCATATTTTAACCAAACTTTTCTATTCAAGTTGTTTTCATTCTGAATTATCTTATCTATCAACTCAACGATTTGCTCCCGCAATTCCAAACTAAGAATTTCCCACATATCTTTTTTTAAAGAAGCTATGTCCTTTTTTTTTAATATTCGATAATAACAACTCAAACAGATTAATTTCATCATCATCTATGATCTTCAAAAATTCTGTTGATATGTCTTCATTACATCCGTACCCATGATATTTTTTAATATGTTTTTCCCTTTCCCGTTCCATCGCATCCATTTTCCTTTTGTTATTTTCTTCTCCTTTTACATCTCCATCATCAACCTTTATTTGTCTAAAATCCTTTATACATTGACTATAGTCGTCTATGCATTTTTTGTACTCATCTAACAATACATCGACATCCATCCATGCATTTACATTATTAGCTATAGCCTCTTCCAGACTTTCAAACACCCTACTCTGCTCGTCATTTTGTTCACTTTGATTCCATTCCTCACACATATCTTTCCTATTCTTTAATTTGCTTAATTTCTTTTTTAATATTCTAATATCATTTTCTATTCGCTCTTTTGTCTCACTTATCTGTCTATATCTGATTTTATAGTAATCTGGTTGAGAATACAAACACATATAACTTATCTCCTGTTTTATGTTCTTACTCAACCTACTCTTCAAAACTAAATTTAACCTATCTACAACTTCTTCCCTTATCACCTTGATTCTATCTCTTTTAGCACTTGTATCTAAATTAGATGATTTCAGGTCTTCTTTTTTTTCATTTTTATCATACCAATTTAATGCCCAATTATCAAATTCTGTCATAACATAATTCTCCCTAAAATACTTTTTGATTTTTGACGGGAATTTGGATGAAATCTACCAAATTCCCGTCAAAAAATTACAACACAATAATTATACAACATTTTTAAAGATTTTCATAACTATAATTTTTTATATCTTGTTAAATTTGTGCTTATGTGCATACTTTTTGCTGCCTAAAAAATCTCTATTGCAGCTATCAATTATGACACAAAGATTATCCACGAAGAATATACTCAATCACATCTTCCTTCAATATACGCCATTTCCCCATTATTTTGCATGCCGGTATAAACTCATTATTCACAAGATAAAGTGCAGAGTTTTTTCCAATCTGTAATGTTTTGCATAAATCCTTTATTGACATAACATCAGGTGCATTTTCTAACATAATGATTCCTCCCTATTTTCTTATTTTTAAAATAATGTATGTAATTTTTGATTATTTTGGTTTATCACTGTATAAATAAATCTATTTTGAACCTAGCTCTATGTGCAAACAGTTTTTACAAAAATTCACACCTTTTTCACAAAAGGTACTACAAAATACGTATCCTGCTATTTTATTATTTAAAGGCTGCGATACTTTATCAAACTTTATTTTGTTAATCAAAGACCTTATTATAATTTATTTCGATTCATACGGTTTCTCATTAGCTCATAACAATTTATTACCAACCATAACATTCCAATAAAAAAGGAGCTTATTACAATCATCCGACTTGGAGGGAATATGAAAAAAGTAAAAACAATCACCGTCAAAGTTACTGAAGCAGAATACATAGCGATTAAGCAGAATGCTGCTAAAGAACGGCTATCAATCAGTGCTTATATTCGTTTTCATATCGAAGAAGACATTTCAAAAAACTGGATCAAAAAAACCGTAGTGCAAAAAATTCTGTCACATATTGCAATCACATTAGACAACTACGAGGAGAAAAACAAGCATCTAACTGATGCTATCAGAAAGGAGTTTAGAGCTTTATGGATAAAGCTTTAAATAGAGCAATACTGAAAGTATGCTCTTCAAGAGGTAATAACAATTACAGACAAAAAGGCGATGTTCAAAGAGTAATTTATTATGTGCTCCAAGATAACAAGAGAACAAACGATAAAATCTGGAATAGTATCGGAACCTATCATAAGTCAAAAGACGGCATAATAGAAGATTTTCTTAGAATAAAACGATTATATGACAAAGCAGACGGCCTGCAATTGAAGCATCTTATACTATCATGGGGCACAAGACCGGATATCCCAAGAAAAAAATTACGAAAGCTCATAAAGCAGACTATGGGCTTTTGGGGCAAGGATTACCAACTGGTCTATGCAATACACGAGGATAGCCAACCAGATAAATGGCATGCACATATTGTCATCAACTCCGTGTCAAATACTGGCCGCAAAATACAGATAACACGCAGTACCCTCAAAAAATTCAAAAGAAAATTTAATAACATATGGAATCCTTACGGATATGAATTGCATATGGACGAGCATTATCAAAATACAGGGACAGATAAATCGTTTGAACGTGATAACCAATCGCAGGATAACGTACTGGACTGTAATTAGTTATGTTATGTCCAAATACAATCATATCTGAAATATAGGACTTCAAACCCACAAGAATAATATTTTCCTGTGGGTTTGATTCCATTGCTGTTAATATACTTTTGACTGGCAAGATAAAAACTAGAAAGCTTAAATACTCTTTTCTGTCATTGTATCCCGCAATGACTCTACATCGTTTTGTGAATAGCTTACTATCAGAGATGTAATTTCTTCTGTATCGTAGCCTTTTTCTATCATTCTTGTTACAATCTTCTGAATAGCCTGCTGTTTTTCTTCCTCATAAGTATTTTTCGCCTGCGTCAATGCCTGCCGTTTTTCCTCCTCATAAGACTGCGCTGCCTGTGTCAATGCTTTCCGTTTTTCCTCCTCGAAAATCTGTGCCACCTGTGTCAACGCCTGCTGTTTTTCCTCCTCAAAAATCTGTGCCACCTGTGTCATTTCGATCACCCTCCTTATTCTGCCGGCTGTCTCCCTGTCAATCACTTTGTCCGTGAAGACCAGTATTCCGGCCAGCGTAAAAATCTGCTGCTTTTTATCCTGAATCTTTGTCGCAAGCTCCACGGTCTCGCGGACCTTCCGCTGTTTTTCTTCTTTTGTCCGATAGGATAATGGCAGGATAATGAACTGCATCAGCTCCTCGTCATTTAAAAGCTGGTTCTTCTCCACTTTCCTTTTCAGCCTGTCAAAGATTTTTTTGGAATCCAGCTCGGAAAGGAATGCCGCTTCCAGCTTTATCTTTACAGCCCCGATATCATATCTGGCAGATACCTTTTTGCGATCTATATCGCCCGTGTAAATTACAATCATGTGGATAGCGGGACATTCCTTATTTTCCTGCAGGTATCGGTTTGCGATTCCTGTCACATAATTCAGGTATTTTATCTTGTCCTTGTTATCATAATCACTTTCGTAATCCACAAGGGCCATGCTCCCGTCGGCAAGCTCGAACAGGTTATCCAGCCGCAGCTCGTTAGCTTTTACCGCCGGGATATTGGTAGGGAGAACCCGCTTTACTTTCGGCAGTTTCAGCCCATAGACTTTAAATGTCTTTCCCTTAAAATTTTCTGCAAGGAACTTGCTTGTGATGTCCTTGTTCTGGTATGCAATTTCCGTCTGGCTCATTGCCGCCCTCCTTTGTCAGATGCCCTGCAGCAGAAATACTGTATATCCTCTGCTGTTTGTATCTATTATAGTATCTTTCATACGAAAAATCAATTCCAATAAATCGCGCATCACAATCAGACAATATACAGCCTGTTCCCATCCCGGTTGTAAAAGTACAGGGAATAGGACAGGATTTCTTCTGCTGAAACCTGTGTGTCATTTATTTCTTTTATCATCTCCCGTATTTTTGCGCTCTCATCCGTGCTGTCTGACGGCAGGACCAGCACTTCGTGAATTGACGACGGGATAATGTAAAAGCTGCTTTGCAGGCTGTCACAGATATCAGTAAGAAGCGTTGGATAAAGGATACACGCTGCCCCGTCAATCCTGTTCCTGTTGCTGAGCACGTACATTGGGACACCGTTTATAATTTCTTCCATGTATGCATCATAGTCCACCTCCTCCGATGGTTCCGAATCCATAATTTCGCGGAGCACGTCCGTCATGCTTTTAAGCTCATATCCCCTCAACAGTGGTGTGTTTTTCTCTGCCGCACGGAGCAGATCATTCACGGTTACGTCCCACAGTTTCAGATGGACATTATGAATCAGGATGGAAGCTGTTCCGTAATCGTCTTCTTCCAGTATACACTGAAACACGATGGACAAGTCCATAAATTCAATGTAAGGCAGGTCTTCAAGAAGCTTTTTATTGCGTCCGGTATTGACCAGACTGTATACAATACTGTCCGCAATTTTCTCATAGTTCAAAAACCGTCTCATATCAACCTGCCTCGTTTTTATCTTCCCGTTTTTCACCACATAATCTACAACCTCTGGAATCGTTGTCTTTCCATTTTTAAAGTCATTAAACTGGCTGTCCAGATAGATCAGCGGCGAAATATCCGCAATGCCTCTCCTGACATTTAATCCGGTATATGTTACACCGTTATTCTTATCCACCTTCCGTATCGTGATCTGGCAGCCGTCACCGAGACGTTTTATTACGCCGTCTTTCACGATCTCTGCAAATCTCTCTATTTCCATGATCATTCTCCATTCTTATCTTATCTGAAAACATTCTGTCTGCATCCGCACCCTTGCAGGACACGGATACAGACAGAGAAACTTTTTACGCTACATCTGCAGACTTCGTCCTTGACAGGGCATTCATTACCCTGTTATATGTCTCCTCCGACATCTGCACGGGATCATCAACATGATACCGCTGCTGCACCGCCTCCATCGCCACGCCCGTGCGCTGCAGCTCTGTTTCCAGTCCTTTTAACTGTGTCTTTGAGAGGGACTTCTTTTTCGCAGTGCCTTTTTTTGCGGGCTCATTTTGGGCGTTTTCCCCGACAGCAGTCCCTTTCCTGTCTGCTTTACCCTCCTGCTTTTTCCACTCAAAGATAACCCCGCCCCTGTCACTGGCAAGCTGTAATCCAGCAATTTCACGGGATTCGGTGTAGATGATAGACGAGACATGGAAGCCTTCATTACAGTAAAACTTGTTATCTTTCTTCTGAATCTGTACTTTTGATGCCGGAATCCAGATAAAAGGGGCGGAATACAGCTCCCTGCCTATCCCCCAGTTGAAGCAGGCACGTTTGAAACTGTCCGACGCCTGCGATTTTTCCTTTTCGGCATATCCTGTCGTCCCCACGTCCTGTTTTGCAATCCATTCCCCTGTCTCCCTGTCACGGATTTCCACCGTACAGTACAGGTTCCCGTCTATGCTCTGGTGGCTGCGCTTCCAGCCGAACATGCCAAACGTCTCATCGAGGATTCTCTGGTCAACCCGCGCGTCCTTGTACAGCAGAAGACTCAGCCCCTTTTCATTAATTACGGCAATACGGCATTCAATCTCGTCAGCGTTCAGGAGCCGTATTTCATTAATATTTTTTTCCATTTGTAACATCTCCCCCCATATATCATGCCGCCTTAATCTGAAATCTCCGCGAAACGGTCTGTTTTGCGTAATTCCTATAGATTTCGGGCTGCTCTTCCTTAATGCCCGCTGTGTCAAGCCTCGTTGTCCTGACGCTGCTCCATGATACGCGGTAACTGTCACTGACAGCATATTCATTGTCCTTCATATAGAGCTTGATTTCCTGCTCAATGCTTTTCTGCTCTTTCTGCAGTCTTTCAATCTGCTCCAGAATCTCTTCCCTGCGGTTCAGCCTGTCGTCAAATCCGGTCAGACGTATACTGCTGCCTTTCCTCTCCGAGCGGAAATAACTGTTCAAAACATCACTGCAGATATCCGAACCGTCGGGAGCGGGCATCACGCCTGCGGCAACATAGTTTTCCCAGAAGTCCTTTTCCAGAGCGATCAGTTTTACAACCAGCTCATCGTTCCATACCAGTTTACGGTATACAAACTTCTGGCCGAGAATGACTGCGGCGATATACCATGTGCGTTTTCCGGTCACGGCCATGTAATGATAGCACTGCATGACATAATGAAGCGGAATTTCACCGTCCTTCCATTTGTCCGCATTGTAGGCGCTCGCCGTCTTGCATTCCAGCCCTGCATCTTCCCCGACTACCAGACGGTCAACATCTGCAATCATAAACGGATACTCTGTGCTCCGGTACATATAATTGGAGCGGCGTACTTTTAATCCCGTGGCCTCCATAAAACGCTGTGCGACATAATCTTCAAGGTCATGCCCCTGACGGACGGCCTCACTGTCGAGCTCTTTGATCTCGCTGTCTGTCTTATCATAAAATACTTTTACCGGACTGCTGTAGGGATTCAGACCACAGACCGCGCCTGCATCGGAGCCGCCGATTCCGGTCTTTCGAAGTGTAAGCCATTCTGTATTTGTCATGTCTGCTGTTGGTATTTTCTCATACATAATAAAATCCTCCATTGAAAAAAGGAACCAGCCTTTATGAGCTGATTCCTTTAATAAACCATTTTTTATGCTGCATTAACCATCTGATATGCCTTGTCGACCAGTGGATTTCCCTCCACTGTTTTCAGAAAAAGGTTTTCCCTGTAGTTCTTAGTCCTGCGTATGGGTTCCGCGTGGGTAGCAAAATCGGCTATGGCATTGACAAAACGGTATCCGTTTTTATCCATGGATTTCAGGTCGGGCGCATCAAAATACCGCTTTTTCATGTCGTTTAACAGGTTAAGGTTGTTCCGCTGCTGCGCCGCTGTCATGTCCTGTGTGACTGGGAAAAACTCGTTCATATATTCCATGACTTTTCTGTTTGTCAGCCGCTTGCGGCACAGCTCGTCCACGCCTTTTCCCATCTCCCGCATGTACTGTTCCGCAAACCGCAGGGTAATCCGTGCGTCGTCAATCCGTTCCATGATGTTTGAGGTATGCTTTGTCATCCATGTGCGTTTTGCGGTGCGCAGCGCAAGGTTCAGCGTGTTCTGACATACGACGCGCACGGGTGTCATGGCCGCCTTGATGGAGCAGCTGCCATCATGTGAGTTCATGATCACAAAATAGGGTGTGATCTCGTCCCCCGCGATAATGAATCTCTGCGGAAGCTTTGCAAGGATAAATGTCCGCTTTCCGTTCTGCAGGGAGCCGGCCGTTTCATAGCGGACGCCCTCGCCGAGAAGCTCGTCCGTGAACGCAAACGCATCTTCGTTCTGTACTACCTGATAGCGGTCGCTGACTACCCCTAATATGCTCTGGTCGCTGTCCCTGACATTTACCCTGTAGCCAGAAATCGGTATGCCGTTGTCTGTATAGACATCTCTCTGCTCTACTTTCCAGTTGAGTCCTGCAAGATGTATGGCTTCTCTGGAAGTAGGGCATTCCTCGACTATGGTTCCGATTCCGTGCCATGGCTTTACACGCACTGAAAACATGGTTTCGACTGCTGCTGCCATAATTACTCCCTCCTTTCCAGCATTCCTGCCACCCAGATGATGACGCTGGCTGCTGTCCTGCCTACGATTTTTAGAATCTTCACTGCTGTTTTCATGATAATATCCTCCTTAATTTCATACAATGAAGCTGACTGATTGCTTCATGTACTTGCTGTATATTGTTACATGAGGATATTATATTAACCAATTAAGGAGATTTATGGATTTCTGAACATATTACCTCCTTTCAACTTCCACTATAAAAATCACGCGTATTTCTTCTCAAAATACGCGTGATTTTTTGATTTCCACCATAATCACTTTGTCATTCTTAATCCATCAAATGCTCCTTGTATATCTCCTGCTGTATTCACTATATTTTGAATTCTCTCTGATTCCTCCCCATTGTATATCCTAAAAAAATCATCTGCAACAATCCATCCAAGCGCTTCTGTTAATGCAACTGCCGTAGATGCACCTACAATGCCCCCAGCTACTGTACCTGCTCCTGGAATAGACTTTAAAATATTTGTAAAGAGAAAACGACCTGTTTTTTGTGCCATTACAATACCCGCGATAGACTTCGCAGTTGCCTGTGTTATTGCTATATCAAATATCTTTCCTAGTGAAACTATCATTCCAATTTGCGCAGCTGTTATTGGTACTGCATCAGCCATTGGTAACGGAATTGCACCTGCCGCTGCTGCAGCCGTCGTTGCTGCATGTATGGCAATATGACATTTTTTTTCTAATTCTTTTGGCATATGTACTTTAGATTTGCTCATATCTTCCTCCTTGATTTGTACTGTCTTCTTATAAAAAATAATTTTGATTTGATCCTTTAATTCCATATAATAATTTTTGAATCTTTTAACATGCTACCGCAAAATGGACATTTTGTTCCGCTTGTTTCAATAAATACTCTTTTGCATTTGATACACTTTTTTGATTTAATCTTTTTTTCGATTTTGTCGCCCAATACGCCCTTATAACCATACAACACCTTTTCACCTCCTGTTCCTCATATAGAAATATTTGTATGTATTTCCCGCTATGTACACCTTTCTGATTTCAAACATTTCAAATTCTTCAGAATTAAAAATATGATATGATGCTGGGGCAAAAGGTCAATTCAAAAAATAGTTGTTGTGAAATTGCATAACAAATGAATTGAAAATCTATTCCAATCAACACATCCAATGGTTATTTTTAGTTGAACTTGCACAACTCATTTTTCAAAAATATCCTTTTGACTCTAGCATCATGATATTGAGTTATAAGAATTGACCAGTATAGACTATTCTTTCCAATTACGTTTTTGAGCTGCTTTTTCAATTAGCTTTTTTGCTGCTTCACTTCTATTTGCTCTGTTTTGATAAACTATTTTGAATTTTTCGGCATCAAAATTAGCCATACTATCAACAACCCTATCTTGTTGATTTATTACATAATCAGTAAAAATTCTGACTCCCTTTCCCAAAATACCTATCCAATCTGCCATGTTTATATCCTCCATTTATTTATTCATATCAGTACTTTTTAATCTCCTAATAATGATTTCTATTGTTACTACAATGAATCATAATTTTATTTATAGCGTGCACCACAATTACTGCATACACTATCAAACACAGTATATTTACCACAGTTCAAACATTTCTTCCCTCTTCCGCCCCTCCCTTCATTTGCGGGAACCTGCATCTTGTAGCCACACTTTTTACACTCACCATTTCTTCCATTAACAAAAAAAGTAAGCTGATTACATTTAGGACATTTTTTCCCAGCCATTTATGTTCCTCCCTATCTCTTTTCGCTTTATTTATTTTTTATTAGTTTCAATTCCATATCACCCGTACCCACTTTAATGTCATAATTATTTTAAATCGCTATGACAACTATCCCTCCCAACATAATTACAATGAAAGAGACATCAGCAGATACTGCACCAGCCGCAGCCAGCGAAGCACCTCCCGTAACAGGAGCTGCTGCTGCCACACCTGTAGTCCCTGTAAGACATGCTATAATGAAAGCAATTTTTTTTGGATAGTTTTGCCATCCAATTCATTTTCTTTGCCACCTCTCCCCTTACCTCAATACAGGTGTCCTTTCTATTGACGGCTGCTTTTAGCTGCTCTTTTGTAATGACAATCGTTACATTCTCGTTGTCTTTCTTATTTTTAAGCCAAACATATCATTCCCCTCCTCATGTACTATTTTGTTCTCTGACACTTTGTTTCTCTTAAAATTTGTCTAATCCTGCTTTCCGAGTATCCAAACTTACGAACCAGCTCACGCACGGTACTCCCATCATCATATTCTTCGATGATCTGTTGCGCAGTAAATTCGCTTGAATAGAATTTTAATGGGAACATCAATTGTTGACCTTTAAAATTCTTAAAAATATCATATGCATTAGCAACCCCAACCACTTCTGCCATTTCTTTATAAACTCCTGCCAAATTTGCAGGTTCCGTATTTGACAGTTTGTCCATAAAATCACCTCACCTTTATTATCATACTATCTTTTTATTGTAATTGGAAAACGATAATTGCACTGTAATTTCTACTTGTAAATTGCTGTTTTTTTTCTAATTCCCTCTTTTCTATACTCTACATGTTTTCAATAATCCGCTTATGATAGTTTCTTCATGCCATCACAAAAAGATATTATATTAGGCAATTTAAGAAATTTAGACGTATTATCGGACAGCAAATTTTTTTCTGTCTCTTATATGCGCAAAATAATATGTAATGAATCCGTTAAACACCTGATTAACCAACATTAGACCGATATATACCAATAAGATATTGAAAGAAAACCGAATTTATTAACCTGCAAACAGTATCAGGAACTGCTTCAAATCAGCAAATCTAAAATTTTAGATCTGATTCATGAAGGCTGGCTTCCTGCCAGAAAGATTGCAGGGTGGTTTCGGATTGAAAAGTCAGATTTGGTTGATTTTATCGAAAACTCTGGCTACTGGGGTAATGAAATAAAGGGATTGCCTAAAATGGCAATCCCTTTATTTCATATTGGTAATATTCCTCTTTCCAAATAAGACATTGAACTGTCTGCCCGCCTTTGCAGGCATCATAATATCTAATTTCAACCCTGCCTTTCTTCCATATTGCCACAAGGATTCATTCTGTCACACTCCCTTTTCTGGATTATTCCGGCTGAACACCTTTTCTTTCCTTGTTTCATTATCCCTCACGACTACCTGCAGATATTTTTTCAACAGCTCGTCCTTCCTGTGCAGCGCCGTCTCCATGTCACAGCAGGTACAGCCCCAGCCGTAACGTTTCCCATTTTCACCAAGTACATGAACATCCACACCCTCCCATGTGAAATCATCAATGTGTTCATTAACATACGCGCGTTCCTCAATGATGAAATCAGCAAGAAGCCCAGCCATGACATGTATTGCCTCATTATCTTCATGCAGTGTCTTAAATGTACCAAGTTTTCTTTTTTCCTCCCCGCCGTTGACAGAATACTCAATCCACAGATCCAGATAAATACCCTCACTGCCTCCATGGGCAAGCTTACTGATCAAATCAAATTCGTATATTCTGACTGGTACTGGCCTGCGCGTTGCCAGTCCATAGTCCAGAATAGATGGAATCCTGCCTTTTTCTTTGAGTATGTCCTGAATCCTGTTAAATAATTCCTCTGTTGTCATTGGTCTTTCCATGAGTTCTTATCCTCCTCTTCTTACATTTTATATCTTCATGTAGTTTTTCTGCTGCATTCTTCCCGGACAGGACTGCTATCTCCTTATTCTTGTACCTCCCTAAATGAAATAAGGAGCATTCCCGTCGTTCGGAATGCTCCATTTTAGGGTCCGATTATACAATTTAATACATTTATTCCCTGAATCATGTTGCTTGCAATTTGCAAATGGCATCTTAATAGTAAGCTACCATAAGATGCCACCAAATATCCTATTTTCCTATAAATACTTTTCTGCCTCACTCTGGGTAATACCATACGCCATCACGAGAAAACCTCTTATAGCATCATTTGTATGTCCGGAAGATTTTAAGGCTGCAATTGCATTTTTAATTCCCTGCTGTGTTGTCTCCTCCCTGACGCTCTCCTTGATTTTATTAATCTCCGGTTCCATAAGCTCCATTAATGCCTCACACATATTTCCATCTCCTCTCAATTCCTGTGCGACTTGCCAGTTTGCCTTGATTGCCACTCCAAGTACTGCATCTGCCAGCTCCCTGTCGAGTTTTGTATGAAATGATTCGACTTGTACCAGCAGGTCTTTTAGCTGCTGTTTCTGCATTCCGTCCGACAATGCAGTCAGCCACATATGTTCCTGAGGGTTCAGTTCTTTTGTGACTATAATCTGTGTCGGAAACAGAACGCCGTTTTTTACATAGTATATCCCCTTGAATGGATTTTCAAGCGAGATTCCATGTTCCTCAAAATAATGAAACAGCTTTACGGGCTTGGCTTTTCGAATCAAAGTCGTTGTAATCTCATCTGCCCTGCGCTCGTCTACCGTATCTCCATAAGCCTTATACAGGCTCGTATATGCCCCCACTTTATAAAGCGTATCAATGTTCAGTTCATCCTTTGGCGACTTGTACTCAATAATATTGTACTTTTTAAACAACCTGCCGATTTCATTCCTGATCGGCTGATCGCTTTCTTTCCTGATGATCAGCAGGTCAATCTCCAACGCCTGCTGGTTGAGGCTGAAATCCCTGAAATATGAGAGGCTTGCCCTCTCCTCCGCAAGTTCCAAATCGACAGCAGGTTTCACACCTAAATGCCATTGTATATTTGTCTCTTCCATATCGTTTCTCCTTGCTTCTTAGTATAGCACATCTTTTGTTTTTTTCAACTTATTTATGATTGTCCGTCATGTTCTGGCCTGCTAACATCTACCCATCGCTTTTCTCCCTCCTTTGCCAATGCCGTCCGGCCTGCGTTCCATTGTTTTATCTGTTACAAGAAGATATTATATTAAACAAAATGTCAAATATCCCGATCGGCCAATATTTTACCCGATAACGCAAAAATATAGTCCAATGAAGCAATAATTGCGTTCCATTGGACTAAATCTTTTTTACCTTAAAATGAACTTATTCGAATGGACATATCCTAAGGAACTGTAGAAAAATAACTGACACATCTTACTTGTCTATTTCTCCGATAGCACCACTCCACAATCAGTTACATAGCCCGCTATGCGCCTGATTGTGGAGCGGCACTCTCGAAGAAATATCCTGCGCAATCTGCATCAGTTATTTTCCTACAATTCCTAAAAGGAGCAAAAGTTCTCAATTATGCACTGATGTTCCTTCGTCTTTTTGTCGTAATCAATCCCTACCAGTAAAATATCTCCCGCATACCCTCGGAGCGATTCTGGATACTGCTTTTGTTTGATCTGTGAGATAGCTGTGTCCGCACTTTTATCCCATTTTAACTCAACCACGATCACTGGGCGGTTCGGGTGGTTTGGCAGCGGTAAATATACGATATCTGCAAACCCCTTCCCACATGGAAATTCCCGGATAGGCTGGTGATAATACGTGAAGGCTGATATCAGCGCAATCATAATTGTACATGACAGTGAATTTTCATCATTGTATTCAATGCTGGATGTAAAATCGTTGTGCACGCTTTGAATCAATTTTGCGGCCTGCTCGGAATCGCCTTCTATCACAGCTTTCAATACCTTCTCGGAAATCCGCATAAACTGTGACAGATTATCGTTTTCATTATTCTCCATATATTGATAGAAAACTTCCTGAATCTCCTTGTTCGGCACATACGCCTCTCTTGTATCCGCGTCATACGCAAAATATCCCAAATGTATCAATGCCGTAATGACTTCGCTCTTATTTTTAAATGACTGCAGGTCGTTTTTTCCATTCGATACATTGATCGGTATTCTGTTCCCTGAAAGCATTTTTATGATATCTTCCCTAAGACCGTCAAAGTTCTTATTGATCAGATCGTCAATATCCCCATACGTACCTGTCGTTGTCCAATACTGTTGAAATCGCTTCGCAGAAAGCGCCCTCACGACTGACAGCGGGTTATACATCGCAATGCCGTTTAGGTTATACCCGTTATACCATTCCTTCATCTGTCCAAAGCTGGCGCCGAATTTTTCACAAAGAGACTGGACCTCCCCTTCCGTAAAACCGATATCCTGCGCTAAGTCCATCGGATTGGTCATGGTATATTCCACAAAATTATTGACGGCGGACTGTCCTTTTGTGCGGACAACTGGCATAATTCCTGTCAGATATGCCAGACGGACATACTCTTTGGCATCACTGTTTTTGAAAAGCCCCCGCAGAAACTCAATATAGTCCGTTCTCTCCTGACACCCCTCGTCAAGCTCCCTGATCGGATAATCCCACTCGTCAAAAATGATGACAAACTGATTTTCGGTATCATTATAGATATTTGCCAGCGCATCTGCTATCGTGTCATCTTCGGAGACAATTTCTGGATATTCTGCTTTCAGCTCCTTCACCAATAGTTTGCCTATATACAGATCAGGTTTCTGATTCTTTATTTTCGCCTGAACAAACTGCGCCTGAATATCCATAAAAATCGTATCATACTGATTCATATTTCTCACAAACAGCTCGTTCTTCTCGCATTTCAGCGGCGCAAACAGCTCTCTGGAATCCGCCCCTTTGCTGAAATACGCGACAAGCATGTCTGCTGTCACGGATTTCCCGAATCTGCGCGCCCTGCTATTGCAGATGAATTTTTCTATTCTGTCTTTTTCCAGAAGTTTATTGATCAATCCTGTCTTATCAACAAAATATTTTGATGCGGCAAGCTCCGCAAATTTTCCATTTCCTTTATTTAAAAACCGTCCCATGAAAACCTCTCATACCAGCGCAACATAAAGATGCACAAAACAAAAACGTCTACACGATCTCTGCAATATCTACACAATTTATTTTTCCGCTATAAGACAATGAGTATAATTCCATATCTATTGCAGTAATAATTATATCTCTCTTAGTTTGATGATTAAAAGTACAGCAGGAAATAAAATCATCATTTAACCATGATAGCAACGCTTAACAAAGGCACACAGGCCATAGTATAAAGTGCAGAGAGAAAGATTTTCAGATTTTCCACTCAAACGAAACGCGGTCGCTGGTAGCCTGGACTTGAGAGAGAATGATGTCCGTCACCCGCCGTCGGTCGTCAAAGTCAATCGTGTTCCAGTTCTCCAGATGGGCAGACAGAAACTCAATTTTCTGTGGTGAGATTGCTTCTGCGTTCAGTGCCGCGATTTCCTTTATCAGCTGTTGACGGCAGGCGTCCAGCTCCTCAATTTTCCCGTTGGCATAGGACAGCAGAACCGCATTGGCTCCGGTCAAGGTATTCAGCAGCTTTTCAATCTCGTCCTCCACCTGGGCCAGCTCCACATTCAAGGTGGTCAGCTTGGGATTGACGGTCGTTGCTTTTGCGGTCAGGGTTTGAAATTCGGAGAGCTTCTTCACCATCTCCCCATAGACGAATTGCTCAAACTCCGCCGTCCGCAACGTCCCGCAGCCCTCACAGCTTTTGTTGTCCGCCCGCTTGGAGCACCGAAGATACTGTGTCCCCGCCGGATTGCCCACACTCATAAGGGCATACCCGCAGCGCCCACACTTGATTTTTCCGGCCAGCCAGGTATTCCGGGCCTTGCGCCCGCCCTGGAACGTGATATTTGCCAGCAGCTTCTTCCTGCACCGCAGCCAGGTATCGGCGGGGACAATGCCCTCGCTGGGAGCCAGCACAAGGATCTGCCCCCGCAGGTCCTTGTTTTTTCGCTCCTGCACGTCCCGGCCCTGGTAGAGATAGCAGCCGTTGGTCCCGGCGAAGTCCGCCGCGTCATTGACCACCACGGCCCCCTGGCCCTTGAAAAATTCGTACAGATCCAGGTCGGCCTGGGCGTAAATCGGGTTGCGGAGCAACTGAGAGATAAATCCCCGTTTCAATTCCTTGCCGTAAATCAGGATATTGTTTTCAGCAAAGTACCGGGCAATATCCCCGAACGATGTGGATGGCTCGGCGTACATCTCAAACATCAACCGGGCAATATTCGCCGTGGCGGGGTCCGGGATCATCATTTTTGTGCGGATGCCCTGGAGGGTGGTTGGCTCCAGCTTGAAGCCATAGGGGGCGGCACCGCTCATGTGGAAACCCCGCTGACACCGGGAGTAGTAAGCGTCGGTCACGCGCTTCTGGATCGTCTCGCGCTCTAATTGGGCGAACACGATACAGATATTCAGCATGGCCCGGCCCATTGGCGTGGACGTGTCAAACTTTTCCGTGGAGGAAACAAATTCCACATTGTACTGCTGGAACAGCTCCATCATGGTTGCGAAGTCCAGAATGGAACGGCTGATCCTGTCCAGCTTATAAACCACCACCTGGCGAATTAAGCCCTGGCGGATGTCGGCTAAAAGCTCCTGGAATTTTGGCCTGTCCGTATTCTTCCCGGAGTAGCCCTTATCTTGATAATCTTTGTGGTTCCCACCCCTTAACTCGTACTTGCAGAACTCGATTTGACTTTCAATACTGATACTGTCCTTGCGGTCCACGGACTGTCTGGCGTAGATAGCGTCGATACGGTTTTCCATGATAGCTCCTTTCCTGTCGGGAAATGGAGCTGTCAACCTTTACGAATATATTATACCAAAGACAGCCCCAGGGCACAAGGATGTGGGGAAACGCAGAAAGGCAGCACCCGAAAAAGTACTGCCCTTCAACCTTGCCCCACTTCTGGTCACGGTGGCCAGAAGTCCAGCGAGGATAAATCCATTTCGATCTATGATTGCGCCGAATTTGCCACGCACCCCGGCACAGGGGAGCATCCCAGGCCGCCGGCGGCTCCGGCTGTCATAACTCCGCAGGATTGCGAAGCTCCCCCGCAAGTCCATGGGAGGGCGTGAGCAAGTTTCATTATCCCCCGCGCTGTCGTCGCGCCCGGCTTGCCAGGGCCAGGTCAAAGGTTCGCGCTGATCGCTCGGCCCACTTCTCTCACCTCCTTGAGCGGGCTGTCCTGGCGGCGCGCCTTTTGTCGCTGTTCACGCAGGTTTTGTGCCTGGAATACTGTGTATTCAGTTGTCCTCAGTGTATAAGTCTCCTCATACATCAGGCGGGTTTTGGCCGATTTCGGGTACACCTCAATGAAAATTTTTCAAAATTTCTGAAAGATTTTTTAAGCCCCGGCGGATACTGTCGCAAACGGCGCTCCCCTCTACATTTTCGGCCCTGGCAATCTCAGATTTTTTCTTGCCCAGAATGTAGTGGGCATACACTCTCCGGGCTTGGATGGGCGGGAGCTGGTCAAGAGCGGCGTAGAGTGCAGAGCGTTTTTCCTCCTCCAGAATGATTTCCTCCGGGGTCAGAGGCGGGAACATCACATCCGGCTCAAAGCCGGGGTCAACATCCAGGGAGCACTCGTTATGCTCCCGCTTGCGGCGCTTGTAGCTGTCACACTGACGGCCCCCGGTAGAGAGAACGACGGCGATCTCCTCCGACACTTCCAGGGTGATACACTCGGTCAGGTGGGGATAGTAACGGTTCAATTTGATGGTTGTCATATGTAACCTCCATTTCGATATTGGCGGAAAGGGACAGATCGAAATGGAGGGGCGGGGAGCGGCAGCCGGGGCCGCCTCTGGCCTCTGGACACCGTGTCCAGAGGCTTCGGAATAGAGAAACGCCCGCATAGCGCAAGGCTACACGGACGTACCGGGGCGACAGGATATTACAATTTTCGCAGTTGCGGCCAGGGCTTCCCGTCAGCGGGGGTGGGCTTTTTTTGACAGGTCAGGGAGGTGGACAATATAGAAAGACACGACAATACCTCCTCAACGATTGCCGTATCTTTCAAACGGAAAGAGCCGATAACCGCATTTTAGTTTGCGTGCTATCGGCCCTGCGTCTATGCGTCTGGCTCTTTGATAACGCTTATTTGTAGATTTTTTGCACTAACTAAAGTTTCCTTTTTGCACTTTGGGCAGTAAAGGGGATAGTTTTTCAAAACACTGTCTTTTCTTATTTTATCACGTGTTTTGCTGCCGCAAATGGGACAATATATCCATTCGCTTCTTTTGTTATGTAATAGATTTCCCAAGTTCATAAGCGGCAGATACTTCGGGTTTTCCCTCAATATCTCCTACGTCTCCATTTCCTCCGGCAAGAACATGGCCGAGATTATCCCACTTCAAATGCTCCATCAAGTGATTGTAGTAGAGAAGAACATCATCAAAGTCGTGGCCCTCCGCAGCCATCAGCAGAGCAGAAGCCCTGCTATGTCCTCGCAGAAGATTGCCGTCCCCTTCTTCCAAAGCAAACAGGCGGTCAACAGCAGTTCTGATTTGCCCGCTCATATTCCAGTAATAGAGCGGACTGGCCAGCACGATCACATCGCACTCCCGCACTGCCGGATAAATTTTGTCCATGTCATCCCGCTGGACACAGGGACACTCTCTGCTGCTATGTCCTCCAAAGCAACCTTTGCAGCCGTGGATGTTCATGTTATTCAGAAAAAATTCTGTTACAGTATGGCCGACGCTCTCCGCGCCATTGGTAAATGCTTTAACCAGCGCGGAGGTGTTTCCGTTTCTGCGGGGACTGCCATTGAGAATGACAATTTTCTTGGGCATGGTGTTTTTCCTCCTTAAAACTTCTCTGCCAGAGCCGCCGCCTGTTTACAGCCGTCTGTCTTAGCAATATCACCGACATTCAGCACGCCCGGAACCAGAACCTCGCCCACCATCTTCCACTTCATCAGTGCGGCAGAGCGTTCTATGGGGACGCGCACACCGTCAAAGACGGACATATCATCTTCTTCACAGCAGGCAATCACAGCACACTCCTTGCCCGCAATATCCTTGCCGCCCACCACAAAAGAGAACAGGCGGTCAATGACGCCCTTAATCTGTGCGGGGATGGAATACCAGTAGACGGGCATAGAAAAAACCACTGCGTCAGCCTCCAGGATAGCGGGGGCAATCGTGTTAAAGTCGTCATCAAAGGAGCAGGCTTTTCCAGTCTTAAAGCAGGTTTCGCAAGCCCGACAGCCGCCCACATTTTTCAGCGCGGCATCAAAGCGGGTAACAGTATGGCCTTTCGCCTCTACCGCCTGGATGAACGCCTCCGTCATGGCAAAGCTATTGCCCTTCTTTCGAGGACTGCCAGTAATAACAACAATTTTTTTGCTCATGCAAAATACCTCCTGATTTTGTGGGCTTGACTTTACCCACACCTGATAGTATTATTGTAGCAAGAATTAAACTAAAATCAAGTACGCACATATAAGTGCGATACTTACCTGGAGGAAAGTGTACTATGGGCGAACGCTGCATTTCAAAAGAGTGTCTTAACGATACGGGTTTTAGCTATACCCTGTCTTTAATCAATGGCAAATACAAAATGACAATCCTTTATACCTTGATGGAATTTAAGGTCGTGCGGTTTAACGAAATGAAAAAATATATTGGGGAAATTTCCTATAAGACGCTGAGTTCCACACTGAAAGAGTTGGAAAATGACCAATTGGTACATAGGGAGGAATACCCGCAAATTCCACCTAAAGTTGAGTATAGTTTAACAGAGCGTGGGAAGTCCCTTATGCCCATTTTGGATGGAATGTGCGAATGGGGCGAAAAAAACAGACTTCCGACCGCATGATTAGCGGCAAGCAGGGCAAGTGTATAACACTTGCGATTTTCGCCTTGCGAAAATGCTTGTTGGGGTGCCCCCAAACCCGCCGGGAGCTTCTGGTCACCGTGACCAGAAGCTCCCCTGTCTGCGGCCCCGTCGCTGACGCTCCTGGGCCTTATGCGCTTACAGCGCCACTATCTCCGAAAGTCTCTCCAGCAGTTCAGAGAGCGGTTCCCATAAATCCGCATAATCTTTTTGCAGAGCCTTGATTTCATTGGGGTAAACTCCTCCTTGGGTATTTGCCCGGACAGCAATCTGATTGAGATTATTTGCGCACCGCCTTTGCAGAGAGACGATTTCTTTGACAGGAGCGAGGTCAACATGAAGTACATAGCCGTTAAGAGCCATTTTCCGCATATAGGCCGAAAGGTTGCGGATGCCCACATCTGCCATACGTTCCCGGATTTTTGCCTGTTCATCCTGGGACAGCCAGACACAAACCGATGTACTCCGAATACGTTTCTTTCCTGCAACTACTGTTGACTGACTTTCGGAGCCGTAAGCCACTGATTTTTTGCTACTCATAGATACCTCCCATAAATTCAAATGTTGACAGTATTCCGATAAATCGGGCCTGGGGAATGATACTATACCAGCCCCTATGAAACCAGGGCCGGAAACCCTTGCGGGGCAAAGCTTTGAAATTGCTAATTGTCCACATATCAGCCGTGGAAAGACAGCGGTTTGAGGGGGAAGCGGTTCGACTCTATCCCCCCGCCCTTTCCCTATCCAGGGAAAGGGGGCGGCTCTGGAGGATATATCCCCCGTCGCGCCTTGGGAGGTAGCACAACCGGGGCAGCCTGTCAAGGGTGCGGAGCACCGCCGCGTAGCGGCGGCTTTGCCCTTGACAGGCTGCCCCGGCTGTGCTATGGGTGGCGCGGCGACGAGGGATAATCCAGCAGAGCCTCCGTGGACGGAACGGGGAAAATAGGCGGGGTGCTTCTGGTCACGGTGACCAGAAGCCATACAAAAACACCGCTCCGTTTTTTAGCGGAAGCGGTGTTTTGTGTAAGGTTGACAGCCCATTTAGTTTGTTGTGCGTATGTATGCTCTTGTTAAGGGAAGATAGCCTAACCATATAATAGGATTTTTTTCAGTGTATCTTATATTAATCAACACACTTTACCTCCCTGGTCGTTAATCCGCCCAATATACGATAATTACCCCTGATTTCTCTTAATTTCTTGGAATCCCTTGAATACGCTACTACAACCGCAATATCTTTGTCAAAATCTACAGAGCTGATCAAAGCATCAAAGTCTAAATGCTCTTCTGTCCATTCAGTCATATTTGTGCTGTAAGGCTCCTTAAAATAAATAATCCCATCTTTTTCATAAGTTTCCGGCAT
>Ga0137307_101281_pt1 | contig 23441 bp, 22 predicted proteins | sample NAcewD2O_March_2_FD_97180 | JGI IMG/M metagenome (GOLD analysis project Ga0137307, IMG submission 97180) | Mouse cecal microbial communities from Vienna, Austria - N-Acetylglucosamine amended D2O_March | ecosystem: Host-associated > Mammals > Digestive system > Large intestine > Cecum | place... | reverse complement strand
ATCAGCTCCCGCATTTCCTGGATTCCGGCCGGATCCAGCCCGTTGGTGGGTTCATCCAGAAGCAGCAGTCTGGGATGCCCTAAAAGTGCGGCTGCCAGTCCCAGGCGCTGCTTCATCCCCAGAGAAAAATTTTTGACCTTTTTGTCCTGCTGTTTTTCCAGGCGGACGATCCGCAGTACGTCGTCAATGCCGGCCTCCAGGACATTTTTTAAGGTGCAGATGATCTGCAGGTTTTCCCGGGCGCTTAAGTGCCCGTAGTAGGAGGGGGACTCGATCAGAGATCCCGTATTTCTTAAGATTTCCAGGCGGTTTTCTTCCAGCATGGGCTTTCCCAGGATGGAGATGGAGCCTGCGGTGGGCTTGACCAGGCCCAGCAGCATCTTCATGGTGGTGGATTTTCCTGCGCCGTTGGGGCCCAGGAAGCCGTAGATGCTTCCCCGCGGCACTTTCAGCGCCAGATCGCGGACCACTGGTTTTGAGCCGTAATGCTTCGTCAATGCCTGGGTAGTGATGATAGGTTCCATAATGGATTGCTCCTTTCTACTGAAATGTAATCTTTTCGGGGAATGACCGGACAGCCGTCTTACGGCTGCCAGTGGCAGGCTTTCTGTATCAGGAAGAGAGCACTGTTCCCCGCTACATGTTCTATCATACAGGAGCAGGCTTATACAATCATGAATCGTTCCTTAGATTTACCTTATTTTTGTGATATTAAAGTTAAGTAGGATGCAGAGAATAGCAGAAGATACAGGAAATAAAAAAACCACCTGTCCGTGACCAGTGGTTCTTCTACAATACCATCGTATGCAGAAAGGCTGCCAGTGGCAGGCTTTCTGTATTCCTATTATCTGAATCTGAAATCAATCCCGCTTTGCTTTAGAATTGCATTTGCGGTATGACGGGATTTTATTTTTGTATCAACAGTTACATGGCGCTTGGTGATCGGGCTGTACCAGATATCATGGTCGCCTTTGCCCCGTCGTTTAAAAATACAATTATTTTCAGAAAGAATCTCTCGTACTCTTTTTTCATATTCAGCCATTATAGAACCATCCTTTCCCGGCGCTCGGACAAAAAAGCCAAGGTAACAGGAGAAGCTTTGGGTTTATTTAGTTCGAGCAGTTCAGGGACTGCAAAGCGGACACGTTCAAGTAATGCGTCATAAGAACCTGATTCCAATACGAGTCCTGGGATGTCATCACTGGTGGCGATCCATACATCAGCCTTGCTGTCCCATTTAAAATTTATAATATATTCCATAATGTAGCCTCCTTTTACAAAACATCTATATAAAAACAATACTGCAAAATTGATAGTTTGTAAACATGAAACTATCAATACGGATGGAAATTTTCACCAGAGATTTTCAACCTGAATTTTACCTTAATTTTGCGGAAAGCCTCTGGAAACCGTCTGAAAAACATCTTATAATGAAATGCAGTAAAAAAGATCATGCTGAATGCATGTGTGATAGTGAAAAATTTATGACAGGGGGAAATCTGTATGAACCTGTACGACAGCAAGATCCTTTTGGTGGATGACAATCAGGAACTGTCTGCCATGATCCGAAATGTCCTGCGCAGAAGCGGCTATTCCAATGTATCATGTGCGTTCACCTGTGAGGAGGGGCTACAAAAATTCTGCCAGGAGGAGCCGCAGCTTGTGATCCTGGATATTATGCTTCCGGACGGAGACGGTTTCTCGCTATTCCGGAAAATGAGGGAAAAAGCGGAGACTCCGATCCTGTTTTTATCGGCAAAGGACGAGGACAACGACAGGCTGTTCGGCCTTGGCCTGGGCGCGGACGACTATATTACAAAGCCGTTTTTATCCCAGGAGCTGATCCTGCGGGTGGGGGCCGTTCTGAAGCGGACTTATTTTATGCCGGGAAAAGCGGCGCAGACGGATGCGGAGGAAGAGCAGTCCCTTCATCTGGACGGGCGTGTGATCTCATTTTCCAATGCGTCGGTGACATACGGAGGAAAAACCGTTTCGCTGACCGCAAAGGAGCTGCAGATCCTCAAAAAGCTGAATGAGAACAGGGGAAAGATCGTGACCTTTGATGCCCTGTGCATGGCCGTATGGGGGGATGCCTATTATGGGTATGAGAATACACTGATGGTCCACATCCGGCATCTGCGGAAAAAGATCGAAGAGGACCCGTCTTCCCCGAAGTGGCTTTTGACTGCACGTGGGCTGGGCTACAGACTGAGGAAAAAGGAAGCTATGCAGGATCAGTGTTAAAATATGAGCCGGGCATCTGTCTGCACAGGGGAGGGATACCGTTATGAAAAGCCTTATGAAGATCATCAGGAGATATGTGGTCAGCGCTGCGGTTCTGGTTTTGACGGTGGCGTTTTTTAACATTGCGATGCTGTATTTTATAGGATGGCAGTCCCTACAAAAATATGGCGAGAGCCGTCTGTATGCGGGGGAACAATTGGAAACCGTGGTTGGGGAGTTTTCGGCTGCAGATCAGGGAACGGCGGAAAACACGGTGCAGTATCAGCTTTCTGAACAAGGGTATGCTTACCTGGAAGAGTGCGGTTTTTTATGGTCTATGCTTCTGGATGAAGAGGGAAATGTGGTCTGGGACTGGAGGCTTCCTGCGGAGATCCCGAGATCCTATGGACTGGCCGATGTTGCAAAGTTCAGCCGCTGGTATCTGATGGATTATCCGGTCCGCGTGTGGGAGATGGACGGGATGCTGCTGGTATCCGGATACGGGAAGGATCACGCGGTCAAGATCAATCTGATGTATCCTCTGTGGCAGATCCAATCCTTTCCAAGATATCTGTCCATTGCTGTGGGAATGAATGTGGCGCTGTTTCTGGTGCTGGCCCTGTGGTTCGCGTATCGTTTCTATCGGTCACTGCGTCCGGTCTGCGCTGGGATTGACGCGCTTGCGGAGAAGACTCCGGTGCTGCTGCCGGAAAAGGGAATGACCGGAGAACTTGCAAACAGGTTGAATCAGACCTCACGGATCCTGGAAAGGCAGGATCGGAAGCTCCGGCAGAGGGACGATGCCAGGACAAGCTGGATCGCCGGGGTATCCCATGACATCCGCACACCGCTGGCGCTGATCATGGGCTATTCAGAAGCCCTGGCAGAGAATCCAAAGCTGGGAGAGGAGGCACACTGCCAGGCGGAGGCCGTCCGGCAGCAGAGCCTTTTGATCCGTCAGCTGATTGAAGACCTGAACCTGACGTCCAAGCTGGAATATCATGCCCAGCCTCTGCGCATGACGGAGTATTGTCCGGCAGTCCTGCTCCGGGAGACGGCGGCAGAGTATTACAATGAAGGCCTGGACGAAAGATATGAGATCACGGCAGAGGCAGATCCCCGGACAGAGCGGATCCGGCAGCAGGGGGATATCCTGCTTCTGAAACGGGCGCTGCGCAATGTGATCGGAAACAGCATCCGGCACAATCCAAAGGGCTGCCGGATCACACTTCGGATCTCGGAGGAGATGGGATGTGTCATATGGCAGCTTTTGGATTCCGGACCCGGGATACCGGAAAGGGTGGTGGATATCCTGGCGGGGCGTCAGGCTGACAATGGGAAAGAGATCCATGTCATGGGGCTTCGGATCGTCCGGCAGATCGTTGCCGCCCATGGAGGACATGCGGACTTTTTGAAAAAGGAAGCAGGGGGATATGGGGTGGAGTTTGTGCTGCCGGTGGAAGGGTAACGACATACGGTTAATATTCCTTCCGCCCGGAAGCACCAGGGATGTTAGGCTGATTGCTTGTAGACATAATGTGTTCCTTTCTGAGTGTGTCAAAATATAGAGGTTGTGACACACATTTACTATTATTGTGTCATATCATGTGAAGCATTGTAGCACAAAAGTCGGATTTTGAAAAGATATCAGATGCTTTTGTTTTGGCATCGTTTTTGCTATATTAGATATTAAGTATACAATGAATCTTATGTTTGGAGGTAGTGTTGATGGCAGTACGAAATAAACCTTTGGGACGCATTCCGGCAAGTGTGATCGACGATATCTGGAAGGGCAGTATTGATATGCACATACACCCGGGTCCGGATTCGCTTGCGGAGAGGTACATTGACAGCGTGCAGGTGGCGATGCTTGCGGAGGAAGCGGGAATGGCAGGTGTGGTTTTAAAAAGCTTTACCTATCCGACGGCATCCGACGCATTTATCATCCAGAATAACCTGGTGGAAAATGTTGCTGTGTTCGGAAGCGTTGTGATCAGCTATACGACAACAGGCGGGCTGGAACATGCGGCGGAGACGATTGAGGCAAACGCAAAGATCGGGGCCAAAGTGGTATGGTTTCCCGCCATGGACGCGAAGTGGTGCAGGCAGTATCTCAAAAGGGACGGCGGCATTGAAATCCTGAAGGAAGACGGCACGCTGAAACCGGAGGTATACGACATCCTCAAGGTGGTGAAGGAGTATGACATGGTCGTCTGCAGCGGCCACATGTCTTACAAAGAAAGCACAAAATTATTTGACGCGGCCATTGAGACGGGGATCACAAAGATGGTGGCGACCCACCCGCTGGCGGAACTCAGCCGTTTTACATCGGAGGAAATCCAGGAGCTGGCAGATAAAGGCGTCTACATTGAGCATGTATACGGCACACTGATGCCGAGGCTTGGGAACATGGATCCCAGCGATTATGTGGACTGTATCAAACAGGTGGGCGCGGAAAAATGTATTCTGGGTACAGATCTCTCCCAGGTGTGGGACGTGGATCCGGCAGCAGGGATGCGGCATTTCATTGCCATGATGATCCAGTTCGGGTGTACGCCGGAGGAAGTGGAGCTCATGGCGAAAAAGAATCCGGCGAAGCTTTTGGGGCTGGATTGAGGCTGATGGAGAAATATAAGGAAAGGAGAAGATCATGACATTTATAAGAGCAGAATTTATGTCTGATTCCGATCATGGACAGCGGAGATGTTTTTGGAAAAAGCTGAGTATAAGGAGAGCGTGATGGGAAAACCACTTGCCGGGATGAGAATCCTGGATTTGACACAATATGTCTCAGGATCCATGTGCACCTTGCTGCTGTGCGATTACGGCGCGGAAGTGATCAAGATTGAAAAGCCGCAGGCACAGGGTGGCACAACGGAAGAAGAAAAGTGTGCCAGGGCTACATTTCACAGAGGAAAGAAATCCCTTCTCCTGAATATGGAGATCGTGGAGGAACGGTCCGTATTCTGGAAACTGTGCCGGGAGGCGGACGCGGTCATTGAAAACTTCCGGCCGGGGACGATGGAGCGCTGGGGCATCACATATGACACACTGCGGAAGGAAAACCCGTCCATCGTATATACGTCGATTTTCGGATATGGGCAGACCGGCCCGTATGCCAGGAGGGGAGCTTCCGATGCCACGATTCAGGCGGAATCCGGCATCATGAGCATCGCCGGTCCGCGGGGAAAAGAATCCGTCAAATGCGGCGCGGAGGTGTCCTCCTATATGTCGGCCATGATGGGCTGCATCGGGACGATGATGGGCGTGATCGGCGCAAAAAGAACCGGAGAGGGGCGGCGGGTAGACATTTCCATGATGGATACGACCATGATGTGCCTGGAAAATCAACTGGCAGTCTACATGCGGGACGGCAAGGTGCCGAAACCAATGGGAAACAGTTACGATCTGTTCGCGCCGGTGGGGTTATACAATACAAAGGATCAGAAAGAATTTATGCTCTCGGTCGGGACAGACGGGCAATGGAAGCTATTATGCGAGGCCCTTCCCTCCGACATATGTATAATTCCCTGTTTTTAGTATGCCATTTATACATATGTTTGTGAAGAAAAACATTGGATAAACACCGATTTTATAAGGAATTTGGGAAATAAGCTTAAAACCTATGTATAACAATTTCGGGAGATTAGGTTATACAAAGTTCCGTAAGTATTTGATAAAGAATGGATTTATTATGATGCAGGAATCGGTCTATTGTAAGCTGGCATTAAATGCTACAGTGTCAGAAGTGAAATTGCGGTTGTAGATTATAATGCCGCCTGACCATGCTTCAGCTTTCGGTGAACATGAGGCTCATGCCGGCGGATGCTGATGATATACAGAAAGCCTGCCACTGGCAGCCTTTCTGCATACGTTGATATCAAAAAGTGAGAAAGCCCCCGAACAAGGGGCTTTTTCACTGTAGAAGAGCCTACGCATTCGAGCGTCTGTGCAGAAATCGTGATATCAGTACAATACCAAGCCCTATCACTGCACAGACTACACCCTTTGTAACCGCGGATATACAGCCCGAGAGAATCATATGCAGAGTTTCTGCGCTGTAAGTAGGATCCACAGTAGCTGCGGAGTAATTCACAGCGCCGATTCCAACGCCGGACAGCCCCCAGACCATAACCAGAATCCCAATGACCGTAAGGATATTCCAGAGAGTTCGGAGCAGCCGGCTGCGGCCTGCCATCTGGCCATTAATCTTTTCCAGTTCCTGTGCGATGGCATCCTCCCGGTGATCCGGGATCGTAACCGTGCCGAGCAGGTCAGATACAGGAACCTCATAGATTTCAGCCAGCCGGGATACAGTCTGTGCGTCCGGAACAGACAAGCCCTGTTCCCACTTCGAAACTGTCTGCCGGACCACGTGGAGCTGCCCGGCAAGCTCCTCCTGGGTAAAGCCTTTTTGCTTTCTGAGTTTTTTTAGATTTTCGTGCAGCATGATGCTCACCTCGCTATTTTAGAATATATGCAATGTTATAGTAGAAGTATAAGCTATTGACTGCATATAGTCACGCAACCAATGTTAACATCCGCGCATTGTGGGGATTTATCCGGATTAAGAGGAATCACTTCAATATGAAGATATATTTTCTGCCTCGCCGTACCTTATCCAGATATTCCTTCTTAACCAAAGCATTCAAAAGCTTCCCGGCAGTTTGCTCAGAAACGCTCAATATTTTAGCAGCCGCAGTTCGGTTCAATTCTGCGCCTTTTCCGCGTTTTCGCATTTTATGAATAATGATTTTTCGTTTTCACTGAGATGCTGATCCTCCTTCATAGAGGTAATCATACTTTCTTCTACGATTTCAAGAAAATAATCCAAAAAAGGTGTAATATCGATCCACTTCTCACCATTCACAAGAATACGTTCCGATTCTTTCAACGTTTGATAATATCCGGACAGCCTTTGATTGATTGCTCTGGATAACGGCAGATATTTTATTTTTTCCTTTCCGCAATGATAGAGACAGGACTGGGTCAGTATCCGGACCATGTGGCCGTTTCCGTCACAGAAGGGGTGGATATATGCAAAATAAAAATGAAAAACCGCGGTTCTCAGCCAGATATCATACTCATTTTCCTCAAAAAAGTGAAAGAGCTTTTCCATTGCCGCTTTGATCTGTTCCGGTCTGGCCGGAGTATGGATGATTTCTGTACGGCTCCCGACATAGACCATTCCGTCCCGAAACAGTTCGCCCGACAGATGTGCATTTTCGCATACATCCTTCGTGACGATTTCCCACAAAGACCGGATGTTATGGATCCGGATGGGCGTTTCATAGGCATAATTCATCGCATGGATTGTATTTACTACCATTTTGTCGTCTTTCGAACGGGGATTCTCGTATGCACGGCGTACATTTTCAACAGTTGTCCGCGCACCCTCAATGGTTGCGGAATGATATGCGTCCAACAAAATGACCTCTTTGACCTTCCGGCGGCTGTCCAGGCGCTGATATAAATGCTCGATCGAAAGCAGACGTTCCGCTATGTCATCGGTTCGTACCATATAAAGCGCTGTATGTTCAAGTCCGGGCAGGGGAAGCTTTTCCCTGTGTGTCCTGCGGGACTCCAATTCCCGCCGCGCGGAGTCAATTCCGGATTTTTCTTTGATCTTTAATACATCGTAGGATTCATACATATGAGATACCTCTTCCGTCTGTTCTAAGGAACTGCCCCCGATTGTTTATAATTCGTTCCTGGCTGCACCCTGTAACCATACCTTGTGAAATGGCCATAAGGGTATGCCCCTGGGTATAATTATCCCCTGTTTTGCATCGCGTGTCAAGAATCAAGATGCGGAAAATGATTGACAGAAAAAGAATCCGGGTGCTATTCTTTTTTATGAAACAGATCAGATATTTACAGAAATGATGGCAGGTGAAAACAGATCATGAACAAAATTTTAATCATAGATGACGACAAAGAGCTATGCACCCTGATCCGGCAGGGCGTTTTACGGGAAAATATAGAAGCGGACTGCTGCTATTCCGGGCAGTCCGGCCTGCAGAGGCTGAAAAAAGACGAATACCAGCTTGTCATACTGGACGTCATGATGCCCGGTCCGGACGGCTTTGAAACATTGGAGCAGATCCGGAAAGAATATAGTCTGCCCATCCTGATGCTTACCTCCAAAAACGACAGCGCGTCAAAGGTCCGGGGGCTGCGCGCAGGCGCCGACGATTACCTGACAAAGCCATTTGATATGGAAGAACTGATTGCCCGCGTCCTTTCCCTGATCCGGCGCTATACCCGCTTTAACCAAAAAGACGGACAACCCCTGCAGTTTGATTTTGACGGTCTGACGATTCATTTTGACAGCCGCTCCATTACCTCGGTAAACGGAGATTTTGACCTGCCGCCGAAGGAATTTGATGTGCTGATGTTCCTGGCGAAAAATCAGGGAAAGATCCTCACGAAGCGGCAAATCTACGAGGAAGTGTGGGGAGAGGAGTATGTTTATGACGACAGCAATATTATGGCGATCATCAGCCGCCTCAGGAAAAAGATCGAAGAAACTCCCGGCAATCCAAGATATATACAGACGGTAAAGGGAATCGGATACCGTTTTCACAAGGAGGTCTGACCATTGAATGCTGAAACGTTTGCTGTGATCGGAATTGTCATTGCCCTGTTTTCCATCTGCGTCGCCGTCTTGACTGTCCGGCGGACTAAGACGCAGATTCTGGAAATGTCGGACATTTTAGAGGATATAAAAAATGGGAACGGAAATCGGCGTATTTTGGCGGAAACACACGAGCTTACGGCTCCCCTTGCCTATTCGATCAATGACATTGTCCGGTCTTACGAAGACCGGCTGTTGGCACTCCGCCGGGCCGAGGAAACAAACAGGCAGCTCATGACCAGCCTTTCCCACGATGTCAGGACGCCGCTTACCACACTGATCGGTTACTTGGACGCCGCCCACAGGGGAATGGTGGAGGGAGAGGAGCGGGACGGCTATATCGAGACTGCCTGCCGGAAGGCCCATGACTTGAAGGAATATATTGACGTGCTTTTCGACTGGTTCAGGCTGGGTTCCGATGAATTTTCCATGAATGTCATGACAGTGGATCTGACGGAGCTGACACGGAATATCCTGATCGACTGGATCCCGGTGCTGGAAAACGCGGGGATTGATTTTGAGGCGGAGATTCCGGAACAGCCCTTTCGGGTAAACCTGGACCCGGAAGGATATATGCGGATTTTAAACAACCTCATGCAGAATGCGGTTTCACACAGCCATGCGGAGAAAATAGAACTGACATTGTCCGGGGAAGGCGGGAATATAAACATTCTTCTGGCGGATCATGGTGTGGGGATCAGCAAAGAGGATCTGAAGCATATTTTTGAACGGCTTTATAAATGCGACAAGGGACGGTCTGAAAAAGGCAGCGGCCTGGGACTGTCCATCGCGCGCCAGCTTGCGGAAAAAATGAACGGGACGATCACGGCAGACAGCGAACCGGGAAACGGAACTGTATTCAGCCTGACTTTCCCGCTGGCAGGAATCTGAAGAAAAAGCTTAGGGACAGTTCCTTAGAGTCTGCGGTTCTGAACAGTTAGGAGCTGTTATCTGAAAATGCAAGGTTTATGCAAGGTTCCGGCAAGGTTTATGCAAGGTTGACATGATAGAATTTAGCATGTCAGAGAAATAAATAGGGCCTGCTTCCCACCGGAGAAGTGGCCGGGAACATTTCTATGCATAGCAAAAAGGAGGTTTTGCAATGACCAAATATATCATTGAAACAAAGAATCTTACCAAGCAATACGGAGCGCAGAAAAGTGTCGCCGATCTGAACATCCATGTGCAGAAAGGCCGTATTTACGGTCTCCTCGGGAGAAACGGAGCCGGAAAGACGACCACGATGAAGATGCTGCTGGGGCTGACGGATCCTACCTCAGGGGCAGTGATGATCTGGGGGAAGCCCTTACAGGGCAATGAAAAAGAGCTGTTGCCGCGGATCGGCAGCCTGATCGAGTCTCCCGGCTTTTATCCCAACCTGACAGGCACGGAAAACTTGCGTATTTTTGCCGCCCTGCGGGGAGTTCCGAACCGCGGCGCAATCAAAAACGCGTTGGATCTGGTAGGCCTGCCCTACAAGGACAAAAAGCTGTTTTCCCAGTATTCCCTCGGTATGAAGCAGCGGCTGGCGATTGCCCTCGCGGTCATGCATGACCCGGAGCTGTTGATCCTGGATGAGCCCATCAACGGGCTGGATCCTATCGGCATCGCGGAGGTCCGTTCCTTTATCCGCGGCCTCTGCGACGAACGGGGAAAGACCATCCTGATCTCCAGCCACATCCTTTCGGAGATCGCCCTTCTGGCGGATGACATTGGGATCATCGACCATGGAGTGCTGCTGGAGGAGGAGACGCTTGCGGAGCTGGAGAGAAAAAGCAGCAGGCATGTGCATTTTCTCGTATCCGATACGGCTCAGGCCGCCAGAATCCTGGAGCGGCATTTTCGGGAACGGCATTTTACGATACAGGACGACCACAGCCTGCAGCTGCATAACATGAAGCTTCCGGTGGGCCAGGTGGTCACCTCCTTTGTGGAAAATGGCCTGGAGGTACGGGAGGCGCATATCTGTGAGGAAAGTCTGGAAGATTATTTCAAACGGGTCACAGGGGGTGAGGGAATTGCTTAAGCTGATCATCTGTGAATTCATGAAAACAAAACGCAAAAAAATGTTTTATATCGCATTTATGACCACGTTCATCATGCCCGCCATGTATACCCTGATCCTGACCGACAGGAGCCTGGAAAATATGATGTCCGTGATCCGGCAGGAGAACGGTTTTCTGGTTCTGATCCCGCTGTCAGTCATTGTGGCGGCCAATCTGCTTTTTGAGGAGCAGGATCATGACACTTTGAAAAATCTGATGTGCGTTCCCGTCACGAAGGGCCATCTGGCGGCGGCAAAGATTTTTGTGCTGCTGATTTTCAATGTATGCTATGAACTGGCGGGAGCCGCGGCGGCTGTCCTGCTGACAGCCCTCTCAGGAGCATCGATGGACGGATTGGGAATGCAGCTCCTTCTGACCGCGGGAACGGGAATCCTGCTCTGGGCAGCGGAGATGCCCTGCCTGCTGCTGGTGGTCTGGTGCAACAAATCCTACATTATATCCGTGATCATTGCGTTTGCCTATACCATGGCGGGATATATCACGCATATCAGTGATGCTTTTGTGCGGGTGCCGCTGGGACCAAATGTAGCCACACTCCTTCCGGTGCCCATGATCTTCCGGTGGCTGTATCAATTTATTTCGATAGAAGACGCGGGGGAGACGCTTCGAACATTTTATGAAGGCTTTCGCCCCTACTTCGTGTCCACTCCGGCAGTCTTTGCCGTGCTGATGGCGGAGGCGGCAATCTGCATGCTTCTGCTGACAAGAGTCTACCAAAAACAAGAGATATAGGAGGAAATGGAATTGCGATCGATCATAAAAACAGAGTTTCTAAAAATGAAAAGATATCATATCCTACTGATCGGGCTGCTGGGTATGGTGTGTTCACCGCTTCTCCAGTTTTACTCACAGCTGGTGGTGAATGAAGAGTTCAAATGTGCCAATTTTGATATCCCCGCATTGGTGGAGAATACGATCTGGGGAAACGCGCAGATATTCATGCCGGTTTTGTTTACCCTGATCGGCGGGTATCTGGTCAACCGGGAGTATACGGACGACACCCTGAAAAATATATTGACTGTCCCGGTTTCCTTCCGAAAATTTCTGGCAGGAAAGCTGGCCGTCATGGGGCTTCTGGCAGTGCTCTTCGGTATTTACAGCTTTGCGGTGACACTGGCGGTAGGACTTTTCGGGGGGCTTTCGAATCTGAACCTTTCCGTGTTCATAAAGGGGCTACCGCAGATGATTGGGCTCTCTGTCTGTATCTACATTGTCGTACTTCCGATCATCACGGTGTGCAGCAGGAAGCCGGGACATTTTATGGTCGGTTCGGTCATCGCGTTCCTTACAGGATACTGCGTTCTGTTTTTTAAAGAGGGACTTTTGCGGAATATTTATCCGTATTCCGTTGCGCTGACGATGATCGGATTTGATACGGCGTCCTATTCAGGAACCTCGGGAAAGGGCAGCGTGCCGCTGGGGGCGGCTTCCCTGGGAATCATGCTGCTAATCACGGCAGTGCTGATCGTGACGTCCAAGGCACCGGGGGATGTACACGGACACGGGAAAAAGAGCTCCGGGAAAAAAGGGATTACCCTGCGCGCGGCCCAGCGTGAAAAATCGAAGGCCGGGAGGTGACGGCATGAAAAAAATCTGTGACAGTTCAAAACAGGACAGGGCATGTTCGTCTCTGTCCCTACGAAAATCTTTTCTGCTGTTTTTTTGTTTGCTTTTGTACATCATCGGATTATGCGGCTGCTCCAAGGATGAAATTCTGGAAGAATACAATGAGGTGATTCAATTTGCCGGAAATTTCAGACTGACAAGCGATTTCCTGTTAAAGGGCAGACGGAAGTGCGGTGTGGATCGTTATACCGGAGAATATACCGCAGACTATGACAATTTTTCCAAAACGGAATATCTCTTCGGCGGGACTACGATCGACCGGGAATACGGCAAAGAAGTCAGCGTGTTCTGCAGGATAGAAGGGGAATCCGGAAGCGCGGAGCTCTTTTGGGAATCTGGGAGTGAGGAGACGACGGTATTGCTTGACGCGGACGGGACATACAGGGAGACATTGACACTGCCGGAGGGAGGAAATTATATCGGTATTGCTGGGGAGCATTTTACGGGGGAGGTGGAGCTGCGGATTGAATGATCCATGGGCGTATATGCCCGCCTGCGCGCAACCACTATTTTACTGGCCGGATGCCTTGCGGCAGGGCGCAAGGCAATAAATTCATGATGATCATTGATGAATGGGATGCGCCGATCAGGGAGATACCGCGGATTCAGAAGCGGTATCTGGAACGGAGCGCAAGTAAATATGTCCAGGAAATTTAATACGGATACTGCGCCCCTGATCTGCGTTATATGGTCAACCTGTCCGGACGCCTGAATGAAATCAAGTCTATGGTGGATGCCGGAAAATAATCAGCTATGCGGATTTTGAGTCTGAGCAGAGTTTTGTGGCTGCGTTTTCAGGGGAATTGCTGGAATATGCGCGGAATATTTCAGGAGAAGCGAAGGAAAAATTAAAGCAATACGCCGAAGAAGGGGCGGGGGAGATTAGAGGGGATTTTATCCGCTGTAAAAATGCTTCCGGAGGCTCCCTGCTGGCTGCGGTCCACGGGAAGCTGCTGATGTGGATCTTTGAGAAAGAGAAGATGATCGAGCCTTGATTCTGTTTGCGTGTGCTGCAGCTTCATGAAAGGGGCTGTAAGGAAATGACTGTTTCGCCGCGATATGCTGCGTGACCGGTTGGAGGCCACAACAGGATATTGCGCGGAAATACCATTTCCTTACAGCCCCTTTGAAATTGTAGGTATCAAACCATACGGCGATTTAAAACTCGGCCCTCATCCGCCGCTCCAGAAGCGCATGAATCTTCTCCGTCGGCGTCATGACGGATCCGATGGGCGTATCATGATTCAGGGAATCAATGATGATCGCAAGGTACTTGCTTAAGTCTGCCGTGATGAAATAGGGCTTTTCTTTCGCCTCCGGCGGCAGATAGGTCAGATTGGTGGTAATGACCTTGCTGAGATATCCGTTTTTATAGTATTCATCGAACTTTTCAAAACCATTGGTAAACAGGCCGAAAGTCGTGCAGGCGATGACCCGCTTTGCCTTCCGTTCCTTGAGCTGCTTCGCCACATCCAGCATGCTTTCCCCGGAAGAGATCATGTCGTCGATGATGATCACATCCTTGTCCTTCACGTCGTCCCCGAGAAATTCATGGGCCACAATGGGATTCTTTCCATTTACGATCTTGGAATAATCTCTGCGCTTGTAGAACATTCCCATATCCACGCCAAGCATGTTGGAAAAATACACGGCCCTGTGCATGGCGCCTTCATCCGGGCTGATGACCATCAGATGATCCTTGTCCACAGTCAGATCGGGCACCTCGCGGAACAGTGCCTTCATGAACTGGTAAAGGGGATTGAAGCTGTCAAAGCCATTTAACGGGATGGCATTCTGGACACGGGGGTCGTGGGCATCAAAGGTGATGATATTGGCAATCCCCATGGCAGCCAGCTCTTCCAGTGCCAGCGCGCAGTCCAGGGATTCCCGTGCGGTCCGCTTGTGCTGGCGGCTTTCATACAGGAAGGGCATGATGACGGTGATCCGGTGCGCTTTGCCTGTGGCCGCGGAAATGATCCTTTTCAGATCCTGAAAATGGTCGTCCGGGGACATATGGTTCGGATGTCCGTTGACCGTGTAGGTCAGGCTGTGGTTGCACACGTCTGTCATGATAAACAGGTCCGTGCCGCGGATGGTCTCCTTGAGAATGCCTTTTCCCTCCCCGCTTCCGAACCGGGGACAGCAGCAGTCTACGAGATAATTTTTGGAACGATAATTTACATACAAGGGGGATTCTGAGACTTCATTGATCGTATTTTTCCGAAACGATACGATGTGGTCATTCACCTTCTGTCCAAGCTCACTGCAGCTTTCCATAGCAACAATCTTCAAGGGTGCGACCGGGAGGGTTTTTTCTAATAATTCGATGTTTGACATAAATTCTCTCCTGTAGTTTGTGCATACTTTTTACAATGCGGTGCCTTTAAAACTAGTCTTTTGTACAAATTGTCTCCATATATGGTTATATCATTTTTTTCACCGAAATTCAAGTTAACATGGAAAATAAAGCCGAAAATCCTTTTTAGAACAGGGGATTTTCGGCTTCTATTATATTCGCTGATACTAATTGTTCTAATCTGTCCGCTACCTCCTCGTGCCGGTTCAGGTACAGGCGGCGGAAACTATCGTTTTACACGCAGAGTAATCTTCGATGAAATCATTGAGGAAGCAAAGCTGCGGCAGACGGTAAGCGGCCGGAATCCGTTTGAGATGGCGTAAAAATCAGGAAAAACAATGGTTTTATATAGTTATAAAGTGGTGGAAAATTCAAGTTATTATGGTATAATGCTGAAAAGAAGGTTACGATTCAGTTACTGTTCACGCGGTGCCGCGCGCTTGCTGCTAACACGATTCACAGACGGACAGACTGTGAAGCGTAACCGGACGAAACCAGGACAGGGAGAGTATCTATGGCACATGAGCATAAGATCCGCTCCGTTCAGCCCGGGAGTATTGCCTGGGAGATGGGCATCGAGCCGGGGGACCGGCTGCTCTCGGTGGACGGACAGGAGATCGAGGATGTATTTGATTATCGTTATTATATAGAAGAAGAGGAGATCCTGCTGCTGATCGAGAAGCCGGACGGCGAGCAGTGGGAGCTGGAGATAGAGAAGGAGACTTATGAGGATCTGGGGCTGGAATTTGAACAGGGGCTGATGGATGAATACCGTTCCTGCCGGAACAAGTGCATTTTCTGCTTCATCGACCAGATGCCGCCTGGGATGCGGGATACGCTGTATTTTAAGGATGACGATTCCCGGCTGTCCTTCCTCCAGGGCAACTATGTGACGCTGACCAACATGAGCGAACACGATATTCGGCGGATCATCCGATTCCATTTAGAGCCCATCAACATTTCCTTTCAGACCATGAATCCCAAGCTTCGCTGCAGGATGCTGCACAATCGGTTTGCCGGGGAAGCTTTGAAAAAGGTGGACATGCTCTATGAGGCCGGGATCGAGATGAACGGGCAGATTGTCCTGTGCAAGGGCTTCAACGACGGGGAAGAGCTGGATCGGAGTATCCGGGAACTGACCCGGTACCTGCCCTTCCTGCGCAGCGTGTCCGTGGTGCCCGTGGGGCTGACCCGGTTTCGGGAGGGGCTGGAGCCTTTGGAGCCCTTTACAGGGGAGGAAGCCCGGAAGGTGCTGGAGCTGATTCACGGATGGCAGGAACGCCTGTATCCGGAACATGGCCTGCACTTCATCCACGCCAGCGACGAGTGGTACATCCTGGCCGGGGAGGAACTGCCGGAGGAGGAGTCCTATGACGGGTATCTGCAGCTGGAAAACGGAGTCGGGATGCTGCGTCTGCTTCTGAACGAATTTGCAGAGGCATTGGACGAGGAGAAGGGCGACCAGGAGGAACGGAGACTTTCTCTTGCCACCGGGCTTCTGGCCGCGCCTTATCTGGAACGGATGGCAGAGCAGCTTCGGGAAAAGTTTCCCCGTACAGAGGTCATGGTCTGCCCGGTGAAAAATGAATTTTTCGGGGAGCAGATCACGGTGTCGGGGCTGATCACGGGGCAGGACCTGGTGAAGCAGCTTTCCGGGAAGGATCTGGCGGAGCGGCTTTTGCTCCCCTGCAATATGCTGCGTGCCGAGGAAGACGTATTTTTAGATGATTTTACGGTTTCCCAGGTAGAGAGTGCTTTACAAGTGCCGCTGAATATTGTAAAATCAAGCGGTCAGGATCTGCTGGACGCAATCCTGGCAAGGAATCCTGACAAGGAATCCTGACGCAGAGAGACCGTGATTATGCCTTTATAAATACGGCAGGATATCTGACAGATATATAGGGATTCCAAACCGAAACCAATCAGGGATGAAACGGACCGGAGAGCAAAAAAACAGCCTTCGGTCAGAATACAGGAAGGAATATAGAAGATGAGTAAACCAGTAGTAGCAGTAGTAGGCCGCCCCAATGTGGGAAAGTCTACGTTATTCAACGCCCTGGCGGGAGGCATGATCTCTATCGTGAAGGATACGCCGGGGGTGACAAGGGACCGGATCTACGCGGACGTGAGCTGGCTGGACCGGGAGTTTACCATGATCGATACGGGAGGAATCGAGCCGGACAGCAAGGATATCATCCTCTCCCAGATGCGGGAGCAGGCGCAGATCGCCATCGACACGGCGGATGTCATTATCTTTATCACCGATGTTCGGCAGGGGCTTACAGACGCGGACTCCAAGGTAGCGGATCTGCTTCGGCGCTCCGCCAAGCCGGTAGTCCTCGTGGTAAACAAGGTGGACAGCTTTGAGAAGTTCATGCCCGATGTATACGAGTTTTACAATCTGGGGATCGGCGACCCCATTCCCATCTCGGCGGCCTCACGGCTGGGGCTGGGGGACATGCTGGATGTGGTGATCTCCCATTTCCCGGAAGGGGCCGGCACGGAAGAGGAGGATGAACGTCCTCGGATCGCCATCGTAGGGAAGCCCAATGTGGGAAAATCCTCCATCCTCAACAAGCTGGCCGGGGAGAACCGGGCCATTGTATCGGATATCGCGGGAACCACCCGGGATGCCATCGACAGTGTAGTAAAATATGACGGAAGGGAATATGTATTGATCGACACTGCCGGGCTTCGCAGGAAGAGCAAGATCAAGGAAGAGCTGGAACGCTACAGCATCATCCGGGCGGTGACGGCAGTGGAGCGTGCGGATGTGGTGCTGATGGTCATTGACGCGGTGGAAGGGGCCACCGAGCAGGACGCCAAGATCGCGGGGATCGCCCATGAGCGGGGCAAAGGCGTGATCATCGTGGTCAATAAATGGGATGCCATTGAGAAAACGGATAAGACCATGCGGGAGTATGAGAATCAGATCCGGCAGATTTTGTCCTTTATGCCTTATGCGGAGATCATGTATGTGTCGGCCATGACCGGACAGCGCCTCACCAAGCTGTATGACCGGATCGATATGGTCATTGCCAACCAGACGCTTCGTGTGGCTACCGGGGTGCTCAATGAGATCCTCAGCGAGGCGGTGGCTATGCAGCAGCCTCCGTCGGACAAGGGCAAGCGGCTGAAGCTCTATTATATGACCCAGGTTGCGGTGAAGCCGCCGACCTTTGTGATCTTCGTAAATGACAAGGAGCTGATGCATTTTTCCTACACAAGGTATCTGGAAAATAAGATCCGGGAGGCGTTTGGATTTCGGGGGACGGCACTGAAATTCTACATCAGAGAAAGAAAGGAAAAGGGGCGGTAGGATCATGGAACGTATCATCTGTCTGGCAATCGGTTATATATGCGGGCTTCTGCAGACCGGATATCTGGTCGGCAAAATGAACCACGTGGATATCAGGAAGGAAGGGAGCGGAAACGCAGGCTCCACCAACGCGCTCCGGGTTATGGGCTGGAAAGCGGGCGCCATGACCTTTGCAGGCGATGTGATCAAATGCCTGGCGGCGGTCCTGATCGCGCGGTACATTTACCGAGATACCGAGTATGTGCCGCTGCTTGCCATGTATGCGGGAATGGGCGCCACATTGGGGCATAATTTCCCGTTTTATCTCAAATTCAAGGGTGGCAAGGGAATCGCGGTATTGGCCGGGCTGGTACTGGCGACAGGGTTCGTGATGGTGCCGATCCCGCTGACCGCGTTTTTGATCGCGGTCCTTTTGACACGGTATGTATCTCTGGGGTCGCTTCTGGCCTCCTCCATGTTTTTCCTGGAGGTGCTGTTTTACGGGCAACTGGGAGGCTTTGACATGGAATTTAGGTATCGGATGGAGCTGTATGTACTTGTATTTCTGCTGATGGTGCTGGCTTGGGTGCGGCACAAGGAGAATATCAAAAGACTGCTGGCAGGTACGGAGAATCCGTTCAGGAGCAAGAAATAACTTGGGATCGGCTTGAAAAAAACAGGAAAGGAAACTGTCAGGACAGTTTAGAAGGTGAGAATATGGCGAATATCGGTGTGATCGGCGCAGGAAGCTGGGGAACAGCGCTCAGCGTTCTGCTGTATAACAATGGAAATGAAGTGGCGGTGTGGTCCATTGACCCTGCGGAAGTGCAGATGCTCAATGAAAAGCGGGAGCATGAGAAAAAACTGCCGGGCGTGAAGCTGCCGGAGGACATGAAGATTACGGGAGACCTGGAAGGGACGATAAAAGGAAAGGATTTTCTGGTCCTTGCGGTGCCATCCCCGTTTACCAGGGCGACGGCAAAAAAGATGTCTCCTTTCGTTGAAGAGGGGCAGATCATTGTAGATGTGGCAAAGGGGATTGAGGAGAGTACTCTGATGACCCTCTCCCGGCAGATTGAGGAAGAGATTCCCCAGGCGGATGTAGCGGTGCTGTCCGGCCCCAGCCATGCGGAGGAAGTGGGACGGGGGCTGCCCACCACCTGCGTCATCGGGGCGCGGACGAAGAAAACGGCGGAATATCTCCAGTCTGTCTTTATCAGTAAGGTATTCCGGGTCTATACCAGCCCGGATATCTTAGGGATCGAGCTGGGCGGCTCCCTGAAAAATGTGATCGCTCTGGCGGCCGGGATCGCGGACGGCCTGGGCTACGGCGACAATACCAAGGCCGCGCTGATTACCAGAGGAATTGCGGAGATTGCAAGGCTAGGAGTGAAGATGGGCGGAAGGATCGAGAGCTTTACCGGGCTGACCGGTATCGGCGACCTGATCGTGACCTGCGCCAGCGTCCACAGCCGGAACCGTAAGGCAGGCTTCTTGATCGGGCAGGGCAGGACCATGGAGCAGGCCATGGAAGAGGTCCAGATGGTGGTGGAAGGTGTGTATTCCGCTAAAGCCGCTAAAAAGCTGGCCCAGCAGTATCAGGTATCCATGCCCATCGTGGAAGCGGTCAATGAAGTTCTGTTCGAGGGAAAGAACCCGGCAGAGGCCGTGGACGGGCTGATGATGCGTGCTTCCCGCAGCGAAAACGCGTCGCTGCCCTGGGAGGAATGATGATACGGAATGCCAGATGATTCATCTGCTGTGAGTACGAAAAGAGTATTAATCGCAAAACCAGGGCCTGTCACACCAGTGGAGTCTGATGTGGCAGGCCTTGGCTTTATTTTTATAAAATTAGTGCATGGGACAGCCCTGTGCCGGGCAGATCTCCCGCGCTTCCCGCAGAAGCGCCCGTTCATAGATCATTTCCCCGGCAATGCTGACTGCGATCTCTTCCGGCGTCACTGCCTTGATGGCCGTACCGATAGGGGCGTGTACCCGGGAGAGGACATCCTTTTCGATACCGCATTCCAGAAGCTTTTGATTCACAAAGGCCGTTTTGCGCCGGGAGCCGATGACGCCCACATAGGCAGGCGGATTTTGCAGGACCTGGCGCAGTACGTCAAAATCATGGGTGTGGCCGTTGGTCATGACTACTATATAGTCTGACGGAGTGAGGTCCAGATAATCGGAAATATGAAAATAATCGCCGCAGAGGACGGTTTCCGCCTCAGGAAAGAGCTTCGGGAGGGAAAGCTCCGGCCGGTTGTCTATTACCGTGATACGGAAATCAATCCTGCTCAGCACAGGCACCAGCGCCTGGGTGCAGTGTCCGCCGCCGAAGATCACGGCACGGTCCTGTACCGGAAGGGGCATGGTGAAGGAAGTCGTTGTTTTCCGGCATTTCATATCGGAAGATGGCAGAGCGGCACCAGTACGGGACGGCAGGGGAGGTGCTGCTGTCTGCCCGGATTCTCCAGGGGAATCGCAAACCTCCGGGAAGATACCGGGAACCGGCCTGCCCTCATTATCCAGCAGAGCGGGGAGGGAACCATCCAGATGCAGCACGAGCTGCCCCGGCTGATGTGCGCTGAGCATGACCAGCACCCGGGAGACAAGCCGTTTCCATTCCTTTGCGGCAGGATCGATATACTGAAAAAAGACCGAGATCTCACCCCCGCAGACCATACCGAGATCGTTTCCGGCCTGTTCTCGGAGCTTGAAGCAGTATTCCCCGGAGCACTTCTTTTGGAGTAGTGTACGGGCCGTCTCCTCCGAACGGTGTTCCGCGGCGCCGCCGCCGATGGTGCCGCAGAGGCGTCCGCCTTCTCCGACAAGCATCTGGGCTCCGGCGCCCCGGGGCGAGGAGCCGCTTTTAGATGTAATGGTGACGAGCATCAGGTCATGGTGATGCTCCAGTTCCTCTGATATTTTAGAAAAAACAGCATTCATATCAGGATTCCTTTCTTACGGTTTAAAAAAAGTATAGCATATTTTTGGATTTTATCATACCCCCCTTTTTTTCTGCATACATTGTTATCAGCAGAACAAGGGGGTATTTTTATGGACTCATTTCAGTTATACAAGGATATGAAAGCAAGGACCGACGGGGAAATCTATATCGGCGTGGTCGGTCCGGTTCGGACAGGCAAGTCAACCTTTATCAAACGGTTTATGGATCTGCTGGTCCTTCCCAACATGACCGATGAAAACAGCAGGGAACGTACGAAGGATGAGCTGCCTCAGTCGGCATCCGGCACCACGATCATGACCACAGAGCCGAAATTTGTCCCCAAGGACGCGGCGTCTATCCAGCTCTCGGAGGATGTGGAGGTGAAAATCCGGCTCATCGACTGCGTGGGCTTCATGGTGGAGGGGGCTTCCGGGCACATCGAGAACGATACGGAGCGGCAGGTGAAGACGCCCTGGTTTGAGTACGAGATCCCGTTTACAAAGGCGGCGGCCATCGGGACCCAGAAGGTCATCCACGACCATGCCACCATCGGTCTGGTGGTCACGACGGATGGCAGCATCTGCGACCTGCCCCGGGAAAATTATGTGGCGGCGGAGGAGCGGACCATCCAGGAGCTGCAGTCCATCGGAAAACCATTTATCATTTTGCTGAACTGCACCAAGCCATATACGGATGAGGCACAAGCCCTGCAGGCCGCCATGGAGGAAAAATACAAAACCGCCGTGCTCCCTGTGAACTGCGAGCAGCTCAAGGAGGAGGATGTGAACAACATCATGCGCCAGGTGCTGTATGAATTTCCCATTTCCGAGGTGGAATTTTTTGTTCCCAAGTGGGTGGAAATGCTGTCCAGAGAGCACCGGATCAAGCAGGATCTGCTGGCGGCCGTAAAATTTATGATGACAGAGCTGGATGATATCCGCAGTGTGACATCGGGGATCCCGGAGGTGGAAAGTCCGTACATAGAAAAAATCCTGGTTGACAAGATCGAGATGGATACCGGAAAGATCCGCATCCTGATCCGGTTCGCGGAGCAGTTCTATTATGAAGTCTTAAGCGAACTCACCGGAACACAGATCCAGGGAGAGTATGAGCTGATCTCCGTGATGAAGGAGCTGGCCGCCATGAAGGAGGAATACACCCAGATCAAGGACGCATTTGCGGATGTGAAGATGAAGGGCTACGGGGTGGTGAGCCCGAAGAAGGAGGAGATTGCCCTGGAGGAGCCCATGATCATTAAGCAGGGCAACAAGTTCGGTGTGAAGATCCATTCCGAGGCGCCGTCTATCCACATGATCCGCGCCAATATCGAGACGGAGATCGCGCCCATTGTGGGAAGCGAGAAGCAGGCCCAGGACCTGGTGGAATATATCAAGGCGGAGAGCGAGACCGAGGAAGGCGTCTGGGGAACCAATATTTTCGGGAAATCCATCGAAGAGCTGGTCATGGACGGCATGCGCAACAAGATCACCATGATCAACGACGAGAGCCAGGTAAAGCTCCAGGATACCATGCAGAAGATCGTCAACGACAGCAACGGGGGGCTGGTCTGCATCATCATCTGACCCGGCCCGGTAGCGGGGGTTGAGTTATAGTAAGACCAAGTTAGCAGAAGCCTTATAAACAGAGGGTTTGCGCTGATTTGGTCTATTTTCATTTTTATCTAATAAAAAAGCTGAATCCCTTGATTTTTCGAGGTTCTTAAGCTTCTAAATACAACTGCGAAAAACGGCGCAAAACCTGAATCACTGAGGTTTTGCGCCGTGTACTGCGGATGGTGGGACTTGAACCCACACGAGGTCACCCCCGCAAGATTTTGAGTCTTGTGCGTCTGCCATTCCGCCACATCCGCTTATCCGGCTTGAAAAGTATTGAATACATCCTCTTCAAACCAGAATTAATCTTAACACATCCGAATCATTTTTGCAATACCTTATATCAGTTTTTTTCCAATCTCAAAGCAGTCGAAGGTTGCAAAGTAGTCGGCAGGGGTCTCCGCGCGGCGGATCAGTTCCACGCTTCCGTCCTCCCTCAGCAGAAGTTCAGCGGATTTCAGCTTTCCATTATAATTATACCCCATGGCAAATCCGTGTGCCCCTGTGTCGTGGATGACCAGATAATCTCCCAGGGCGATCTCCGGAAGCATCCGGTCGATGGCAAATTTATCATTATTCTCACAGAGGGAGCCTGACACGTCATACTTGTGGTCGCAGGGCAGATTTTCCTTTCCCATTACCGTAATGTGATGGTACGCCCCGTACATGGCT
>Ga0137307_101278_pt1 | contig 23537 bp, 16 predicted proteins | sample NAcewD2O_March_2_FD_97180 | JGI IMG/M metagenome (GOLD analysis project Ga0137307, IMG submission 97180) | Mouse cecal microbial communities from Vienna, Austria - N-Acetylglucosamine amended D2O_March | ecosystem: Host-associated > Mammals > Digestive system > Large intestine > Cecum | place... | reverse complement strand
CGTTCCTCGACACTATTCCGCAGGCGCTGACCGAGACCGATTTGGTATGCGGCTCGGTGTGCGTCGCGTCGAGTAAAGCGGGTATCAATCTCGACGCAATCGGCAAGCTCGGCGAGGTCATTAAGGATTTGGCGTATCGCACGCGCGATATCAATTCGTTCGGCTGCGGCAAGCTCGTGGTGTTTTGCAACGCCGTGGACGACAACCCGTTTATGGCGGGCGCGTTTACGGGGCTTACCGAGGGCGAGTGCGCGGTAAACGTAGGCGTGTCCGGTCCGGGCGTTGTCGAGTACGAAATCAACAAGCACCCCGATTACGATATTACGCGGCTGTGCGAGCTGATTAAGCGCACGGCGTTCAAGATAACGCGGCTCGGCGCGCTTATAGGAACCGAGGCGGCAAAGGAACTGAATCTGAATTGCGGAATAGTCGACCTGTCGCTTGCACCCACGCCGGCGATAGGCGATTCGGTTGCGCGCATACTCGAAAGTATCGGTTTGTCTACGGTCGGGTCGTGCGGCACTACCGCATGCCTTGCGTTGCTCAACGACGCCGTAAAAAAGGGCGGAGTAATGGCGGCGAGCCGAGTAGGCGGTCTGTCGGGCGCGTTTATACCCGTTTCAGAGGACGCCGGCATGATCGAGGCGGCGAGATCGGGCGCACTGAGCCTTGAAAAGCTCGAGGCGATGACCGCCGTGTGTTCCGTCGGGTTGGATATGATAGCCGTGCCCGGCGATACGTCCGCTGCGCAACTTGCGGCAATGATAGCCGACGAATGCGCCATCGGCATGATCAATAACAAGACGACCGCCGTACGCGTCATTCCCGTTTACGGCAAAACAGTAGGCGACGAAGTGGATTTCGGCGGACTGTTCGGCACTGCGCCGATCATGAAAGTAAACGGCGGCGCGCCCGACGTGTTCATAAACAGAGGCGGCGTAATACCTCCGCCCATACACGCCAATAAAAATTAGTTTGTAGTATTCGTTCCGATACATACGGCGGACGACGCAATTAAATTCAGTCAATAGGAGTAGAGAGGGTCATGAAAAGAAACGATATCGACAAAAAGTACCATTGGGACTTGGGCGCCATGGTTGACGGCAACGAAACGTTCGAGAGCATTTTCGATTACGTTTCGGACAAGCTGACGACAATCGAAGGATATAAGGGCAAGCTCGGCGAACGTAAAGCCGCGCTCGAGTGTTTAAAGCTTGTGGACGAGGTGTCCGAACGGTTCGAGCTTATTTATATCTATTCGCATATGTTCAAGGACGAGGATGCGAGCAACGGTACGGCTATGGGCATGTCTATACGCACCGATTCGCTTGCCGGTAAATTCGGCGCGGCTACAGCGTTTTTGAACAGCGAACTTTCCGCGCTCGACGCCGCGGCGCTTGACGGGTACATCGCCGATCCAGAGTTTAAAGATTTCGATTTTATGCTCAAAGAGATAGTGCGGCAAAAGGCGCATATTCTTTCGGACAAGGAAGAAAAACTGCTTGCCATGAGCAGCGAAGCGCTTAATACCACATACAATGTGGCGCACATGCTGTTTGACGTCGATATGAAATTCAAGCCCGTTAAAAAGGACGGAAAAAAGGTAAATCTCACCAATGAGTCGTACGGCGAGCTTTTGGCGGACGGCGACAGAGCGGTTAGAAAGTCTGCGTTCAACAATCTTTACGACGGATATATAGAACATATAAATACGCTTGCCGCTAACTATGCCGGCAATGTCAAAGCCGATAATTTCTACGCCAAAGCGCGCGGTTACAAAGATTGTTTGGAACAATCGCTGTTCGGCGACGGAGTGCCTACGTCAGTGTACGAAAACCTTATAGACGCGTGCAATAAGAATTTCGCGCCGTTGCATAGATATATCGGTCTGCGCAAAAAGATGCTCGGGCTTGACAAACAGCACATGTACGATCTGTACGTGCCTATCGTAGAGAACGCAGAAATGAAACTGCCGTACGAAGAGGCTTGCGACATAGTAAAGAAAGCGCTTGCGCCTATGGGCGAAGAATATGTCGGACTGCTCGGCAAGGCGATGAACGAGGGCTGGATAGACGTTATGCCCAACGACGGCAAGCGCGGCGGCGCGTACAGCTGGTCGTCCTATTCGGCGCACCCGTACGTTTTACTTAATTATGCGCCCACTACGAGCGATATTTTTACGCTTGCGCACGAACTTGGGCATTGCATGCATTCGTACTATTCGCAGAAATTCCAGCCGTATTCCAAGTGGAACTATCAGATATTCGTAGCCGAAGTCGCGTCCATTTGCAACGAAACTTTGCTCGACGATTATCTGATGAAAAACGTCAAGGACGAGAACGTCAGAAAATATCTGCTCAGTTTAAGGCTCAACCGATTCCGCACGACGTTGTTCCGTCAGGCTATGTTTGCCGAGTTCGAATATAACGCGCACAAAATGGATCTCGAGGGCAAGCCGCTCACCGTTGACAGTCTTAGTTCCATGTATCTCGACCTTAACAAGAAATACTACGGCGCGGACGTTATTTCGGACGATCGCATAGCTTACGAGTGGGCGCGTATTCCGCACTTCTATAAAGCGTTCTATGTTTATAAATATTCCACGGGTATGACCGCCGCTACGAGTATCGCGCACAATATACTTGCAAACCCCGACTATGTAAACGTGTACAAGGATAAGTTCCTTAAAGCCGGCGGACACAAATCGCCGTACGACATACTTTGCGATACGGGCGTAGACCTTGCTACCGTCAAGCCGTATGACGACGCGTTCAAGTTCTTTAACGACGCACTCGACGAGCTTGAAAAGCTCTGCAAGTAGTTTCGGCGTTTTGCGGACGGGTATTGTAAAAAAACGGATATTGCGCTTTATCGTGCTTGCCGTTATAGCCGCGGTAGGAATGCTCCTTACCGGTTGCGGCGCAAAACTTACCGTGTACGACTATACGGAGAACGGCGCGCGGTATAACATGTACGAGCTTGAGATAGACAGCTCGGTCGTCGCGCTTATGGAAAGTACCGCGGCGGTAGACGACGACGGAAACAAATACACCGTGGAAGGCTACTTTTTTACGTTTTTCAAAAGCTTCGGGTACGAGCTGAAGAGCGCGTCCGTTGCGGACGGTAAATACGTAGCGACGTACTCCAAACGCATAACGGGCGAGTCCGAGCTGGATGCGATAGGGAGCAAGGTGGAGTTTTCCTACACGCATACCGACGATCCGTTTATCCGAACGTACGTAGCGACTGCGCCCAATCCGTTCAACGGCGTGCGCCAAAAATACGATAATCTCGAGCCGTTCCGTTCCACGACTATGCTCGAGAGGATCAAGAACGGCGTAGTAGCGCGCAACGAGTACGGCGAGGTAATAAAATCTTTCCCGTCGCTCACCGAGGCGTTCCCATATCTCGACGGCGCCGATCCCGACGGGTTAATGCTCGATTATGTGCGCGGCGGCGCGCGGCGAATGGAGTCGTCGGGCGAAACGCTGTCGAGTTCGGACAGCGGCGCAACGTATAAATTTTCACGCTATTTCGACGCTTCGGATACCGAAATATCGTTCAGGTACGAACGCCCCGTAGTTTACGGTTGGTATATGATTGCGATAGCCGCAGGCGGAATAACGCTTGCCGTGTTTGTGCTTGTAACGCGCGAAATGAAGAAAAAGCCGTCGCTGCTCGAACGGTTCCCGTACGATCCCGAGGCGTACGCTTACGAGCGACAGTATCTGCCGCCGAGCGGTAACGATCCCGATAACGGCGACGGCGTAAATAACGAATAACCGATCGGCTTTGCCGAAAACAAACGTCAGGAGAACAAAGCTCATGCCTAAGAGAGAAGACCGCGAAGAGTTTATAAAAAATCATCCGCACGTGGTTGCGCGCGAAACGCCTAACAGCTACGAGGCGGAAACCGCGTTGCTGGGCGGCATGCTTATAGACGGGCAAACTGCGTCCAAGTTTATGCCGCAGCTTAACGCCGACGATTTTTATACGCCCGGGCATAAGCATATCTATGCCGCGCTTGCCGCTTTGTTCAACGCCGCAAAGGCGATCGATCTTGTAACGACGGTCGGCGAGCTGGAAAACAGCGGTACGCTCGAAATGAGCGGCGGCGTTGCTTATCTTACCAAATTGATCGAAGCCGTACCGTCGGTAGCCAACGCCGAATATTATTTCGATATAGTAAAAAAACATTCGCGGCTTCGCGCAATAATAAAGATCGCACAGAAAATGGCGGACGAGGCGTATGCGCTCGATCCCGACGACAGCGCGCTGTCCAAAGCCGAAGCGGCGCTTTACGGCTTGGCGGAAACCAATCGCCGCGGCAAACCCGAAATATTGAGCGGCTTTGTGGACGAGGTTCTTAAAGACCTGCGCGAACGCGCCACCGAAACCAATGTTTTCCGCGGCGTGCCTACGGGCTTTACCAAGCTCGATATGGTATTGGGCGGCGGATTCCAAAAAAGCGATCTTATTATTCTTGCCGCTCGACCCGGTCAGGGTAAAACGAGTTTTGCCATGAACTGCGCGGTTAACGCCGCACGGCGGCGCAGACCGGACAATAATCAGCCTTATGCGGTTGCCGTGTTCTCGCTCGAAATGAGCGCGGCGCAGCTTGCCAAGCGTATACTGTGTTCGGTGGGCGAATACGACATGTCGCGCGCCAATCGCGCGGTAGTTTCCGAAACGGAATGGGACAGACTGTTCGCCGCCAAAAACGAACTTCAAGCCACGCGCATGTATGTCGATCAGTCGGGCGATATCACGCCTGCCGAAATACTCAGCAAGTGCCGCGCGCTTAAACATTCCGTAGGGCTTGATTTTATAATGATAGACTATTTGCAGCTAATGCAGAGCGGTAAAAAGTTGGATAACTTCGTGCGAGAGATCGCCGAGATAACACGAGCGCTCAAGCTTGCGGCAAAAGAATTGGACGTACCGATCCTGTTGCTGTCGCAGATGTCGCGTAGTATCGAACAGCGCAAGGGCGTCGATAAAGAATCCAAACTGTCCGACCTGCGTGATTCGGGCGCTATCGAGCAGGACGCCGATATAGTCTTGTTTATCGACAGAAAAGACACGCCGTCCGAGGGCGGCGAGAAACGCCCCGAAACGAGCGAGGTGTATTTGAATATCGCCAAGCACCGTAACGGCGAAACGGGAAACATCAAACTCATATGGCAGCCGGCTACCACTACGTTCAAAGACCCCGACGCCGGAAGTCGTCCCGAACCGCCGCCGTCGTATTCCGGCAGGGACAACGGGTTCGAGGAATCGGTTGCGCCGCCCGATATGCCGCTCGACGTTATGCCGTCAGACGGCGGAGATTTGCCGTGGAACGACGAGCCGCCTGCCGAAAAGACGGGCGGTATGGACGCATTCGACAGCGGACTTATAGACGAAGAATAATTCGGAATTCGGAAAGCGGAATTGTCGACCGCTACGCGGTGAGTAAAGTATTTAATTAAGATATTAAACCGAATTTTTTTGCAAGTTCGGCGAGATTATAATTAAATCATTCTTTTGTTATTTTGGCTTGCCTTTTTAAATCGGTTGTGTTATACTGTATTCGTGGAGATATGGCATTGCAATGATTGATTTTGAAGGCATACTGATCAAACACAAGTTCAAATACAAAAAGGCGTTCGGGCAGAATTTTATTTTCGACGAGGATATTCTGGACGAGATAGCCGAAGCCGGCGGAGCTAAGGACGAGTGCGTTGTAGAGATCGGCGCCGGCTCGGGATCGCTTTCGCGCGCTATTGCGACTAAAGCTAAAAGACTGTGCGCTTTCGAAATCGACGAAACATTATTTCCCGTACTTGCGGAAACACTCGACGGGTTCGAGAATATACAATTATTCAGTAACAACGTACTCGAGATAGGCGCGGATACGGTAGACATGCTTGTCGGCGAACCGTACGTGGTGATAGCCAATCTTCCGTACTACATTACCACGCCGCTTATTTTTCTGTTCCTTAAGTCGACGGAATGCAAGTCGATAACATGTCTTGTACAGAAAGAGGTTGCCGACCGCATTTGCGCGAAAAGCGGAAGCGATTTCGGCGCGCTGTCGGCGTCCGTTCAGGCTGTTGCCGAGCCGACGCGTATTCGGGATATCAAGTCTTGGGACTTCTATCCTCAGCCCGATGTGGACAGTACGCTTATACGGCTCGATCGCATAGACGGCGCGGCATTGTCCGACGAACTCGACGCGTTTATTAAGTTATGCTTTGCTCAAAAGCGGAAAACGCTTGTGAATAATCTCTGCGCGGCAGGCATGGACAAAGGCGAAGTTACGCGCGCGCTCGGATCGGTCGGGTTCGGGGCGACGGCGCGAGCGGAGGAGCTTGGAGCGGACGGGCTTAAACGGCTTGCCGCGGTGCTTGGTAAAGCGTAAGTTCCGCATTAACGATGTTATTTACCGAACGAAATGTTCGGCGAAATAAAAAGTTTATATTTTTCGGGCGTTTGCCCAAAGGAGTAAATATGCAAACATACGGAATCGAAAAATACGGGATCGTCGATCCCAAAAAAGTAGATCGCAATCTCAGCCCTGCGATCCTCACCGAAGAAGCGCTCAAAACCGAGCCGTCGCGGCTTATGGATACAGGCGCGCTCCTTGTAGAAACCGGCGCGTATACCGGCAGATCGCCTAAGGACAGATTCATTGTCGACGAAAAGGGTGTGTCCGAGAAAATAGGCTGGGGCAGCGAGAACAAAAAATTTCCGCTCGATAAGTTTGAGCTTATCTACAAAAAAGTAGGCGAGTATCTTTCGGGCAAGAACGTGTATTTGTTCGACGGTTTTGCCGGCGCGGATCCCAAGTACAGGGTGTCCGTTCGCGTTATCAACGAGTACGCGTCCGAAAACCTGTTCATGAACAACATGCTTATTCGCCCCACTGCGGACGAACTTAAAAAATTCAAAGAGGACTACACGCTTATCGCCGTGCCCGGGCTTAAGCTCGATCCGAAAGAGTGCGGCACCAACAGCGAGGCGGCTATACTGCTTTGCCTTAACAAAAAGCTTATTCTTGTCGTCGGTTCGAAGTATGCCGGCGAGATGAAAAAATCCGTGTTCAGCCTTATGAACTATCTTCTTCCGCAAAAAGGCGTGCTCGGCATGCACTGCTCGGCTAATATGGCGCTCGACGGCAGCGGCGACACGGCGTTGTTCTTCGGGCTGTCCGGCACGGGCAAGACTACGCTTTCGGCAGATCCCAAACGCGGACTTATCGGCGACGACGAACACGGTTGGTCGGACGACGGTATATTCAATATCGAGGGCGGTTGCTATGCAAAGTGCATCGACCTCAGCAAAGAGCACGAACCCGAGATCTACGGCGCGATCAAGTTCGGCGCGCTTGTAGAGAACGTTGTGGTAGACGAAGCGACGCATGCGCCCGACTACAAGGACCGTTCGCTTACCGAAAACACGCGCGTATCGTACCCCATAGACTTTATTCCCAATAAGGTCGTGCCGTCGGTAGGCAAACATCCCAAGACCGTTATTTTCCTTACCGCGGACGCGTTCGGCGTTCTTCCGCCCGTTGCAAAGCTCACCAAAGAGCAAGCTATGTTCTATTTCGTATCGGGATATACCTCCAAGGTCGCCGGCACGGAACGCGGAATTACCGACCCCGTCAGCACTTTCTCGACTTGCTTCGGCGCGCCGTTTATGCCGTTGCCGTCGTCCGTTTACGCCAAACTGTTGGGCGAGAAGATCGAAAAGCACGGTTCGAGCGTTTACCTTATAAACACCGGTTGGACGGGCGGAGCGTACGGAGTGGGCAAGCGCATGAGTTTGCCGGCAACGCGCGCTATCGTTACCGCCGCGCTTGACGGCACGCTTGCAAACGTCGAGTACGAAACCGAACCGTTCTTCGGGCTTGCTATTCCCAAGACCTGCCCGAACGTCGATAGCAATATCCTTAATCCCAAAAACGTTTGGACGGATAAAGCCGAGTACGACAGACTTGCCAAAAAGCTTGCGCACGACTTTGCCGAGAACATCAAAAAGTACGATCTCGACGCAAATATCGTAGCCGCCGGTCCGAAGGCGTAAGCTTAATATTAAATAATTTAAAACACAAAAACACCCGAACGGAAATAGTATCCGCTCGGGTGTTTTGTACTAATGCAACTTAGATAGGGTTTGTATTTTAATATTTGACGTTATATACTTGTAATAAGTGTGTCGATATGTTATAGTAATAATATTGATAGTCATAGTATTTGTTGTATTTTAGGTTTAATCGGCGTGGCTCGAAGACAACGGTCGCATGACGACGGAAACCGAATCGGATGGAACGGTAAAATGATACTGTGCGTGGGTGAAATACTTGTAGATATGATAGGTTGCGAGCGCGACGGCGCGTTCTGTTATGAGCGCAAGGCGGGCGGCGCGCCGTTCAATGTGGCGTGCGCCGTGAAAAAGTTCGGTGGGAGCAGCGCTTTTGTCGGCAGCGTAGGCGACGATACGATCGGCGATTTTCTTAAAAAATTTGCCGCGTCCCGTAAGCTCGACGGACTGTATATCTCGACTGAAAAGGAATACAACACCACGCTCGCGTTTGTGGATATAGACGCGTGCGGCGAGCGTTCGTTCTGCTTTTACCGCAAATCGACAGCCGATTACCGTTTGCCCGAAATAGGCGACGCTTTGTTTGAAAAGGCGAACATAATACACGTCGGGTCGCTCATGATCTCTGAAGAGATCGGCAGGAATTACGCCGACGAACTTATGAAAAGAGCAAAGCGCAAAGGCAAGACCGTAAGCTTCGACGTGAATTACAGGACGGACATTTTCCGCGATACGAAGTCGGCGATCGCGCTGTACAAGCGGTATATAGAGCGCGCAGACATAGTCAAGCTGTCGGAGGACGAATTTGAGATATTCGGCAGAGAATATGTTAACGTGTTAAAAGATAAGCTGGTTTGCATAACGCTCGGCAGTCGCGGCAGTAAATGGAAATTTCGCGGCAGAGAGGGACGCGCCGAAACGATCTCGGTTAAACCTGCGGATACTACCGGAGCCGGCGACGCATTTTACGCAGGGTTGCTCAAAAAGCTCGACGGCGTAGACAAGAGCGATTACACCGACGAATTTTTGAACGGAGCGTTGCGCTACGCAAACATATGCGGCGCGCTCAATACGCAGGGACTCGGCGCGATAGATTCGTTGCCCGACGCGGCGGCGGTGGATAAATATTTTAAGGAAACGAGCGAGTAAGGGCGTAAATGCCGTCAGGCATACATGCTGTCAATCAATTGACAGCTTAATGAAATAAATGTATCATAGATACGGCATGCCGCGCCCTTTCGCGGCGCGGCGTGCCCAGTCTGTAGCAAGGGTCGATAATATGTCAGACAAATTTTTACGAAGCGCCGTTCTTCCGGAGTTTCACATAACCGGCGGAAAGGGATGGATTAACGATCCCAACGGGCTTGTCGTGTTCAACGGCGAGTACCATGCGTTTTTTCAGTATTATCCTCACGGTGTAGAATGGGGTCCCATGCATTGGGGACACGTTAAGAGCAAGGACCTTACGCATTGGGAACGACTGCCCATAGCGCTGAGTCCCGATGACGCGGAAGACGGATGTTTTTCGGGCAGTGCGATAGTATGGAAAGACAAACTGTGGCTGCTCTATACAAGCTACAGAGAAAACGGCGGCGGCGAAAATATACGACAGTTGCAAAGTCTTGCGTCGAGCGACGACGGAGTGCATTTTGTAAAGCACGGCGTGGTGATAGGCGAAAAGGATCTTCCCGACGAATATTCGCCGTCCGATTTCCGCGATCCGCGTATATTGCGCCGCGACGATAAATTTTACGCGCTTGCCGCCGCTAAACGCAGGGGCGGTACGGGTAGGATACTTTTGTTCGAGTCCGACGACCTTTTTAAATGGAAGTACGTTTGCGAACTGCTCCACAGAGATTGCAAAGGCATAATGACGGAATGTCCCGACTACTGCGATGCCATAGGGCTTTTGACATATTGCGAGCAGAGTAGATCGAGCGAGGGGCATGAGCACGTCAATCTTCACACTACCGTGGCTCGGGTGGGCAAGCTCGATTACAAAAACGGTTTTATCGAAACGGGACGCGGTGAGCCTGTGGACTACGGATTTGATTTTTATGCGCCGCAAACATTTACGGGATGCCCGATAATGATCGGTTGGATGAATATGTGGGAGCGCAACAATCCGTCCGCCAAGTATGGTTTCGCCGGTATGCTTACCGTGCCGAGAAAGGTCGAGATAAAAAACGACAGGCTTTGGCAAACGCCCGTATACGCTTGCCGAGAGGCGCTCTCGATAGAAAACAGCGGAAAGATAACGGACAGACTGATTTTCGGGTCGGTAAAGATAAATATGACGGGGCTTCGAGCGTTCAAAATGAAATTGCGAATGAAGGGTAGGCGCTATGCACAACTTACGCTCGACGAAGGCTATTGGGTTTTCGACAGATCGAATGCCGGAGAGCGGATAGTCGGAGCGGAACAAGACGATGACTCGAAAGCGCAGGTCAGATACATGCCTTACGAAAAAAGCGTGTTCAACCGCTTGGAGATAGTCGTCGACAGATTCTCGGTAGAGATCTTTGCCGACGGGCGAGCGTTGTCGTCCGTTATTTATCCCGAGCTTGACGCAGACGGGTTGGAACTCGAGCTCGACGCGGACAGCTTTACATACCGCAGATTCGACATAGCGAATCGATATGCATAACAGAGAACAGTACGGGTTTAATTGCTAAAACTGCGCTGATTTTTTTAACGGCGACAGGCTTAAAAAGGAGTTATTATGATAACGGTAAAAGATCTCACTTCGATTCAAAAACTTCGGCTCATTTGCGGTCGCGACGTATGGTCGACGGTCGATTTCGACGGAAAGATCCCGTCGGTGTCGGTGTCCGACGGACCTGTAGGCTTGCGCACCGAACGCGACGTCGACGGCGAGTATGTAACATTGCCGGCTGTCGCGTATCCGTCCGTGCAAGTGCTTGCCGATACTTGGAACGAGGACTTGGCGTATAAAATGGGCGCGGCGCTTGCCGACGACTGTATCGAACGCGACGTGGATATCCTGCTTGCGCCCGGCGTCAATATTAAGCGCACGCCGATATGCGGCAGAAATTTCGAATACGTTTCCGAAGACCCGTATCTTGCCGGCGTCGTCGGAAAACAATACATTAAAGGCGTGCAGGACAACGGCGTGGGCGCGTGCTTAAAGCACTATTACGCAAACAATCTCGAATGGGACAGGTTTCATCAGTCGAGCGACGTCGACGACAGAACGTTGCGCGAGATCTATCTTAAGCCGTTTGAGATAGCGTGTACCGCCAAGCCCGTATCCGTCATGTGCGCGTATAACCGCGTCAACGGCGTTTTCGCGTCGGAGAACAAAAAAGGATTCGATATCCTGCGCGACGAGTTCGGGTTCGACGGCGCGATATTCTCCGATTGGGAAGCGGTACGCGACCGTGCCGCCGCGGCAATAGCCGGACTCGATATTGAAATGCCGTTCAGTCAAAAGAACTACGACAAGTTAGTCGAGGACTATAACAACGGAAAGATCACGGACGCGCAGATTGACGCCTGCGCCGCGCGCGTACTCGATTTGGTTTACCGCAATGCGGAAATGAAAAAGCGCCGCAAAATAAAAACCACCGAACAGCAAAGGACGGAACTTTCCGCCGACATTCTTGCCGAAGGCGCGGTCCTGCTCAAAAACAACGGCATACTGCCTCTCGACGGGAAGTGTTCCGTCGCGGTCTGCGGTTGTTACGCCAAGCCCGATTGCGACGACTTGTTGCGCGGCGGCGGATCGTCGGGCGTAAGACGGCGCAAGCTCGATTTCGATCTTCCGTTGCGGCTTGCCGAGCGCGTCGGAGGCAAAGTGGAGTATCAGGGCGCGTTCCACTTTAACGGCATAATAGGCGGCGCGAATGCGCAAGAGCAGCGGCTCGCGCTTGTAAACGCCGCGCTTTGCGACGTCAACGTCGTATGTGTCGGCACGGGCGCGCGTATCGAATGCGAGGGTAGCGACCGCGCGACTATCCGCTTGCCAGACGTTCAGGAACATATGATCATCGAAACCGCCAAACAGAATAAAAATACCGTAGTGGCGGTGTTTGCCGGCGCGGCGGTCGATATGTCGGCATGGAAAGACCTCGTTGCGGCTATACTGTACGTCGGATTCCCCGGCGAGAACGGCGACGCGGTAATTGCGGATATCCTTACGGGTAAGATAAATCCGTCGGGCAAACTCACCGAAACGTTCGCGCTCGACTATACGGATATCCCGTCGTCCAACTCATATTTCTGCGCAGGCGTGACGCGGTATAGTGAAGGACTCGACGTGGGTTACAGATATTTCGATACATATGATCGGCCCGTGGCGTTCCCGTTCGGACACGGCTTGAGCTATTCGGTGTTCGAGTATTCGGCGCTCAAGCTTAAGCCCGACGGCGACAAGCTCGATCTTTCATTCAAGATAAAGAACGCGTCGCAGATCTGCGGCAAAGAAACGGCGCAGGTGTACGTCAGACCCGTTGCGCCGCTCGTATACCGACCGTATAAGGAACTCAAGGCGTTCAAAAAGGTAGAGATAAAGGGCGGCGCTTCCGAGCAAGTAGAGATCGCTCTCGACAAATCGGCATTGGCGTATTGGTCGATCGCCAAGGATCGCTGGACAGTCGACGACGGCGTTTACGAAATAATAGTCGGTGCGTCGGTTGCCGATGTACGGCTTGTCGCAAAAATTTTAGTTGCCGACGGAAAGATGACTGTAGTCAAAAGTTAAAATCGATATTTGACGTTAAGGGATCTTAGTTTTGTAAAATTTACGATCCCTTATTTTTAACGTTACTGCGGCGTTTCGCGAATATCTTAAAGATATGTTCGGCAGTATCGAAAAACTTAACGACGCATGGTGCATGGCGGTATCCGACATAAATAAATGCAACGACTTTATGCAAAATACTTGCATAAATAGCAAGATAGTGTTAAACTATTCCGAGACGGCGGCAAACTGCTTGGGTAGCGCTCCCATGCCGAATAACTTTAATTACCGCAAAGCGCTTGTCGGCAGGACGGAAACAGTCCATTACTAAGCGTTCATGTCGGCAGAAAAATAATCATAAAGGAATAACCCATGGAATCAATAGTATTAGGCGACATCCGCGTACAGCTTTTGAGCAATGATATAGTTCGCGTCGAGTACGGCAAAAACGGCAAGTTCGAGGACAGGAACACGTTCTTTATCCCTAATAAGTCCGATTACGCCGAAACGTCCGTCGCGCATACCGCGGAAGAGAACGTTATTTGTTTCGGCGAGTACGAACTGTACATACCCGAAAACGCGAAAAATCTTTCCGGCGTGCGTTTGGAAAAGAACGGAAAAAAAGTTTATACATATAAAAAGCTTGCCAACAGCGGCGAGCTTCCGCCGCTTGACAAAACGCCCGAAACCTTTGCTTTGAGCGACACGCCGAGAATAATCGTGCCCGACGGCGGATATTCGGCAAACAGAACGGGCGAATACGAAATAGAAGAAAACGTACAGGATATTTATCTGTTGCTGTGCGGCGGCGACGCGAAAAAACTGCGTCGGCTTTACGTCGAGCTTAGCGGCAGAAACGAGTTTGTACGTCTGTCTACCCTCGGCGGCTGGAACAGCAAATATTACGCATACAGCGAGGAAACGGCGAAAAAGCTTATACTCGATTACGAAGAGCATAACGTGCCGCTCGATAATATGGTAATAGACACCGATTGGCGGTTTTGCGAAAACGGCTGGGGTTACGACGTCAACGAAGAACTGTTTCCCGATATGAAACGGTTTATCGATTTTGCGCACGCGCACGACGTGGAGATAATGTTCAACGACCATCCGGAGCCTGTGAACGGCGCGCACGTGTTCGAACCGCGGGAAATAGCGTATCGCGAAAAAAATCTTCAAGCGCTTATGGATATCGGTTTGGATACATGGTGGTACGACCGCAATTGGATGACGAACCTTGTTTCGCCGACGAAAAACGTCAAATGGGAGTCGTTCGGGCTGTATCTCTTTGCCGACATTACCGCCAACTATTACAAAAAGACGAGCGGCAACGCGGAGATCTACCGCCGTCCCGTTATTATGGGCAATGTCGTAAACATCGCCAACGGCTGTTATCAAGGGATATCGGACAGCGCGAGCCACCGTTATTCCATACAGTGGACGGGCGATATAGAAAGTTCGCCCGACGCATTGGCGCAAGAAGTAGCGTCCATGATAAAAGCCGGAAACAACGGCATAGCCTACTGCAATGCCGATTGCGGCGGACACATCGGCAATCCGAACAAGGAAGGTTTCGTGCGGTGGATGCAGTTCGGCACGCTGTCGCCCGTGTTCAGACCGCATTGTACCAACAGTGTCAAACCGTTCCGCGAGCCGTGGGTATACGACGAAGAAACGCTCGATATCGTGCGCGAGTACAACAATCTCAGATATAGACTTTTGCCCGTAATTTACAAGAATGCTCACAACAATTACGAAACGGGCGAACCGATTTTCAAGTCGCTCGGCTACGAATATCCTACCGATAAAACGGCTTGCAAGCTTAATGACGAGTACATTCTCGGCAACGATATAATCATTAAGCCGATAGCGAGCAAAGTTCCCGTTGCCGTAGAAAAGAAGCGCTACTCTTCGCCCGTAAAGGCGACGTACTACAACGGCAGAGAGCTTAAGGGCGAACCTATAGCTACTGCGCAGTACAACAGCCTTAATATTGCTCTCTACCACACATCGCCCGAAAAAGGAGTGCCCGTATACGATTTCTCGGCTCGGTTCGAAACGGAACTGACGTTCGACAGAGACGTTGAACTTATAGTGCGCAGCGACGATGGAGCTACCGTGTGGATCGACGGCGAAAAGGTGCTTGAAGATAAAACGCTGCACTCGGCGATGAACTTTCCGTTGAAAACCGTATCGGGCGGCATACCGCATAAGATAGAGATAGAGTATTTCCAAGCCGGCGGTGCGGCGGTTATAGGACTGTTCTACTGTGATGCGACGATTGATGACAAAACGTCGGTATATCTGCCGACAGGCAAGTGGATGGACGTTTTCGACGGCAAAGTTTACGACGGCAACAAAACCGTCGCGCGTAAATACGGGTTAAGGGAAATGCCGCTGTTCGTGCGCATGGGCGCATTTGTTCCGCTTGCGTACGACGCGAAAAATACCAAGCGACAAAAATGGGATAAACTCGTTTTCGATTTCTATCCCGATAGATCGGCTTGCGACGAAGGATACATTTACGAAGACGACGGCGAAACCACGGCGTATAAGCTCGGCATGTTCAGAACGATAAACTACAAAGCGAAATATTGCGAAAAGTGCAACGCGTTTGTCGTGAATATAGAAAAAGCGCAAGGAAAATTCGACGGCGAGAAATGTTACGCCGCGCGCGACGCAAAGATCAAATTCCACTTGTCGGACGCAATTCGCGACGTAAAAAGAGTGACCGTGAACGGTGCGGATACCGAGTTCGTTCGGACGGCAAAGGACGCTGAGGCTTTCCCGTTCGGAACGGCGTCGGCGTGCGATTCGGAAATCGCAGTCGTGTCCGTAAAGCTCGATTCGGCTAAAGACTGCGAGATTAAATTCTATATTTAAGTATTATTTATAACGCGGAATTACATCGATGAATTACTGTCGATCGTATTTGCGCGGCGGAAGATCGTATGTGACAAACATATTTCACTATTCATATACCATAAGTATGAGAACGTTGAAATATGACAGAACAAAAGTTTACGAATACGCTAAAAAATGGGCTTTCGGCAGAAATCCCGTTTTTTACGATTTCGAAAATATCGGCGGCGATTGCACCAATTTCGCGTCGCAGTGCATTTATGCCGGCGCAGGCGTTATGAACTACACTCCCGTTATGGGGTGGTTTTACAAATCGGTCAACGACAGGACGCCTTCCTGGACGGGCGTGCAGTACCTATATAATTTTTTGATAGGTAACGACAGTGTAGGTCCGTTTGCGGAAGAAACGTCGCTCGATAAACTCGAAGTCGGCGATATCGTTCAGTTGGGAAGAGCGACGGGCGATTTTTATCATTCGCCGGTCGTGATCGGAATAGATCGCGGCAAAATATTTATAGCGGCGCACAGCTACGACGCGTTTAACAGACCGTTGGATTCTTATAATTTCGAACAGGCGCGCGGCATACATATCCTCGGCGTAAGGACATACTGAAGCCGTCGCTTTTTTATAATTGTTTTACGATAATACTCCGGTAGTTTATTCTGTTATTCGGGACAAGCGCTGTCGCGAAATGGTATTTTTGCGCGGCGCATAAAAGCGCGTAAACAAAACGAGTTTAGACCGCTCGACGCTTGACAAATATTACGTTTAAGTGTATATTTAAATAAATTCCGTTACATAGGTTTGTATATAGGCGTGAGAGGGGATATGGTTAAAAAGCTTATCAAAAGATCTTTGTCTGTAGTTGCGGCAGTGATTGCCGTGCTTTTAATTGTTGCCGTCTTTGTCGGTTGTTCTAAAACGCAAACGCGTGCCGAGCATGCCGTTGTGTTCTTTTCGGATGGCGGAAGCACGGTAGCGTCGCAAACTGTTTACGACGGCGACAAGGTCGTTAAGCCTGCCGATCCCGTTAAAAAGGGTTGTATTTTTGACGGGTGGTATGCCGATCTCGAGTTGGTGAAAGCTTGGCAGTTCGATAAGGATACCGTTACAGCCGATACCGTACTGTATGCGAAGTGGAAGGCGGCGGACGGATCGTCGGTAGAAGTCGATAACGACAGATGTATAATTATGTTTTTCGAAAACGGCGGCAGTCATGTAGAGCCGCTAAGCGTTTCGAGAGGCGACAAAATAACGTTGCCGCAAACGCCCGTAAAGCAGGGAATGATTTTCGACGGGTGGTATAAGGATAAGAATTTCACCGAGCTGTGGAAGTTCGATACCGATACGGTCACGCAGAAATCGACCATTCTTTACGCCAAGTGGATACCCGATCCGTCGGGTTCGAGCGGCGGAAACACGGGCGGCGATAACGGCAATAACGGAGATAACGGCGACGGCGATAATACGGGCGGCAATACTCCGGATATTCCCGTCACGGGCGATAACGTGACTGTAACGTTCAACGTAGGCTTGGATGCGCGCAAGAGCGGACTGAGCAACCCTCCGGCAGTAACGCTTAAGCGCGGCGGAAAAGTTGTACAACCCACTGTTTCGCTTGCCGGATCTACGCTCCAAGGTTGGTATGCGGAGGACGGCGCGGTCGCTTGGAATTTCGCAAGCGATACCGTCGGCACGAATACCACGCTGTACGCTCGGTGGACGTTATCGGGCGACAGAGTGGACTATACTCCGACCGTAGCGGAGAACAACACGCTGTACATCCATTACCTCCGTGCGCAAAACGATTATAACGATTGGTATATTTATAATTGGGGCAACGGCGCTTCGCAGGAGATAAACGAATATTTCGTAGACGTTTCGGGCGCGGTCTACGCGCTGGATCTGACGAGCGCGCCGTGTTCCGGGCAGACTACTATCAATTTCATTGTAACTCAGCCCGAGTGGAACAAGGACGGCGGAGACTGCGCGGTCACTCTTTCCCAAGCGTTAAAAGTAGGTAATAGCTATCATTGGTTCGTGCGTGAGGGTGAAACCGCAAACGGCACGAATTACCTTGTTTCGGTAAGCAACGGCGGAGATAATGTAAAGACCGAAGACAAACGCGCAAGCGTTGCGGATGTCGACAGATCGGTCGCGGCAAATCTGCCTGTTATGAAGACCGCAACCGATTGCGACGAAATGGGTGTCGGGTATCAGATATTCGTTGCGTCGTTCTGCGACAGCAATAACGACGGCGTGGGCGATTTGCGCGGAATAATAAGTAAGCTCGATTATATCCAAAGCCTTAATGTGGACGTTTTGTGGCTTACGCCGATACAGAGCAGTAATTCGTATCACGGTTACGACTGTTACGATTATTACGCTATCGATCCAAAGTTCGGCACCAACGCCGATTACCGCGAGCTTGTATACAAAGCGCACCAAAAGGGTATCAAGGTAATAATGGATCTTGTGGTAAACCATACCTCGCCCAATAACGAGTGGTTCATCAAGTCCAAGCGCGGCGTTATAGAAACGGTGACCTATCAGGACGGAACGAAAGCCGAAGTAAAGTACAGAGATTTTTACAGGTGGAGCGATTCGTCGGGAAACAGGAAATACAGCTCCGGCGACGGTTGGTATTTCTATTCGTCGTTCGGTAGCAACATGCCCGAACTCAATTACGACTGTCAAGCCGTTCGCAACGCTATGGCGGACGTGGCGGCATACTGGATGAATTTCGGGTTGGACGGATTCAGGCTGGACGCTATCAAGCACATATTCATGTGGGACGAGAGCGACAATGCTCAAAGCGACGCCGAGGGCGGCGCAAACGACGGGAATTGGAATTTTAACCTTACAAAAGACGTAGAGGTATTCAAGGAGTTCAATCATAAACTGAAGAGCAAATATCCGCAGTGCTTTATATTGGGCGAACAGCTTTCGGGCAATGCAGCGGAGGTCGCGCCGTTCTATACGGGCATGGATTCGCTTTTCGATTTTAATACGTATTACGATCTTCCGTCGAATATAACGTCGGGCAATGTCGATAAAGCGTCAAACGCGTTCAATTCCAACGCCCGACTGTACGAGCAGTACAGAGCGGACAGACCGATAAATTCCATGATAAGTTCCAACCACGATATACCGCGGTTGTCGTCCAAACTCGATACGCAACAAACCAAACTGTACTTTGCCGTTACTATGACGTTGCCCGGGCTGAATTGGATTTATTACGGCGATGAAATAGGGCTTATCGGCGTCGGAGGAAACGATAAGTATTACCGTCAGTCCATGAAATGGACGAGTGATTGGGCGAACGGCTGTCAAAACGACATATCCGGCAAGGATCTCAACGGCAGAACAGTAAGCGTTGCCGAGCAAGAGCGCGACGGAGATTCGCTGTTGAGCTATCTCAGATCGTTGGGAACGCTTCGCAACGCTCATCCGGCGCTCATAAGCGGCACGGCTACATGCTCGACGCAGGACGGAATGCTGAAGATAACCGTCGTAGGCAAGACCGAAACGCTTGTGGTTTACCACAATTTTTCGGGAACGAGCAAGTCTGTCAACGGTAACATAGTGTTCGGAAATTCGACTGTCGGCGCGTACGGCACGACGGTAGTCAAGCAATAAAGATTTCGCGAAATCGCAAATATTGTCAGCGCCTCTTTAGCGCGATTCATGAATGCAAAACCGCTCTTAAATTATTTTAAGAGCGGTTTTTTAAGATGTTTATTTTCGACTATTTTTTAATGAAAGTAAGACATTCCGCGCTGCCGTCGTCGGCTGTCGATACGGTTATTCCGTTTGCGATACATTTGGACGAGTGGTTGAATAAACAGGGCGCGTTGCACGCGACGCAGGTATCTACGGAGTAGTCGGGCTTTGCGAATTCCGCTGCGCTCTCGGTACTCAAGTCCGCGTTTTCGGCTTGGTCATAGGTAGTGCAGCATGTGCCGCTCGACACGGCTATGTCCTTGGCACAGCAACAGTAGCCGTGATTGTATTTGCAGTTTTTTTGTCCGCATTTTAAGTCGTACATATTTTGCTCCTTTGATTTATATGTTATTACACTTATATTATTACCCGTAGCAATCAAATTATACGCAAACGACGGGACGCTCGAAAAAACTTTATGTCGAAATTATTTCGCAAATACCTTTGATTTTACGTCGGTTTGTGTTAGAATAATTGAGTAATGAAAAGCATTGTTCGGCGTTACCGCGATATGCGGAATAATAGTGAACAGCAACGCGTCGGATACAGACGTATTCCGCAAAGACCGATATCGGTTTGCGAGATCGTTTCGTACGCGATATTGCCGTTTATTCTTATCATGTGCGGAGCTATGCCGTCTGCGGCGCTGTTTTTTCTGCCTGTCGCGCTTGCGTTTTTGTATGTGCTTTACAGACGGTTCGGCGCCTATTTCCCGTTTGCGTGCATTGCGGTTTACGGGACTGTAACTTTATGCGTCAATTACGATATCCTGTCCGTTATATATTTTTGCGGACTGATGTTCGCATTTTTCGGGCTGGTTTTCGGCGCGCAGCAAAAGCACTATTTGGCGTTTGCCGCATGCGCCGCGCTGTTTGCCGTGATCGGCGCACTGTTCGGCGTCGGCATCGTGCGCGTCGCGGAGGGGGAGAGTATACGCGATATTTCCGCGCATTACGTGATGCGTGAATGCGACGATCCGTTTATCGGATTCCTATCGCGCGAATATTATGCCGACGCGGATCTGCCGCCCGATATAGTAAAACTCGAGCCGTCCGATCCCGATTATCGCCGCGCCGCCGCCGAGAGCTTTGCCGAGTATGCCGGCGACGAGCTCGAAGGGTATATTTGGTACTACTGTATCCACTACGGCGCGTTGATTGCCGCCGCGGGATTTTTTATCGCCGTTGCGGTAAATCGAAGAACGTCGTGCTGCTACGACGTTACGTCTACGCCGAAATCGATCTCGGCATCGACGCGCGCGCTCGGCGGCGTTGGGGCTATGACTGCGCCCGTTGCCGACATGCGCATGCCGCGATCGTATTTGTGGACGTGCGTTTTGCCTGCGACCGTTACGGGCATCATACTCGATCTTGCGGGCGGATTCGATCCGTTGTCGGCGACGGTAATGCATGCGTTTACAACGCTGCCGTCGGCGTTTGCGTGTTTTACGCTCCTTGCGTTTTTCGCGTCGCTGTTTAAGGGAAAAGCAAAAACGGCGGCGCACTGCGTGCTGAGCGTAGTCGGCGTTGCCGCCGTATTGTTTCCCGTGGTGGTGTTTGCGCTGTCTGTCGTCGGGATATGCGACTGTATACTGAATCTGAGGTTCTGGGTAAGATTCATCGCCGAAGCGTGACGGGCGTTTCGGTATAGCGCCGATTTGCCGAAAAGCATAAAACGACACGAAATTGTATCGTCACAACAAAGAACGACCCGACCGATCGATACACGGCAGTAAAAAAACTTGACAAAGACAGAGAATGTTTGATACAATTAAAAATAATAAATTATCGGATCGATGAAAGGATAAAAGGATAGAACATGAAAGTAATTCTATTAAAGGATGTAAAAGCACAGGGTAAAACGGGAGACGTAGTAGAAGTGTCCGACGGATACGCGCGCAATTACCTGTTTCCCAACAATCTTGCCAAACAGGCGACCGCGACCGCACTGAACAGCATTAAGATCTCCAAAGAGGCGGAGGCGCGGCGCAGGCAGATCGAACACGACGAGGCTGTGGAGCTTTGCAAAAAACTTGCAGGACTTACGGTCACCGTCAAGATAAAGACGGGCGCAAACGGAAAACTGTTCGGTTCGCTCAATACCGCGGCGGTATCCGACGCGCTTAAAGAGCACGGGATCGAATTGGATAAAAAGAAGATAGTTATAGCCGAGCCTATAAAGGCGCTCGGGCGGTATACGGTAACCGTAAAGCCGTTTGCCGAAGTGTCCGGCAAACTCAATGTGAACGTCGTCGGAGAATAAACACCGACCAATCGTGACTTGCGGCATGGCCGCGAAAATTTGTTTTAATTTAAATGACAGGAGGTCATAGGAATATCATGGCAGTTAAAGACGATAAGGCGGCAAACAGAAAGCTTTTAAATCGCAATCTCGCGCAGATGCTTAAGGGCGGCGTCATTATGGACGTTACCAACGCCGAACAGGCGATAATAGCCGAGCAGGCCGGCGCCGTTGCGGTAATGGCGCTCGAACGCGTTCCGGCGGATATCCGTCGCGACGGCGGCGTGGCGCGCATGTCCGATCCCAAAATGATAGCCGAAATACAAAAGGCTGTTTCTATACCCGTTATGGCGAAAGTGCGTATCGGGCATTTTGTGGAAGCGCAGATACTCGAGGCGATCAAAATCGATTATATAGACGAGAGCGAAGTTCTAACTCCTGCCGACGATATGTATCATATAGACAAGACTAAGTTCGAAACGCCGTTTGTGTGCGGTGCGCGCGATCTCGGCGAAGCGCTGCGCAGAATAGCCGAAGGCGCATCCATGATACGCACTAAAGGCGAGGCAGGCACGGGCAACGTCGTAGAAGCCGTAAAGCACATGCGCAAAATGCGCACGCAGATAGCCGAGGTTGCCGCGTTGCAGTCCGAACAGCTTGCTACATACGCAAAGGATATCGGCGCACCCCTCGATCTCGTGCGCTACGTTGCGAAGAATAAATCGCTCCCCGTTGTCAACTTTGCAGCCGGCGGCGTTGCAACGCCTGCCGACGCCGCACTAATGATGCAGCTCGGTGCGGACGGTGTGTTCGTGGGCAGCGGCATTTTCAAGTCCGCCGATCCCAAGAGCCGTGCGGAGGCTATCGTCAAGGCTGTCGCGTATTACGGCGATCCGGCTATTCTTGCCGGCGTAAGCTACGGACTCGGCGAAGCAATGCGCGGACTCGATGTCGAGAGCATGAACGACAACGACCGTCTTGCAAAGCGCGGCTGGTAAGCTTACTTCGCTTTGAATTTTTTATAGGCGAACACGCGCCTTCGGATTAGCGAGCGCGTCGATATCGTCTTACGGCGATAATATAAAAATATCCCAAAACCCGAATTCCGAATTTTAATATCGAATTCATAATTGTGTTATGAGGTCAGCATGAATATAGGCGTATTGGCATTGCAAGGCTCGGTTGCCGAGCATTTAAAGATGATATCTTCGGTCAATAAAAAGATCGGTGCGATCCCCGTTCGCACTATCGACGAACTTGCGTCGGTGGACGGGCTTATCATACCGGGCGGCGAAAGCACGACGCTCCGTCGGTTGTTGGACAGCTTTAAACTGTACACGCCCATAAAAGAGCGTATCATGGCAGGCATGCCCGTTTGGGGCACTTGCGCAGGACTTATACTCTTGGCAAACCGCGTGGAGGGCGAAACGCCCTATCTGTCGTTGCTTGACGTGGACGTTAAGCGCAATGCTTACGGACGTCAGATAGACAGCTTTGTGGGCGAGGGCGATTTCGATAATATGTATATTAACATGGTGTTTATCCGCGCTCCCAAGATAACGCGCGTGGGCGACGACGTTACCGTGCTTGCCGAATATGACGGAACGCCCGTCGCGGTGCGTCAGGACAATATTATGGCGACGTCGTTCCACCCCGAAATGACGCGCGACAATCGCGTTCATAAATACTTTTTGAGTATGTGCGGCAAGGAATAACGAATATTGTTTTTTGCTACGGCAATAATTAACCGCAGCGAGGAACGGGAGAATGCAGTCGTATGCAGTTATTCAATAGAAAAAAGCCGTCCGTTCGACCCAAAGTCGGACTGACTTTAGGCGGCGGCGGAGCGCGCGGGTTTGTTCAAGTCGGCGCGCTCAAAGCATTTAGAGAGCGGAAAATAGACTTCGACGTTTGCGTCGG
>Ga0137307_101275_pt1 | contig 23576 bp, 22 predicted proteins | sample NAcewD2O_March_2_FD_97180 | JGI IMG/M metagenome (GOLD analysis project Ga0137307, IMG submission 97180) | Mouse cecal microbial communities from Vienna, Austria - N-Acetylglucosamine amended D2O_March | ecosystem: Host-associated > Mammals > Digestive system > Large intestine > Cecum | place... | reverse complement strand
AGCAGCCCCCTCGCCCTGCTCTGTCACATATGGCACAAACATGGCTCCATGCTCTGCCATAAAGGACGCATCCTCTTCATGTTTAGATTTTCTCATTAATCCAAAAGGATGTCAACTATATTTTTTGTCTACACAACCAAAGCCCTGCATTTATGAACTATAGTTCCTCTTCTTCTATATAAAGTCCATCCCAGTATCATTAATTTTCATTCATCTGGATTGCGGAGACTCAGAACTCCTTCCAGGAGAATCTTCATATCCGTCAGCAGATAGTCGAATGCCCCTGCCTTATACAGATTGATAACAATCAGTCCCACCGGAACCGCGAAGATCATTCCGAATACCCCGCCCACACGGTAGCCGATATAGAGGAAGAACAGTGTAGGAAGGGGCTTAAGCCCCATACTGTCCCCCACAAGCTTAGGCTGTATCAGCTGACGCACAAGCTGAGTGATGCCGTAGAGAATCACAAGGCCTGCAACCATCTTATATTCGCCTGTCATAAACTTATAAAACGCCCATGGAATCAGAGCCGTCCCTGGTCCAAAAAAAGGAAGAAAATCTAAAAAAGCGATAAGAAAAGCGAACAAAAAACCAAAATGCACATCCAGCACCAGAAAACCGATAAACAGAATCACAAACACTACTGCCATAATCTTAAGCTGTGCCTTAAAATATCCGCCCACCGCATACTTCAGATTATCCATAACCATCCCCATACGTCTTGCAATGGGATCAGGCGTGATCTTCTTAACCCATACAATCACCTCATCCCGTTCTGCAATAAAGAAATAAGCTGAGATAAATGTTACAATCACAGCAATCAGGATAGAAGGAATTCTCATGGCAAAATTACCGGCAGCCGTAACTGTCGGTTCACTGATACGTCCCACAAGACCGCTTACTGTATCATTCAAGTTTCCAGAAAGTGCATGCCAGCCATTCTGTACACCTTTGGGTAGTCTCTCGAATATTCCCTTTGTACTTTCTCCGATTGCCTCAAAGTTCCGTTCCAGCTCCCGGTACATCTCCGGCATATTCTGAATCAGCCCTGCAACCTCCCGCCAAAGCCTGCTCCCAATAAAATAGATCAGAAGAACTACTGCCGCCAGCACCCCGATAATAATAAGAGCTGACCCCAGTTTTTTCACAAGCTTTACTCTTCTCTCCATCCAGTTCACTACAGGAGATGTAATATACGCAATAAACCATCCGATCACAAAGGGCATGAAGAAAATCAAAAGCCTGCAGCCTGCATAGACAAAAAGGATCGTTGACGCAAGACTAAATGCAAGGCTTACCGCTACCTTCCAGTATGGACGCTTGTCATGAAGCTGTTCTTTAAAATTCGTTTTCATAGTCTGTCTTATGCATCTCCTTCATCCAGGTATTCCTTCTCCACCAGCTCCCAGATCTCATCTCTTCCCTGCTTCGTCACTGCTGAAAAAGGAATCACAGCCGTTTCCTTCATAAGGCCAAGCCCCTGCCGGATCGCCTTAATCTGCTTATCCTTCTGACTCCTTTTAATCTTATCCAGCTTTGTGGCAATTATGATCGGGCGGTAACCCTGCGCCGTGATCCACTCATACATCAACCTGTCATTTGCCGACGGGTCATGACGGATATCAATCAGAAGAAATACAGCCAAAAGCTGCCCCGAGCCATGGAGGTACCGCTCCACCAGTTTTCCCCACTCTTTTTTTTCCTTCTCCGATACTTTCGCGTACCCATATCCTGGAAGATCCACCAGATATAGCTGTTCATTGATGTTATAAAAATTAATAGTCTGTGTCTTTCCCGGAGTTGCGGATATTCTGGCGTAGGACTTACGGTTCATCAGTGCATTGATCAGGGAAGACTTTCCTACATTCGATTTTCCCGCAAAGGCTATCTCAGGCAGCTGATTCTCAGGTATCCTGCTTGTAATCCCACAGACAGTCTCCAGGTTAATATTCTTAATTATCATTAATCTACTCCTTTATACAATCACAGCCTTAAGTACCTCATCCATATGAGAGACATAGAGGATCTCCATTCCTTTCGTGATTTCCCCGGATAATTCTTTGACATCCGCCTTATTTTCCCCGGGAACAATAACCATCTTAATTCCTGCATTTTTCGCTGCCAGCAGCTTTTCCTTCAGTCCCCCGATAGGCAGCACTCTCCCCCGGAGTGTAATCTCCCCGGTCATGGCTGCATTTGCACGTACCTTCTTGCCTGTCACCGCAGAAAGTATGGCAGTAGCCATGGTAATTCCCGCAGACGGGCCGTCTTTTGGAACCGCTCCCTCTGGAATATGGATATGAATATCATGTTCTTTAAAAAAGTTATCATTTATCTTATATTTTTTCCCTGCGGAGCGGATATAACTGATTCCTGCTCTCGCAGATTCCTTCATGACATCTCCGAGCTGCCCGGTAAGCTGTATCTCACCTTCTCCCGGCATGACGTTTACCTCAATCTGGAGGGTGTCACCACCCACACTGGTCCATGCAAGACCCCGCACGATTCCAACCTCATCCTTGTCATTCACTGCCTGATACTGGTAGAGCTCCTTTCCAAGATAATGCTCAAGATTGCTCTCTGTCACGCGGATGCACTTCTTTTTCTTTTCAAGAACCTCTCTTGCGGATTTCCTGCAGATATCACCAATCTTACGTTCCAGCTGTCTGACGCCCGCTTCCTTCGTGTAATTACCTGCCATCTTCCAGATTGCCTTCTTGCTGATGGACACCTGGTTCTCACTGAGCCCGTGACGCTTAAGCTGCTTGGGAATCAGATGCTCCTGGGCAATGTGGAGCTTTTCATTTTCCGTATAGCTGCTTATCTCTATGACTTCCATACGGTCAAGAAGTGGTCTCGGTATGGTCTGCAGCGTGTTTGCAGTGGTAATAAAAAGGACATTGGACAGATCAAGAGGTATCTCCAGGTAATGATCCCTGAACTTCGAATTCTGCTCACTGTCCAGCACCTCCAGAAGGGCAGAGAAGGTATCTCCCTTATAATCATTGCTGACCTTATCAATCTCATCCAGGAGCATCAGCGGGTTATTCACCCCTGCCTGGCGCATACCCGATGCAATTCTGCCCGGCATGGCGCCCACATATGTTTTCCTGTGCCCCCGGATCTCCGCTTCGTCGCGCACTCCCCCCAGGGAAATGCGCACATACGGCCGGTTCAGCGCATTTGCAAGTGACTTTGCAATCGAGGTCTTACCGGTTCCCGGAGGACCGAAAAGGCACAGGATCGGTGTCTCACCTTTCTGTGTCAATATGCGGACGGCAAGATATTCCAGTATCCGCTCCTTTACCTTCTCAAGCCCATAGTGATCCCTCTCAAGCACCTTTCTGGCATGCTTGAGATCCTGTCTCTCTTTGCATGACTTATCCCAGGGAAGCTCAAGCATAGTCTCAATATAAGTCCGGATTACCCCCGCTTCAGCCGCACTACCTGCCGCGCCTTTGAATCTGCGGATCTCCTTATTAAGCTTTTCCTTTACCTCCTGAGGTGCGGGAAGCTTCTCTGCCTCCTTCTGAAACTCTTCTGCATCTGACTGCACATTATCTTCCTTTAGCTCCTCGCGGATGAGTTTCATCTCCTCCCTGAGAATATATTCCCTCTGGTTCTTGTCCACACGCTCCTTAAGCTTCTTCTGAATATCCTCTTTGATTCCGATAATCTGTATCTCCTCCATCATCCTGGAAGAAACCGTCTCAAAACGCTTCAGGAGCTCGGTCTGCTCCAAAAGCTTCTGTGCCTCGGTATAAGGCATGGGGAGAGCTGCTGCAATAATATCTACAAGTTTCTTTAAAGACTGGGTGTCCTCTACCTGAGCAGAAAACTCCCGGGAAATTTTCTTATTTTTCGTACGGTATTCCTTGAAAATCTCCTTCAGCCCGCTCACCATTGCCGTACTTCCCAGGGAGCCATCCAGAATTCCCATACTGTCCGGATCATCTGAATCCGGAAGAATCTGGATATCTGCGCGGAGAAACGGAGTATCCTGCTCCAGATACTCAAGCTCTGCCCTCTGCTCCCCCAGAATCAGAACTCTCCTTAAATTATTCGGAAGCTTTACCACCTGACGAATGGATGCCACACATCCTGTCCGGTATACATCATGGATCCCCGGATCGTCTGTCTCTGCATTCTTCTGGGCAGCTATAAAGATCTTCTGCTCCTCCCGCATTGCCTGTTCAATCGCCTGAAGCGACTTATTCCGGCTCACATCAAAATGTATCACCTGCTCTGGCAGTACCGTCATCCCCCGGAGCGCCACCATAGGCAGACTCATCATCTCATTTTCCATATATACTCTCCTTTATCAGGTAATTGCCCGGCATCTGCAGAGATATGCCAGGCAATTACCATAACAGGTTCCTACAGTTCTAACAAAAACGGACACAACTTCTTGCGTCCGTTTTTCGTTATGCACTTTCAGTTTTCACGGACATACGCTCATACTCAGGCTCTCTATTGTCCCTCACGGTCTCTGCAGTAATCCGGCAGAACTTCAATGTCTCATCAGACGGAGCCCGGTACATAATATCCATCATAATATTTTCCATAATCGCCCGAAGGCCTCTCGCGCCTGTCTTTCTCTTTAATGTAATCCCGGCAATCTCTTCGAGCGCTTCCTCATCAAATACAAGCTCAACCCCGTCAAGCTCCAGCATCTTCTGATACTGTTTCACAATAGCGTTGCGCGGCTCAGTCAGAATACGGATCAGCGCCTCCTTATCTAACATCTCCAGTGCAACTGTTACCGGAACACGGCCCACAAGCTCTGGAATTAGCCCGAACTTCACCAAATCCTGCGGAAGCACCTGGCTTAGAAGCTGATCTACATCCTCCTCACGGTTTCCGGCAATCACTGCATTGAAACCAATAGACTTCTGATCAATCCGCTTTTCAATAATCTTGTCAATTCCCTCAAAGGCTCCACCGCAGATAAACAGAATATTCGTCGTGTCAATCTGAATCAGCTCCTGATGGGGATGCTTCCTGCCGCCCTGGGGCGGAACATTCGCAACAGTACCTTCAATAATCTTAAGAAGCGCCTGTTGGACGCCTTCTCCTGATACATCTCTCGTGATAGAAGGATTCTCTGATTTTCTCGTAATCTTATCTATCTCATCAATGTAGATGATTCCATACTCTGCACGCTCAATGTCTCCCTCTGCCGCCTGGATAATCTTTAGGAGAATATTCTCCACATCCTCGCCTACATAACCGGCTTCCGTAAGGGCAGTCGCATCTGCAATCGCAAACGGAACATTCAATATCTTTGCAAGGGACTGTGCAAGGAGTGTCTTTCCGCACCCGGTGGGTCCGAGCATCAGAATATTGCTCTTATTCAGCTCGACACCGAGATCCCGTTCTGCCATAATTCTCTTATAATGATTATATACAGCAACTGATAATACCTTCTTCGCCTCATCCTGGCCAATCACATACTGGTCAAGAAACTCCTTAATCTCTTCCGGCTTCAGAAGATTGATATCTGAAAAGGGGCTCCACACGCCTTCTTCATCATATGTCATCTCTTCTTCTATAATTTCCGCACACACTTCTACGCACTCATCGCAGATATAGATCCCATTCGGGCCTGAAATCAGCTTATTTGCCTGGGCCTGCGTCTTATTACAGAATGAACATCTCACCTGGTTGTCAAATCTTCCTGCCATACCTTACCCTTTCCGTAACTGCTCAGCACCTTCGCAGTGACATGCAAGTTACCCCTTTCCTAACGTTTTGTGATAACCTCATCTATCAGGCCGTATTTTTTTGCGTCCTTGGCAGACATAAAATTATCTCTCTCTGTATCAATACGGATGACATCCAGCGGCTGGCCGGTATTGTCCGACAGAATCTGGTTCAGCTTCTGCCTTGTCTTTAATATGTGCTCAGCGGCAATCTGAATCTCTGTTGCCTGCCCCTGCGCACCTCCTGACGGCTGATGGATCATTATCTCCGCATTCGGAAGCGCCAGTCTCTTTCCCTTCGTTCCTCCTGCAAGAAGGAACGATCCCATACTAGCCGCCATGCCGATGCAAATCGTCTCAATATCGCACTTAATATACTGCATCGTATCATAAATCGCCAGACCCGCACTTACAGAGCCGCCCGGGCTGTTAATATACAGATGGATATCCTTCTCCGGATCCTCAGCCTCCAGAAACAAAAGCTGCGCAACAATTACACTGGCTGATACGTCTGTTACTTCCTCTCCCAAAAATATAATCCTGTCCTTTAACAGTCTTGAATAGATGTCGTAGGAACGTTCTCCACGGCTGGTCTGTTCAATGACATAGGGTACTAAACTCATGAATGACCTCCTAAAACTATTTTTCCGCTGCATGATCTGCAAGGAATGTGATCGCCTCCTGGACCGCAATGTCCTGCTTCATCTGCTCTTTTTCTCTTTCTCCCATATATTCTTCCATCTTATCAGCTTCCATCTTATAGGCTTCTGCCATCTTCTCAATCTCTTCCCGGAATTTTTCTTCAGAAACCTCAATATTCTCCGCCTTCACAATAGCCTCTAACACAAGACGGGTCCTGATGCGCTTTACAACCTCTTCCCGCATCTCTTCCTGCATCTTTTCACGGGTCATTCCAGTAAACTGATAATACTGCTCCATAGTAAGGCCCTGCATCTGCATCCTGCGGGCAAAATCCTCCTCAGCCTGACGAAGCTGTGTCTTGATCATGGCCTCCGGCAGCTCCATGGCAGCATTCTCCACTGCCTTTTCTACAGCCTGATCCTCCTGCTTTTCCCTGCCCTCTCTGGCCTTCTGTTCCTTAAGCTTTGCCTTTACATCGGCTTTATATTCCTCTAATGTATCAAATTCTGATACTTCTGCCGCAAATTCATCATCAATCTCCGGAAGCTCCTTTGTCTTGATCTCATGAACTATGCACTTAAACACAGCATCCTTCCCCTTAAGGTTTTCTGCATGGTAATCCTCCGGGAAGGTCACATGTACCTCGGTCTCGGTCTCAGGCTCTACACCCACAAGCTGTTCTTCAAAGCCCGGGATAAAGGAACCGGAACCAATCGTAAGAGGATAGTTCTCGCCCTTACCTCCCTCGAATGCTTCTCCGTCCACATATCCGTCAAAATCCAGAATCACCTCGTCTCCATCCTGTACCGGACGGTTCTCTACTGCAACGGTTCTGGCATTCTTCTCTGCTTCCTCCCCGACCTTTTCGTCTACCTCTTCCTCAGTTACATGATCCGAGATCTTTTCAACCTCAAGGCCCTTGTACTCTCCTAAAGTTACCTCCGGCTTTGTGGCAATCTCCGCCGTAAAGATGAAGGGTTTTCCCTTCTCCAGCTGTACCACATCAATCTCCGGCTGGGACACAATCTCAAGTCCGCTCTCATCGTATGCATCTGCATATGCCTTCGGCATCAGCTCATTCGCCGCATCATCATAAAAAATCTCCGGGCCGTACATCTTCTCAATCATCTGGCGCGGAACCTTGCCTTTGCGGAAGCCCGGGAGGCTGATCTTATTTTTTTGCTTCTTATATGCGTTCTGAAGCGCTTTTTCCAGATCATCGGCAGAAACTTCGATCGTCAGCTTCGCCATGTTTTTTTCTAACTTTTCTACCTGTAAACTCATCTATTATTTCCTCCTATTGCCTGAAAGCGGCATGTGTGGCCATCCGCCGCCTTCACAGTTACATTCACTACAGAAGTATAACACAAACCTTTTCAAATATCCAGTCCTACATTTCATCTAAACGAAGTATTTTTGTGATCAGGTTACTCATATCTTCTTTATCAATGGAATATTCATTATTTTCATCTGCCCTTACCCTGAGTATGACTGTTTTTTTCTCTCCATACTCTACACGGTTACAGGCAGAGCCTAAGAGTTCATAGGCATGATTCACAATGTCCGCAAGAATCTTCCGTCCGGCCTCTTCGTCCGTCCCCGTATACTTTCCTGCTTTGATCTCCTCTGCCATTTCAAGAGAATCTGCGGTAAGGAGCTCCTGAAACCTTACGAAGATATCTGCAGGCTGTATGGATACCGACACCTCGTATTCCTGATCCCCGCTCTCGCTGGCACCCGTAACCTCGTAGCGCATAATCGAAAAAATCTCTGCCGTAAGCTCCGCAAACTGCTCATATTTTGTCTCACTGATGTCAAACTGGCTTGTAATAACATTTGTCGTAAAGGTATCAATTGATTCCTGGTATTTCTGCATCAGCGAGTCATAAGTGGCTCCGTCGATTCTCTTCATCGCCTCTTTTGTATCTCCCTGAAACATAAGATGAAGAAGTGCCTCTGTATAACCGGCAGCGTCAAAGTCTCCTCTGCATCCTGTACACAGAAATACCGCGCATAGAATCATAAGGAATATTCCGTTTCTCCATTTTTTCATCTGTCTGTCCTTTGTTACCTATTGATATACAATTGCGTCCGCGATCTCGCCGGCCTTTTCACTTCCCGCGAGAACTGCAATCAGCTTCAGTGCAAAGTCAACTGCCGCTCCCACTCCCTGTCCTGTAATGATATTTCCATCTTCCATAACCGGGGCTCCGGTAAGAACCGCACCGGTAATCTTTCTCTCCATATCCGGATAACAGGTGACCCTCTTTCCCTTTAATAGCCCCAGTTCGCTTAACACAGTCGGAGCCGCGCAGATCGCCGCAACATATTTCCCGTTCTCTGCAAAATCTGTAACGACTCTTCTTACGCCAGAGTGATTTCCAAGATTCGTGGTCCCCGGAAGTCCGCCCGGGAGCACCACCATGTCAAAATCGGCAAAGTTCACCTCTTCAAACAGGTCTTCTGTCTGGACTGCAATTCCGTGGGATCCCCGCACCATATATTCATCAGAAATGGAAACTGTATCCACATAGATTCTCGCTCTCCTGAGCAGATCCACCACCGACAAAGCCTCAATCTCTTCAAAACCTTCTGCAAGCAGAACACTTACTTTCTTCATTTTTATCTTTCCTCCTGTCCTTATCTATTTCAATATTAACACCGTTTACTTTTTGTGTAAACTAAATTATAATTGTAGTATTACATGAAAGGGGTAATTACCATGGAAATTGAACGCAAATTTCTAGTCCTGACGCTTCCGGAGCGGCTGGATACTTTTCCGTGCCGTATCATTGAACAGGGTTATCTGAGTACAGACCCTGTCATCCGCATACGAAAGGACAATGAGAAATACGAACTCACTTACAAATCAAAGGGACTCATGACCAGGCAGGAATACAATCTCCCCCTCACCAGAGAGGCCTACTGCCATCTTCTCAAAAAAATCGACGGCCGTCTGATCCGGAAGCGCCGTTATATGATTCCCCTGCGGGAAGGGCTCACTGCCGAGCTTGATCTCTTCGAAGGTGAGCTTGCACCTCTCACTCTTGCAGAGGTAGAATTCCTGGATGAAGCACAGGCAGCATCCTTTGTTCCTCCGGCATGGTTCGGAGAAGATGTAACCTTTTCAGGAAAATATCACAACAGCTCTCTGAGTCAGACCAGCTAAAATGCAACAAATTGTTGCATTTTAATTTTTTCTACGTTCCGTTGCATATTATCAATTCTACCGGGTATATTGCTATACTAAGTCTGTTACTGACCTAGATATCTAAAGACGAACCACCCGGAGGAGCATGGCATGCCCAATATACAACTGGCGAAAAATCTGCGTTATCTGCGCAAGAAATACCGTCTAAACCAACAGGAAATGGAAGAAATACTCAATCTGTCCAGGCAGGCGTACTCAAATTATGAAAGATGTGAGCGCACCCCTGATCTGGATACACTGGTGCGCCTTTCCTTGTTTTACAATATATGCATTGACGATCTTATATTAAAGGATCTGTCCGCCGCCAGCCCGGATGCCGATGACCCTCCTGAACCTGATGATAATCCGTTCTATGACGGTATAAAAGAATCTGCCGCCTCTTATTACACCTATGCTGAATGCAAAGAAACCGACAATTCCATATACCTCACTAACAAGGAGCTTGAATTTATCTCTTCCTTTCGTTCCCTGTCTGAAGATAATAAAAGGCTGATTACCGGTTTCCTTAACAACAGTAAGCAATAATTTATTCTGGAACAGCAAACCCGTCATGAACTGCATTCATTGCCTTGTCAATATCCTTCTCTGCCACAAGCACCGTAATTCTGATCTCTGATGTGGAAATCATATTAATATTGATGCGGGAGTTATACAGTGCCTCGAACATCCTCGCTGCTACTCCCGGATTGCTCATCATACCGGCTCCCACAACAGAGAGCTTCGCCACATTTTCATTGTACGTAATCTCCTGTATGGTAAGCCTCTCCTTATTCACCTCCAGTACCTTAAGAGCCTGTTCCAGGTCATCCCCGGCCACGGTAAAGGAGATGTCCTTTGTTCCTTCCCGTCCCACGGACTGGAGGATAATATCTACATTAATATTGTTTTTTGCCAGTGTGTCAAAAATCCGGAACGCGGTTCCCGGCTTATCCTCCACACCAATCACAGATATCCTGACCGTATTTCTGTCGGCAGCAACGCCGGTCACTAACATTTTTTCCATATTTGAAGCCTCCCTTACCACTGTTCCCTCTGAATCATTCAGACTGGAACGCACTACCAGCTCAACATTGTATTTCTTTGCCATCTCCACAGAACGGCTGTGAAGCACCCTGGCTCCAAGGCTTGCCAGCTCCAGCATCTCATCATAAGTGATCACATCCAGCTTCCTGGCATTCTTTACCACACGGGGGTCGGCAGTATAGACGCCCTCCACATCTGTGTAGATCTCGCACTTGTCCGCGTGAAGAACCGCCGCGAGGGCCACCGCCGTTGTATCCGAGCCTCCTCTTCCGAGAGTCGTGATATCCTCATATTTATTTACTCCCTGGAATCCTGTAACAATGACAATTTTCCTGGAATCCAGCTCATGCAGAATCCGCTTTGTGTCCACTCGTTTGAATCTCGCATTCCCATAACGCGAAGTGGAATACATCATAACCTGGAACGCGTTCAAAGATACTGCCGGAACATCAAGGGACTGCATAGCCATAGCCATAAGTGCCACTGACACCTGCTCCCCGGTTGTAAGGAGCATATCCATCTCTCTCTTCTTTGCCTTTGGGTTGATACTTTCTGCAAGGGCTATGAGCTCATCTGTCGTATCTCCCATGGCAGACAGTACCACAACTACATCATGCCCTGCCTTATAATCTTCAATGCAGCGCCTGGCTACATTGAAAATTCTCTCCTTGTTTGCGACGGAGCTGCCGCCGAATTTTTTTACGATTAGCATATGTCCTCCTGTAGTAAATGCCCGAGGAGCCGATATCCCTCCGGCCAGTTATTTCCGGTCTGTGCGGCGGTTTTTTCATTATAAGCCGGCTTCCCTTTCATCCTTTTTGTGCTGTCATACAGAAGCCAGGGTACCGGGTCACCCGTATGGGTACGCACCGCAACCGGCGTGGGGTGATCTGGAAGAAGCAGAAGCCTGTAATCCTCCCCTGCCTTTTTCAGTCCCTCTGTCACAATCCTTAAAACCTCACCGTCTACATGCTCGATTGCCGTAATCTTATCCTTCATGCTTCCCTGATGCCCCATCTCATCCGGTGCCTCCACATGGATATAGGCAAAGTCATATCCATCCTCTGTCAGCGCCTTCACTGCTGCCTGTGCCTTGCCGGCATAGTTTGTGTGCAGGCCTCCGTTAGCGCCGTCTACAATCACACGTTCCATCCCCGCGCCCACTGCAATGCCCTTCAACAGGTCAACGGCAGAGATCATCACACCCCTTTTTCCGGTCTTTTTTTCAAAGGATGCAAGGGCCGGCTTCCTTCCGGCTCCCCAGAACCAGGCTGAATTGGCAGGATTTAATCCCTTCCTTCTCCGCTCTGTATTAATGGGATGTTCCTTAAGGATCTCATAGCTTTTTTTCATCATATTAAGAAGCATGCTGTCAGAGGGCAGATGTGCTCCGATCTTTTTTGTCAGTATATCATGGGGCGGTGTAAGCTCTGTTACCTCTCCGTCTTTTTGCACCAGCAGATGGCGGTAGCTTGTTCCCACATAGAAGTGATACCCTTCCGCTTTAAGTCCCTTCTTAAGTTCCTCTATAAGCACCGCTGCATCCTCTGTACTGATTTCGTCCGAGCTGTGGTCAAGAATCGTCCGCTCCTCATAAGGGCAGTCCTCCTCGCTTAATGTTACAAGATTGCAGCGGAAGGAAACATCTGTCTTTTCCATCTCCACTCCGATACTCAGCGCCTCAAGAGGGGAGCGTCCCGTATAATAAATTTTCGGATCATATCCCATAACCGCCAGATTCGCCGTATCGCTGCCCGGAGCCATGCCCTCAGGCACCATGGAAGCCATTCCAAGCTCAGATGTCTTTGCCAGCGCATCCATCACCGGTGTTTTTGCTGCCTCCAGAGTCGTCAGACCCTGGAGCTCCTCAAGGGGACGTCCCGCCATTCCGTCACTTAACACTACTACATATTTCATCCGTCTGTCTCCTCACCAGTACAGCAGCGGGACTCTTACTCCCGCTGCTGTACCCTGTTACCATTAATCTTCTATCCTGATCATATGCAGAATCTGATCTTTATAGCTCTTTGCTCTTGTATCATAATCGCCCTCCATCATAACCGGAGTCACGAATCCGAACTCTCCCTCAAGGCCGTCTGCATGTACCAGCTCAATTTCTCCGAAGGAATACTGAAGATCCGCAAGCAGCTTGTCTGCATCCCCCTTCATCCTGATAAAGAAGCGCCTCTTGGCATCTGACTTGTCTTCAAGTCTGAGCTTTTCCTGATCCCACATGGTCATAATGTTCCGGTTCAGATGCTTTGCCGCATCTACCACATCCGCCACAACCGCGCTGGCTGTGGGGAGCTTTCCTGCGCCGCTTCCATAGAACATGGCATCACCCAGTACATTGCCATGGACAAAGATGGAGTTAAATACTCCATTTACATTATAGAGAGGGTGCTCCGGATAGAGCATGCAGGGAGCAACAATTGCATGAAGGTGGTTCCCGTGACGCTTACTGGACGCCAGCAGCTTAATGGTGGTTCCCATGGCCTTTGCATACTTCATATCCTCAACAGTAATCTCCGTGATTCCTTCACAGTATATATCTTCAAAGTCCACCTGCTGTCCGGAGATCAGGGATGACAGAATCGCAATCTTTCTGCAGGCATCATACCCTTCTACATCTGCCTCCGGATTTCTCTCCGCATAACCATTTGCCTGGGCTTCCTTAAGCACTGTGTCATAATCAGCGCCCTCATAAAACATCTTGGTCAGCATATAATTCGTTGTTCCGTTTAAAATGCCTGTGATCTCCTCAATCTCATCTGCTGTAAGAGAAGAATTCAGAGGGCGGATAATCGGAATCCCGCCTCCGACACTGGCCTCGAATAAGAAATTAATGTTCTTTTCCTTCGCAATAGACAGAAGTTCTGCGCCATGTTTCGCCACAAGTGCCTTATTGGATGTCGCAACGCTCTTCCCTGCCTTTAAGCTCCTCTTTACAAAGGTATAGGCAGGCTCGATTCCGCCCATAACCTCTACCACAATTTTTACATCCTCATCCTGGATAATTGTTTCAAAATCATGGACAATCTTTTCCTGGACCGGGTCTCCGGGGAAGTCTCTGAGATCCAGGACGTATTTCACGTTCAGCTCCTCACCGATCCTCTGATTAATCCTGGCGCCGTTGGTATTAATTACTTCCACAACTCCCGAGCCTACTGTTCCATATCCCATCACCGCTATATTGATCACTTTTATTCCTCCCTCTGGCCGTTTACAGCCATCTTTAAATATGCATTGATAAATGAATCCAGATTTCCATCCAGTACTGCCGTCACATTGCCATTTTCTGTATTCGTCCTGTGATCCTTCACAAGTGTGTACGGCTGCATGACATAGGACCGGATCTGATTTCCAAAGCCGATTTCCTTCACTTCGCCCCGGATATCGGATACCTTCTCCGCCTGTTCCTGCTCTTTCATCAGCTTAAGACGCACCTTGAGCATCTGCATTGCCTTTTCCTTATTAAAATGCTGGGAACGCTCATTCTGGCACTGTACTACAATCCCGGTAGGAAGATGTGTAATACGAATAGCGGAAGATGTCTTATTCACATGCTGGCCGCCTGCGCCGCTCGCCCGGTAGGTATCAATCTTCAGCTCATCTTCCGCAATCTCAATATCAATCTCATCCTCTATATCTGGAACAACATCGCAGGACGCAAAGGATGTCTGCCGCTTGCCCGCTGCGTTAAAAGGCGAAATCCTCACTAGCCGGTGTACACCCTTTTCTGACTTCAGATAGCCGTATGCATTTTCTCCGTTTACCTCAAAGGTAATTGCCTTAATTCCTGTAATATCCCCGTCCAGGTAATCAAGCACCTGGATGGAGAATCCCTTTTTCTCCGACCACCGGCTGTACATGCGGTACAGCATGCCCGCCCAGTCGCAGGATTCCGTGCCGCCCGCACCTGCATGGAGCGTGACGATCGCATTGCAGGAATCATATTCTCCTGAAAGAAGCGTCTGTATCCGGAGACTCTCAAATGCCTCCTCAAACTCGTCAAGCTCTGCCCGGATCTCTCCTGGCAGAGAAGGATCCTCCTCCTCGTAGCCCATCTCAATGAGCACCTGGATATCTTCATACTTCGCATACAGTGCATAGATGGTTTTTGTAAGCTCCTGAAGCTGCTTTAACTCTTTCATAATCCTTTGGGATTCTTCCGGGCTGTCCCAGAATCCTGGTTCCTCGATCTTCCTTTCAAGCTCCTCAATCCGTTTCTCCCTGCCAGGGACGTCAAAGTGAATCCCTCATTCCGGCAAGAGGTTCTTCGTATGCACTGATTATACTTTTAAACTGGTCAAGCTCAACCACTTCCTGTCACCTCTTCTCATATATTTTTTATGATTAACGGTCTCAAGACCGTTTTAAACGTTTTTTGCAGCTGCCTGGTTCCTCCACAGTCATAAGCTGCTGCCGCTGCTTATTTTTTACGTCCGCAGCACTGCTTGTATTTCTTCCCGCTTCCGCACGGACACGGATCATTTGGATAAACCTTCTTCGCCGCACGCTTCTTTGGCGCACGGGCGGCAGTATCATCCTTATTCGTACCAGTCACCTTTGCAACCTGCTCTCTCTCTACCTTCTGCTCAACTCTGATGTGGAAGAGGGTCCGCACCGTATCCTCGGTGATCCCTCTGGTCATCTCCCCGAACATGTCATATCCAAGCATCTTGTATTCCACCTTGGGATCTCGGTTGCCATATGCCTGAAGCCCGATTCCCTGGCGGAGCTGGTCCATATCGTCAATGTGAGCCATCCATTTTGCATCAATGACCTTCAGAAGGATGACGCGCTCAATCTCACGGATGTGCTCCGGCTCTGGAAATTCTGATTCCTTGGCCTCATAAGCCTTTGCAGCACGCTCCTTGAGCATGTGCTTCAGCTCCTTCTGGCTCATCTTCTTTACTTCGTCCTGGGTAACCGGATCCATGGGAATTACCGAATATATATTCCGGTTCAGCGCCGACAGGTTAAAATCTTCATAATCTGCATCCGCAGGAATCTCCCTGTCCACCACATTTTCCAGATAATCATTGATCATATGGAATATGGAATCCCGCATGTTCTCCCCATCGAGTACCCTGCGTCTCTCCTCATAGATAATCTCTCTCTGCTCATTCATAACCTGATCATATTCAAGCAGATTCTTACGGATCCCAAAGTTATTTCCCTCAATCTTCTGCTGTGCCTTTTCAATCGCGCTGGAAAGCATCTTATGCTCAATCTGCTCCCCTTCCTCTACACCGAGCGTCTCGAAGATCCCCATCAGCCTCTCCGAGCCGAACAGGCGCATCAAGTCATCCTCAAGTGCAATGTAAAACCTGGATTCTCCCGGGTCGCCCTGACGTCCGGAACGTCCGCGCAGCTGGTTGTCAATACGCCTGGACTCATGCCTCTCTGTACCGATAATCTTAAGTCCGCCTGCCTCTCTCGCCTGATCGTCAAGTTTAATATCCGTACCACGTCCTGCCATGTTGGTGGCAATGGTTACCGCATCATGGACGCCGGCCTGGGCAACGATTTCCGCTTCCATCTCATGGAACTTGGCATTGAGTACATTGTGCTTAATCCCGCGTTTCTTAAGCATTCCACTTAAGAGCTCGGAATTCTCAATCGTTATGGTACCTACAAGCACCGGCTGATGCTTTGCGTGGGCTGTCTCAATCTCATCACACACTGCCTTAAACTTCTCACGCTGTGTCTTATATACCACATCCTCCAGATCCTGACGGATTACCGGGACATTGGTCGGAATCTCCACCACGTCCATGCCATAAATCTCACGGAACTCTTTTTCCTCTGTAAGGGCCGTACCAGTCATACCAGCCTTCTTATCAAACTTATTAAACAGGTTCTGGAAGGTAATGGTTGCCAGTGTCCGGCTCTCTCTCTTTACCTTTACGTGCTCCTTCGCCTCGATTGCCTGGTGGAGGCCGTCAGAATAACGCCGTCCTGGCATGATGCGTCCTGTAAATTCATCAACAATCAGAACCTCCTCGTCCTTCACCACATAATCCTGATCACGGAACATCAGGTTGTGGGCACGGAGCGCAAGGATGATATTATGCTGGATCTCCAGATTCTCTGCATCCGCAAGATTATCAAGATGGAAGAATTTTTCCACCTTCTTTACACCATCCTCAGTAAGGTTGATGTTCTTTTCCTTTTCATTTACAATGAAGTCTCCGGTCTCCTCAATCTCCTCGCCCATGATGGCATTCATCTTACTGAATTCGCCGCTGGCCTCGCCCCTCTCTAACTGACGGGCAAGAATATCACACGCCTCATAAAGCTTCGTGGACTTCCCGCTCTGTCCGGAGATGATAAGCGGAGTTCTCGCTTCATCAATCAGAACCGAGTCCACCTCATCGATAATGGCATATTTCAGGCCCCTCTGTACCAGCTCTTCCTTATAAATAACCATATTATCTCTCAGGTAGTCAAATCCCAGCTCATTATTCGTCACATAAGTAATATCACAGTTGTACGCCTCACGCCTCTCGTCGTTGTCCATACTGTTAAGGACAACTCCGACCTTCAGTCCCAGGAACTCGTGAATCTGTCCCATCCACTCGGCATCACGCTTTGCCAGGTAATCATTTACAGTTACAATGTGGACGCCCTCCCCTGTCAGGGCATTTAAATAAGCCGGGAGGGTGGATACCAGCGTCTTTCCTTCACCGGTCTTCATCTCAGCAATACGCCCCTGATGAAGGATGATGCCGCCAATCAGCTGTACCCGGAAATGCCTGAGCCCAATGGTACGAACAGATGCTTCCCTTACAGCTGCAAATGCTTCTGGTAAAATATCGTCTAATGTCTCTCCTGCATGAAGCCTTTCCTTGAACTCCTTTGTTTTGGCCTTAAGCTCACTGTCGGAAAGTTCCTTCATGGAAGGCTCTAATGCCTCGATCGCATCTGCGATCGGATAAATACGTTTCAATTCATTCTCACTATGTGTTCCAAATAATTTTTGTAGTAGACCCATTTTGATAGAATACTCCTTGTCCGTAAATTTACTCATTTTCCATTCTAGCACTATCTAAGGCGCAATTCAACAAATTTATACTTTATACGAAATTATTAATGGAACATTTGAAATGCAGGTATGAGAGGGGGCATACAGAACAATTGTCTGTATGCCCCCTCTCTCGTTTATTTTAAATCTTTCAGGATTAATGATGCATGATATTTTGCATCGTATTTGATGTGGTCATCTAATTGCTGACGGAAGGGGAACCAGTCGGCTCCTTTGCTGCTGGTGAATGTCTTGTTCAGATCCCTCGCGCCATAATTTTTTTGTTTCAGCTTTCCGCCTTTCATGGATAATGTACTTACTGCCTCATAGCCCATATGGCCTTCTACCGAGATCACACCGGCATTCCCCGGGTAATCATAGTAGGTGGTGTGTCCCGAGTATATGGTCCCGATCCTCTTCGCTTTTCCATTCTTATACTTGTATACAGTTGTCTGTACATCTGCCTCGCAGGTACCGTGTCTTACCATGAGCTCCGCTTTTTTGTCTCCGTCCAGATCAGCAAGATAATAGCCCCACAGGGATTTCATGGTAGATCTCCCCTGGTTAAAGCTATATGAGCTTACTGCCTTGCGGTATGCTGCTTTTGCCTTTTTTGACAGCTTTTTTATACAGGACTTACTTGCTTTTTTTGCCAGCTTCTTATTGTACTTTTTCGCCTTGCTGATGTCCCCTTTCTTGTAGTACTTCAGAACATTTGCTGCATTTGACCTGGCGGATGCCTGTACTACACTTACAGGCTGTAAGGCCAGGATTATGGCAAATGCTAATACAGACATTCTTTTTAACTGTCTTTTCATTTCACTTCCTCCATTCTCTTATTTTTCGCTCAAGTATATGCATCAGAGATATTCGTTCCATGTCTGCATAAAAATACATGGATTTATACTTTACACATCTATCTTACCACAATCTGTCAAATCTGCATAGGCATTAGCAGGCAGCAAGTCCCCTAATCCATCTTTATATATTATGCGAAGCCTTTCCACGCCGTCCGCCCTCAGAAACTCTGAAAATGTCATGGGATACATCAAAAGCCTGTCAACCTTTCCGACCGGGAATGAGATCTGGTCACGTTTCAAAGATACCCCAAGCAGGGAACCGGCACATATGATATGCAGCTCCCTCATGTTCTCACAAAAATATTTTAATGATGTAATCGCACTGGGACAGGATTGTATCTCGTCAAAAATAACTAATGTCTTTCCAGGTATAATTTCTTTTCCCCTAATTATATTACCAAGCTCATCGACCATTCTGTCCACATCAAAGTCGTACTCAAATACAGATGCAAGCCCCTTGTTTCCTTCAAAATAGAAATACGCAACATCTTCGAAATATGCCTCTCCAAATTCTCTGCACACATAGGTCTTTCCGCACTGCCTGACTCCGGTAAGCAGCAACGGCTTCCGGTCTGCGGCATCTTTCCACGCTTTTAAGCGTTCCATGATATCTCTTTTCAATGCAGCATCACTCCCTGATTCCAACGCTGTACTGGTACATCATTGCATTAATTCCTAAGTAATACAATGATGTGCCAGTTTCCCTATAGCAACAATTTATCACAGTATACGCCAAAAATCAATCCAGGAGCAAGCACTTTCTGCATTTTTTCATATGAACTTTTACATTATAATGTCTTTATTCATATGAAAAACCGGCAGGTTGTTCTCACAGACTATAATCCACTTCCATCCGATACACTTTGCCACTGCTATTTATGTAGATACCCAGCCCTGTAAAACTGTAATTATCATTTACCTTTTTGAAAAACTTTTTTCTGGAAAGACTTTTTCTTCCCTTTCCAGTCGTATAATGGTATTTGCACTGCCCTGCTATTGTGAAAGTTCTTGATCTGGCCTTTAGTCTGGAACCTTTTTTCCCAAAGGATGAGGCTTTTATCAATGACCCTTTTACCGTAACTTTTTTCTCTTTGTATGAAATTTGCGAAATCGAATCTTTTCTGCCAGAAAGTTCTGCCCAAAGATACCCCACGCCGCTATAATATGCCTTCTTACTCTTTGTTTCCGACTTGTTTTTCTCAAACTTCATCTTTAATTCTTTCGATCCTTTTAAAAGCTTCTTTTTATATGCTGCAAATTTCTTTGCCGCAACATCCTTTCCCTTAATATTATAGCTTCTTTGTTTATGCAGTTTCCATGTCCCACATTTTTCCTCCAGCCTCTTTCCATCAAACTCATAATATGACTGATAGCTCCAATTATGATATGTAGTAAAGCATACTATTTTCCGGTCTGGATAAACTGTAATACGGCCCGATCCTGCTGTCGTTCCCTCTGGTGCGCCGCCAATGCATTTTACTTTGCCATTGACATATAGCAATAGATTTACTTATTCTTACTTTCATAATACAACACTCCTTGCTTTTCACATATATTGTTCCGTGCTAATGCACTCCCACGCTGCAGCAAATAGCTTTTACTTTATCATAGGATAACTGTCCGCCAAACAAATCCAGCGCGCTCCCAACTGTGAGATCAATATTTCCTCCTGTAAGTCTCCGGAAATGTCCGATATCTTCATAGCTTCCGATTCCGCCTGCATAGGTTACCGGAGCCGCCTTCGGATTTCCGGCATAGCTTCCCAGAATCTTTGCCAGAGTCCGGTCAATTCCAGATGCTTTTCCTTCCACATCAACGCCATGCACAAGGAATTCATCGCAGTACTGGGATAATTCCTCTAAAAGCCCCCTCGAAAGGGCAATATCTGTAAACTGCTGCCAGCGGTCTGTGACAATATAGTAAGCATCTTCCTTCCTTCTGCAGCTCAGATCCAGAACCACATGCTCCTTTCCGGCCTCCTGACACAGGCGCTTCATATGTTCCCAGTGGATCTGTCCGTTCTGGAATACGTAAGATGTCACAATTACATGACTTGCTCCTTTTTCCAGGTATTCCCCGGCATTTTCTGCCGTAACGCCTCCCCCAGCCTGAAGACCGCCCGGATAAGCCTGAAGTGCCCGAAAGGCCTGCTCCCTTGTTTTTTCATAATATTCTGATGAAGAAGGATTCAGAAGGATAACATGACCTCCTGTAAGACCGTCCCTTTTATATAAGTCCGCATAATAATCCGCTGTATAAGCGGATGCAAAATTCTCCTCTGCCCTGTCCCCGCAGTCTGTCAGGCTTCCCCCCACAATCTGCTTGACCTGTCCGTTATGAATATCTATACATGGCCTGAATCTCACTTTTATAACCTCCTCTTCCTGTCAGCTGCCCAGTACAGCAATGCTGCACCAGAGCGATGCTCTGTTTCTATATCTCCATCAGCATTTCCATGGAACAGCCCAATACCCGCGACAGACGGAACACCGTTATCGTATCTGTTGCATTGATCTTCGTAAAATCCATTTCCAGTCCCGCTATAACCTGCCAAGAAAATCAGACTGGTTCTCAATACAGAGAAAAACCGGACAAAAAAGTTATAATGAAACAAAGCTGTTCCTCAATATTGACCCATTTTTGATGTTACCATATGTCCAGGCATTCAAAAAGCTGCCATACAGTCTTAAAATCCACAAAGGCTGCTTTTGAATGCCTCACATCTCAATATTTACTGAAATAGCTGCAAACTTATATCCTCATCTGATATTTTTCTATAATACAGCTATGCTTCCGTTTCCCGGCCGGCGCTTCTTTGCTGTAATTAATCCCAATCAATAGTATTTCACCGCCATACTTCTGAATTGCGGACGGATACCGTCGATCCTTAATCTGTTGAATCGCACCTTCCGCTGTTTTATTCCATTTCAGTTCAACAACCAGAGCCGGCATCATAGAATCTTTTTTGGGAAGATACACAACATCCGCATATCCGTCACCTGCCGGTATTTCTTCAAATAAAAAAAACTCATCCCCAAAACTGAAATATGCCCGTTTGATCACACTGCGCAGCGCCTGTTCATTATTATAGTGAAGAGGGGCTTCCTCTGAATGGATTTTCTCAATCTGTTCTGCCACAGCATCTTCATTTCCATGAACCGTATCGTAAATAAGCTGTTCACTCTCTCGAACCCTTCTAATCGTATCATCTCTTCTCACTTCACGCACAATCCTTGTAAATTCCATATGAATCTCTTCATTTGGTATGCGGACCTTCCCTGCAGTTTCATCGTAGGCCAGATACCCAAGGTGAATCAGGATTGTCAGAACATCATCCCGATTCCGGAATGTAACCAGATCATTTGAAAATCCTCTTGTATCTGCCCTGACTTCCCCGCCGCCGATCAACTCTGCTACCGTTTTGGAGAGGCCGTCAAAATCCATACTGATATATCCCATCAGGCTTCCAGTCGCTGAAGTCTGTGTCCAGTAAGAGTCAAAATCATTGTTGCGGATTGCTTCCATCACCGAATTGGGATTGTACACTGAACCTGTATCGCGAAACGAATATCCATCATACCACCTCTTCATCTTCTCAAAATCACAATGGAATTCCTCACAGAGTTTTTTTACCTCTGCCTCCGTGAATCCCACGTAACCACCAAATTTTCTAGGCTTAATCACGGTAAATTCTTTAAAATCTGAAATGGCTGACTGTGAACCATCTTTTTTTATTGGAAGGATCCCTGTCATATAAGCGGCCGCAAAAATCTGATCTGTTGAGCCGCTGCTTTTAAATAATGTACGCAGAAATTCCAGATAGACCTTCTGAAATTTGTGTGCCTCCCTGATCGGTGCATCCCATTCGTCAATAATCATAATGAACTTATTGCCTGTCAGTTCTACCGCGTGAAGCAGCGTTTCATCAAAGACATTTCCTGCTTTTAAATCTGGATACGTGTCCAGAAGCTCCTCTGTCACACTGTTCTGTATGAAAGGCACAATGTCGTGCGGCTCTGCTTTTCCAAGAACATTTGTCATGTCAAGGTAGATGACATCATATTGATTCAGATGCTGTCTGTATGTTCCGTTAATCTCAACATCCCTCGCAATCACAAGATCATCAAACAACTTTGAAGAATTGCAGGTTTTATCATAATATGCGCATAACATTTTCGCTGCAAATGATTTCCCAAAGCGGCGCGGCCTGCTGACACACGTCAAAAATCTCGGTGTCTCTATCGTTTCATTAATCAGGCTGATCAGCCCGCTTTTATCCACATATATGTCATTTCTGATTCTGGTAAATCCACTGTTTCCCGGATTCAAATACATCCCCACGGCACATTCCTCCTTCTTCCGGTCTGTCTGGCAGTATCACTTTCTTTTTTATTATATCTGGAAATAGATGATCTGGCAAGCGGCTTTGCATAGTCCGGCCCAACGGAGTGCACGGCGTCCGTGAATAGTAACTAATAAAGCTCTATGCCTCATACCGCGCATAGAGCTTTCCCCATCTACCTGTCTGTATCTTTCCTGTCATTATTATTGGTGTCGTTGCCGTCCAGGGCATCGCCCACATCCTCGGCTCCGTCCTTTATGTCATCGCCGATTTCGTCCATGACACCTTCATTTGTACCATTACCGGTGCTGTTGTTTCCTGTATTACCGTTCGTGGCATCATTTGTGCCATTACCTGTTGTGCCGTTTCCTGTAGTTCCAGAAGTACCGGCATCATCGGAGGCATTGTTTACTGCACCGTTGTCGTCTGCATTCTCGTCTCTTCCGCAGGCAGTCACACTCATCAGGACTCCTGTACACATAAGCACCATTACTAATTTCTTCCACTGTTTCATGTCTTGAATCTCCCTTTCATGTATATTTATCTGTCTATCAAGTACAGTCATTAGTAATATTTGCAAATGTCTGAAATATATACTTGTAACGGTATGGAATTTTTTTACAATTATACAATCTCGGCAATCTGCCCGCTTCTGTAGGCAGCAAGCAGCATCTTAAGATCCTCAATCTGCTCCTTTAATTCTTTTCCGTCATCTGTATCTGCCACAAGCTTCCGTTCAATTACACGCTTTACCATCACACTG
>Ga0137307_101272_pt1 | contig 23617 bp, 24 predicted proteins | sample NAcewD2O_March_2_FD_97180 | JGI IMG/M metagenome (GOLD analysis project Ga0137307, IMG submission 97180) | Mouse cecal microbial communities from Vienna, Austria - N-Acetylglucosamine amended D2O_March | ecosystem: Host-associated > Mammals > Digestive system > Large intestine > Cecum | place... | reverse complement strand
CCCCTAGTGCCAAATGGTCAAATACACCTCGTGTTATATTAGTGCAAGTTATATTTTTTGAAGATAAAAATGAGCTCATCCTTACTCAAAATAACCATTACTTTGGCATTTTTTCGTAGGACTAAATCAGCGGGAACCCTTGATTTTGTTGGGTTCTTACTAACTTGACATTATTATAACTCGCTCCCCCGTATCCACAAAGCCAATTAAAATCCCCCGGCCCTTAAGTTCCAGATTCCGCTGGTTTTGAACCCTTATAATTCCGCTCTCCTCCAAAGAAGTCTGGTCCAAAGTAGTGTAGAGCTTTGGAATACTGGTGTGATAATACGTGTTAATGGAAAGGGGCGGGACTTCCTCACGGTTTACATAGTACACCGTAAAGTCCCTGCCAAGTCCCTGGCTGCAGATACTCTCCGCATCCTGGACAATATCCACATTGTTTACAAGTATATCGTAAAAATCATTGGAATACACTGCATCCTGACAATTCAATCTGATTTCCTCAGCCTTTTTTATAGTTTATTCCATGGGAAAATTTTGGTTCTAATCACCTCTCCCTAATTTTTTTCCCCTCTCTTTAAAGCAGCAAACAAAAGGATTCCCCCCACTGCCCCGAAAAGCAGGAAGGACTGGACCATAGGCATAAAATCGTATGCCTTACCTGTCCATATCTCATAAAAATCCCTGTTAAAATACGTTACCGGGAGAAGTTTCGCCACTCCCTGCATCCACCCGGGCATGTTTTCATAATCCACTCCCATCATGCCGCCAAATATCATAAAAGCAAAATAAATAATCATTACCCCGCAGTATGTGACGCTGAATTTTTTTAACAGGCAGGCAAGGCCATGGGCCATAATAAAGCAAAGCACAGAAAAGACAACCATACAAAAAGCGTAGAGCACCCACCCGGAAACTACCGGGGCTTCTAAGCCGATAAAACAGCTTCCTGCAATAAAATAAATCAGAAAAGCGGCAAGCATAAAAATTAATTCAGAAACCGCCCGGTTGCAAATTGTTACACTGTTTTTTATTCCAAAGAGCTTAAGGCGCTCCGGTATCCCCTTTTCCAAATCCTGGGCCTGCATCACCGAATATCCCATCAGAATTGTAGCCAGGGGGATAAGGGCGCCTATGCCCAGAAAAACACTGGTGGAAACCGTCTTTGCCATAGCGGCGTCACTCATTTCCATTGTCACCATATGGGTGATAAGAATGGACATAAGTACCGGCATTCCCACGCCAAAAATATGCACAAATGGATTTCCCGTAACATTTCTAAGTTCATAGAGTATCATAGACTTTGTAATTAATTTCCCCTTTTTCTCTCCCATTTTTAAGCCCCTTTCCCATAAAATCTCTCTTTTGCATTTGTATAGATAATCTCAATATCCCTGGCGCTTCTGGTATAATCCATATTATTTTTAAGCAGGGTTTCCGTAATTTTACGCTCCATTTCCTCTGTATCACAGGACAAGGCAATCAAATGGGGCGGGGCAGCCAGTTTCTTGTAGTTTTGAAACAGTTCTTCCTTTTCTTTGGAATAATTTAAGACAATCACTGCCCTTCCGCAGTACTTTTGAAACAGATCTTCTTTTCTTCCAAAGTCTACTACCTTCCCCTTATCCAAAATTAAAAGCTTATCCGCAAGCTGCTCTAACTCTTCATAATAGTGGGAAACCATGCAGAGGCTCACATCCTTATCCTTATACCAGGCAGCCAGTTTTTCCACCAGCTTCTGCCTTGTCTCAAAATCCAGGCCGGAGGTCACTTCGTCATAAAATGTCAAAGGCAAATCCTGCATCATCACCATAATTATGGTAAATCTCTGTTTCTGCCCCCCGGAAAGATGCTTGTATTTTTTCTTCAGACAGCCCTCAAATTCAAAATAAGAAATAAGCTCTTTCAGTTTTTTGTTTTTGGATATTTTCGTCCCCAAAACAGCCTCCATAATGTGCCTAACGGCCATGGCGTCGGTATACTCATTGGACTGCATGTGGGTGGCAATCATTTCCGGCGTCAGGGAAGTGTAAATATTTCCCTGATATTTTACAAGCCCTAAAATGCTTTTAATCAATGTGGTTTTTCCTGCCCCGTTGGAGCCGATAATCCCAATACGATCCCCCTCCTCTATGGTGATGGGGCGCTCTATGGAAAGAGCGGTTTCTTTTCCATAGGACACGGTAAGGTTTTCAATAGATAACAGTGAATTTCCCATAAGTTCCTCCTTAATTTTTTTCTAAAAAAAGAATAACATCTTCCTATGAATTTCATATGAAGCTGAAATAGAAAAGAAGTGAAAGTTAAGGAGTACTCTTTTTTTCCTGGAAGATAAGGTTTGTCACCACGCTCTCCCCCTGGTTTTCCATGTCAATTTTCATTCCTAACTGCTTTGCATAATAGGCCCCGATGTAAAGCCCCAGTCCGTGGCTGGCCTCTTCCCCTTCTTCCCTCTCATGGTTTCCGCTGACAAAAGGTTCAAAAATATGGGGAAGGAGTTCCTCCTCTATCCTTACGCCGAAATTTTGTATGGTAAGTTTTTCCTCCCTAAGGACAATTTTAACTTTTTCCCCCACAGGGGTGTAACTTATGCTGTTTGACAAAAGATTCCCCAGGATGTGGGAAAACATGGTCTCGTCGGTACAAATCTCCCTCCTGGGAAGGCCTTCCAGGAAAATTTGAAGTTTCCTGTGGTTTACCGGGATTTTAAATGCCAAAAGCTGATTTTCTAAAAGTTTTCTCACATCCGTCTGTACAAAATCCAAGGACGCCCCGCAGTGGTTTAGGTACAAAATATCCTCCACCATTTTTTTCATGGATAATAGCTGCTCCTTTACCTTTGGAAGATACACTTCCCTGTCCTGGTATTTGCCCACATTGTTTTTCATTCCCTCCACCAAAAGAAGGGCTGCGGAAATAGGGGTTTTTAACTGGTGGGAGGAGGCACGAAGCAAAACTTCCTGCCTTTTATTTTCCTCCTTAAGGACCTGGTTTTTCTCCTCCAAACTCTCATAGCTCTCCCGGACTTTCCGGTATAAATCTTCTATGGTCACTGAGAGCATCCCTATTTCATCCTCTCTTTTCCCCAGTTTTTCCTCCATGGGTATCTCTTTAAAACCCTGGCTTTTTTTCATGGCCTGGGTGTGCCACACAAGTTCTTCAATAGGCGTTACAATGCCTTTGGAATAGATTTGGGAAAACAGAAGAACCAAAAGAAAAATTACCGCAAAAAGCATAGGAAGGCTCTGGAAAACAACGGGCCTGATTTCATTCATATCCGGTGTAACCACCGGAAGGACCGTTAAGAGAAGCCCGTCGGAAACACGCTCCGCCCCCACATAATTTACATAGCGGTTATTTTTATCCTCCACTCCCATCTCAAACACAATAAAATCCTCGGATACCATGTGCACTTTCTCATATTCCCCCAGGTACTCGTTTGTAATGTCTTTTGTGTCTGAAACCTCCACCTCAAAGGGCATGGAAAGGTTTTCTTTAAAAATTTCCCGGAATATATTTTCCCAATCCCCGGTACTGTCCTGAAAGTCTTTTTCCAGTTTTTCCCTGTCAAATTCTATTTCCCCTGAACCGAAATCCTTTATCACACTGCGAATCCGGGAAAACATTCCCAAAAGCCTTTTGTCTTTTATGGTTATATCCGCAGAAAACATTTTTGTAGTAAAATTTATGCTGTTCCCCTTATCCGGTATTTTTATGGAAAAACATGCCGTGGGGTTTTTTAACTGCACATTGTCATAACTCCCCTGTTCCCGAAAGGCCCGGTGCTGCTCTTTTAGCGCCTTTAAATTCTGCTCCATGGTATGATCCACATACAAAGAGGGCAGCATATACACAAAATAGCCCACAAGAAAGACAAGCATTCCCCCGGCCAGCACCATGCTGTAAAATAAATTTTTCTGCCCAAGTTTCATAGAATCCCCCCCTGTGATAAACCTTCTTTGTCAAACTGATATCCCACTCCGATTACGGTTTTTATACAGGATACCGGAAGTTTTTTCCTGAGATTTTTTACATGGGCATCAATAATCCTATCGTTGCCGATATAGTCCTCATTAAAAATACTTAAGATAAGCTGCTCCCTTGTAAATACCCTGTCAGGGGAATGGAAAAGAGTCTGCAAAAGCAGATATTCACTTAAGGTAAGGGGAAGTTTTTCTCCCTGGAAATAAGCGCAGTAAGCCTCCTCTTTAAGATACAGCCCCGCCTTATTTTTCTCCTCTTTCTCCTGGGATTTTAAGGTACGCCTTAAAATTGTCTCCATGCGCTTTAAGAGAATAATGGGAGAGACAGGCTTAATTATATAGTCGTCCGCATACAGGTTAAATGCTGTAACCTGGCTCTTTTCATCCTCTAAAGCCGTGAGCATAATCACCGCCGTATCTTTTTTCTTCTCCTGAATATATTTAAGCACCTCGAAACCGTCCGCCCCCGGCACCATAATATCCAGCACTGCCATGTGATAGTCATTTTTGTCAAGAAGTTCCATGGCCTTATCTCCCCGGTCTGTCCCTGTGACTTCGTATCCCGATATTACCATGTACTCTGTAAGCACATCCCGGATGGTGGGCTCATCCTCTAAAAATAAAACTTTGTATTTTCCTGCATCCATTGGGTATTTTCCTTTCCTGAAAATAATCTATGGATTTGATTATAGCACAGGGGTATGAATTTGGTATGAATTTGGCTTAAATGTTTCTTTTGTCTTTCCGGGCAATCCGCCACAGGGCGAATTTTCCCGCCGCCACCGCCACCGGAAGGCCCCCTGGCGCCATTATCCACTGACTGGCAATATACAGGTTTTTTACGCCTTTAACGGTTCCCTTGACCCGAAAAGACTTTACTCCCTTTTTGGTAATAAAGCCCATATAGGCTCCGTGGTAAGCATTACAGTACCGTTTATAAGTAACGGGCGTCCAGCAATCCAGAAATTCCATATGGCCTTTCAGTCCCGGAAACTGCGCCAAAAGCCGTTCCTCTACCGCCTTTACCACCTCCTCCTTTGCCCTCTTATATTCCTTCCCTTCCAGTCCCGTCCAGTAAAAGTATTCCTTGTCAAATTGGGGGACATTTACCTGAAGCACCATTTTTCCCGCCGGGGCAAATCCCGGTTCGTATTCATAACTTTTCACAGAAATCCGCTCCACCTTCTTTCCTCCCGCCTCAAAAGGAATACATGGGAAAAAAATAGTTCCTTTCCCCTCATATGCCCCTGCCTCTACATCAAATGCCATCTGCACAGCACTGAAAAGGGGATATTTTTCACTGTCTGCGTAACAGGATTTCCATTTCCCGTCCATATATTTTTTTCCAATTAGTGTGCCAAACATTTCCATGGTATCCACGGCGGAAATTACATAATCTGCCAATACTGTTTTTTTATCCGCCCTTTCAATTCCCACTGCTTTTCCCTTTTCAATCAGAATCCGGGAAACCGGGGTACTGCAGTATAATTTTCCCCCCAGATTCCGAAAACGTTTTACCATACGGTTTGCCATTGCAAGGGAGCCGCCTTTCGGGATTTCACCGTTACCGGATACAATGGTGGCATAGGACACAAGGAAAGAACTTGCAACATAATCTTCTGGCAGATAATCTGTAAACAGGGCTTTCAATGCCGGATGTTTGAACCCTCCGGCCAAATCCTTTAAATCCATGGAGCCATATTCCTTCATCACCTTTGGCATATCCGCCATAGAAGCCCCCATTCGGATATAATCCCTGATTCCCATGGCATCCATAGGTTTTTCCACCGGCATTTCGCATTTCATAGCATATCTCACATGCTGCACAAATTTTTTTATTTCTATTTCGTCCTCAGGGGATATCTTTAAAAGTTCTGCCTGAGTTTTCTCTAAATCCTTCCACAGCGTTACCTGTGTCCCCCCTGCAATGCTGGTATAAAAAATGTCGCAGTCCGCAAATTCTGTAGATTCCTCTAATGCCCCCACGGTTTCCCATACCCTGCGCAGACCTGTCCCCGGTTTCGTCCCGGTAAGCCAGTGAATGCAGTTATCAATGTGGCATCCCCTCCGGTTCCACCCCATGCACTCTCCCCCGGCAACAGGATTTTTTTCATAGATATCCACCTCATAACCTGCCAGCCTTCCATAAATTCCTGCTGACAAACCGGCGATGCCGCCTCCTACAATCACAATTTTCTTTTTGTTTTCACCCATTGTCTTCCTCCTTATCAAACATGTTTTCATCATTCCCCAGCATATCTGCCACCCACTCCGGTTTTGGCAGGGGAATTTCAGGGTGCAGGGCATACTGTTCCATGATTCCATGTATGGAACACCAGTACATATTTGACAGTGACATTACATCCCCCTCTCGGATACTCCCGTCTTCCTGCCCTGCCTTTACCCATTTTTGGCTGTAAGAAACGGTGTCCACGGAAACAGCCAGCTTACGGAGTTTCTCCGGTATGTCCTCAGCCCAGGAAATATGCCCCATAAACACAAACATTTTTGCAATAAAAGGATTCTTCTCCACCTGCAAAAACAGCGTTTTCGTAAATTGATAAAAAAAATCCAGGCCATGCTCAGCCTTAATCTCCATTGGCATACGCATTCCCTCAAGGCCGATATTTACCAGCTCTTCCAGCAAAATTTCCTTGGTGGGAAAATAGTGGAACAGCAGTCCTTCGCTAATCCCGGCCTGTCTGGATATCTGGCTGGTTTTTGTTCCGTAATATCCCCGTTTTACAAACAAATCCAATGTAGCCTTTAAAATTTGTATTCTCCTGGCTTCCTTTTGTTCTTTCCTTGTCATGTTCTGTCTCCTTAACAGTTCCTAAATCTTATTAAAGAGTAACACAGCCCAAAAGAATTTGATAGAGTGTTTTACTCAACGAAATTTTCTGAAGGAAATATATTATCATTGCCGGAGAAAGGATTCATTGGTATAATAAATAAAACTGAACCAGGGGAGGAGCCATGATATTTTATAAAAACAATTCAGATAAAACAGAAAAACCCAGAAAAGGACGCATTTTCCTCTTTGTCCTCTGTGCCGCCCTGATTGCCTTCGGCATCTGGTCAGCAAAAAATACCATCCTGCATAAAAAAGATTCCTTGAAAGAAAACTTAAGCCAGGCTGTCACCGGGGAGGAGGGCAAAGTTACCACCATAACAAAAGCTTCCCTGGAAAAAGTATTTGAAATCAACGAATTATCCACAGCGGATTATATTTACAATGCCGTGGCAAGGGCTTACGGGGAGGACGGCGCATCTGTAAAATACTATGTGGCCTACGAAGGAAAAGTGAAGGCCGGCATCGATTTTGGCAAACTTGATATAAGTATCCATGAGGAAGAAAAACACATTACCATTAAACTTCCCCACATTGAGTTTCAGGAACAGACCGTTGACCCCGGCACACTGAAATATATTTTTAAAGACAGGGACAGCCAGCGGGAAGACATACACCAGGAAGCTTTTGAATTATGCGAAAAGGACTTAAAAGAAAGGCTCCTGCAGGAAAAAGACTTAAAAGAACAGGCGAAAAAAAATGCCCAGGCTGTTGTGCAGGGCCTGGTGGAACCCTGGGTAAAACAGATAGACAGTGCATACAGCATTACCGTTGAATAACCGGAGGTACATATGTCAATGAAACAAATGATAACAAAAATACTGGTTCTCGCCCTCCTTTGTGGTCTTTTTACACCTTTTTGGGGCTGCGGAAAAGACAAAACCCAGACAGAGATTCCCATTGAGACGGAAGAATCACAAAGACAGCTTAAGGCGCCTTCCCCGGACATTTCCCAAATCCGATCCATCTGTGAGCTTGCCACCCTGGAATGTTACTATCACAATGTGGCAATCTCCACAAAGGAAAAGGGACAGGGCCTTTCCCATATCGGGGAAAAGGACAGGGAATTCTGGATTGAATACAGCGGAGTCGCCAAGCTGGGAATCAATATGGCAAAAGTCAGCATGGAAATACAGAATAAGGATATTGTGATTACCATTCCAAAAGCACAACTCTTAGGCCTATCTGACTATACCTTTTCCCCGGACAGTTATATTTCGGAAGATGACGGTATTAACAAGAACCCTATTACACCGGAAAACCAGACCCAGGCCGTTGCATGGGCCCAGGAAGATATCAGGCAGCAGTTTTCAAAAGACGATGCCATGCTCATGCGGGCACAGGAGCGGGCCAAAAGCCTGATTGAAAATTATATTCAACAGTTGAGTGAGATATGGGAAACGGATTATCAGATTACATGGGTTTATGAGGACAACGCTTCTTAAAAAAGGGGGAAAAGATGATTAGGGTAAGGCCATATAAAGACACAGATGCTGATACTATATTATCCTGGTGTAAAGACGAAAAATCCTTTTATCAGTGGACAGCGGGAGTACTTGGGAATTATCTCATTACACATAGGGAATTTGGCTTTGTTGAATCTCTGATGCCTTTCACCGCATTTGACGAATCAGGAATTTTAGGCTTTTTTACACTGAGAAATCCCAATGAATCCCTTGACGAATTACGATTTGGATTTGTTATTGTAAATCCTCTCAGCCGGGGAAAAGGCTACGGAAAGGCAATGCTTACTTTGGGCCTAAAATTTGTATTTGAAATATATGGCGCCAAACGGGCTTCTCTGGGGGGCTTTGAAAATAATCTCACCGCTTATTATTGCTATAAAGCGGTTGGATTTAAAGACGTGATTTCTGATGCAGCTGACACATATACATCCTCCAATCTGTTAGTGTAACCTTACACTTAACTACTTAAATCTTTCACAACCTCCCCCGCCGCAATCAGCCCGGCCACAGAGGGCACAAAAGCCACGCTGCCGGGAACGGGCCTTTCTTTTATCTGGGAATCTTTCTGGGGTTTTATGGGCTGTTCGGTGGAATACACAACTTTTAACCTGGAAATCCCCCTCTTTCTGCATTCCCGGCGCATCACTTTAGCCAAGGGACATATAGAGGTTTCATAGATATCCGCCACTTGAAACTTTGTAGGATCTAACTTATTTCCTGCCCCCATACAGCTAATAACAGGCACATTACACTCCTTTGCCTGCACAATTATCTGAAGTTTCGCCGTAACCGTATCCACGGCGTCCACCACATAGGAATACTCCCTGAAATCAAATTCATGGGCATTTTCCGGCAGATAAAAGCATTTTCTGACCTCCACTTTGGCATCCGGGTTGATTTCCAGGATACGTTCACGCATCACATTTACCTTGTACTGTCCCACTGTCTTTTTCGTGGCGATAATCTGCCTGTTTATATTGGTAAGGCATACTTTATCATCATCAATCAATACAAATGACCCTATTCCAGTTCTGGCCAATGCTTCCGCCGTATGGCCCCCCACTCCCCCAATGCCAAAAACTGCCACTTTGGCATCAGACAATTTTTTCATATTGTCTTTTCCCAGCAAAAGCTGGCTTCTGGAAAATTGATTTAACATCTAATCACCTGCCTATTTTTCCAAAATGTCTTCCCACTGTTCCTGGCGAAATCCCGGGAACACACCCTTTTCTGCCACCAGCAAAGGACGTTTCACCAGCATCCCGTCTGTAGACAACAACTGGTACTGTTCCTCTTCACTCATTTCAGGAATCCTGTCCTTTAACTTCATCTCTTTGTAGAGAATCCCGCTGGTGTTAAAAAATTTCTTTAAGGGAAGCCCGCTTTTTTCATGCCACTGCTTGAGCTCCTCCACTGTGGGATTTTTTTCTTTGATGGGACGTATCTCTACATCATACCCCATTTCTTCCACCCACTTTAAGGCTTTTTTACAGGTGGTACATTTCTCATAACATAATATCACTGGTTTCATATTTTTTCCTCCTAGAAAGATTCTATATAAAGTTCATCCTGACAGCTTCTCCCCTGATTTTTCAGCAACAGCTTATATTCATCGTAAGGCTCCATGTCTATCCCTGTTTGCAATAAGATAATCGATGCAAAACATCCCGGTGTACCGGAAGGCATCTTGCGAAGATTCCAATCCAGATACTGCATATCCTGTATTTCAAGTATTATGTCATTCATTTCATACGCCCTCTCACAAAATCAAGCGCCAGCGCCACCGCCCCCATAACCGGGGGCACGTCAGGAATCACCGCATAAGCCCCCGGTGCTGTTTCCCGGAGGGATGAAAGATAGGCATCCACCAAAAGGGGCTCTTTCGTCTGAAATAAACTGCCGATTAACACTGCAGGCACAGCCTCTTCACACATATGAAGCCTTTTTAAAACGGCGGCGGCATACTTCCCCTCCTCATATCCCATCTGGGAAATAAGGCTCCCGGAGACAGCATCCCCCTCTTTTGCCAGGGAAAACACCGCAATGGGAATCCGGTACTTCTGCTCCTTTGTGATTTTGCCCTGATTTAATATCTCACATACTTCATCCATAGTGCATACGTCAAAAATGGAGGGCATCACTTCCTCCAGCCTGGTTTTCTCCCAGGTTCCCTCCTGGGAGCGGAAAGCGAAGTGCAGCGCCTTGCGGTACAAGTCTCCCCCTCCTCCCAAATTTCCTGTCTCAAAGTAGAGATTGCGGAGGGCCAATTCCTGCCCGCCCTGTTTCTCCCTGCATGTCCCGCTCCCGTGCCGCAGATAGAAACCACGCCCACATTGTCTTTTGTTCCTGCCCGAAGCCCAAGCCAGGTATCGTTTACAATATGAAATACAGCATCCCCCATAATCTCTTTTACAGCAGGTTTAAGAATCCGAAAATCCTCCGGACCGTCTGCCCCGGAAATGCCAAACAAAGCGTATGTAATATCTTTTTTTGAAAGCCCTGCCCCATCTAACCCCTCCAAAACAGCAGTTTCCATAGATTTTTTAGCCGCATCAATCCCGCAGACCTGATGGTTTCCAGGCCCTCCAAATCCCTTTGCCAGAATATTTCCCTTTTCGTCAGACACAAAACAGGCCGTCTTGCTCCCTCCTACGTCCACACCAAGCACATACATAAAAACCCCCCTTTACCCCGGGAAAAATGCCGGAAGATATTCCCTGTTTGCCTCAAGCATTTCCTCAAGGGCCCCTTTTGCATCCACGGCGTCATGTACCAGAGGATGATTTAAAAACGCCAGAAACGCTTTGTTTCTGTCACCGGAAAGAGCGGCTTCAATGGTAAAATTTTCATAGGATTTTACCTGGCAGATAAGCCCTAATACTTCCCTTGGAACCTGGGTATCCCTTAAAGGTTTCGCCCCATCTTTTCCAATGACACAGTTGGTCTCTATCACAGCATCCTCCAAAAGCTGGGGAATAAGCCCCTGGTTCTGCACATCCACAACCTGCACATCTTTTGTGTCATTATATATGCTGTCAATGAGATTAATTGCCGCCTGGGAATATCTTGCGCCGCCCCGCTTGGAAAGGGCTTCTGGTTTCTCTTTTAAATTTTCGTCCTGATATTTTAAAAACAGCTCCTGCTCCACCTTTTTCACCTGATTTGCCCTTGTTCCTAAAAGCCCTAGAGCCTGCTGCCTCTCCTCATGAAACATCTTTTTTTCCAGGTAAAAATATTGAAGATAGGGGGAAAGCATACATCCCAGGGCTTTTGCAATCTCGTCCATCTCCTCATTTTTTTCTATATTTTTTACCACGCTCTCACGGTTAAAAACATTAAGCACATCTTTTATTTTGTCTTCCCCCGAAAGATAGGCATGGTTCATCACGCTTAAATGGTTCAGGCCGATAAAACGGCAGTCAAGGTCCTCCGGATCTGCCCCCAGGCGGTTTGCCGCATCATACTGCATATTAATAGAGCAATTGCAAAGACCGATACATTTCACATTTGTGTACTTTAAAACTGCCTCTGTAATAATCCCCGACGGATTGGTAAAATTAATAAGCCATGCCTCCGGGCACAATTTTTCTATGTCTTTACAGATATCAAGAATGACAGGAATCGTGCGGAGGGCTTTCAAACACCCGCCGATTCCTGTGGTTTCCTGTCCAATCATTCCGTATTTTAAAGGAATCCGCTCATCCCCCTCCCTTGCGTCAAGTCCTCCCACCCGAATCTGGGTAATGATAAAATCCGCCCCAAAAAGGGCTTCTTTTCTGTCTAAAGTACCCTTCACTTCTATGGACAATCCTGCCTTTTTTATCATACGCCTGGTAAACTCCGTGTTAATGAAAAGTTTTTCCCTTCCCATTTCAATGTCTGCCAAAACCACCTCTGTTATGGGAAGTGATTTTTGATGATTTATCACTCCCTCAATTAACTCCGGTGTATAACTGCTTCCCCCTCCGATGACCACAAGTTTCATTGCCATTTTCCCCTTTCTGTTCCTTTTAACTAGCATACCATCTTTGGGAAAAATTGCAACTTTTTTGTTCATCTTTATTATATTTTACCGCTTCTCCCCTCCGCCTCCGACTTTCCCAAAAGGTAGAGAAACGCAATGGTATCCCCCGCCAGAATATGGCAGTTATTCCGGTATTTCACCTCACAGAGAATCTTTTCCCGGGGCAAATTTGCCACCACATCCACCTCTTTCCGGTTATCCTTGGCCTCCCTGAAATATCCAAGCTGTGCCGTGCTTTCCTGGTAAGCGGATTCTGTTGCAGCCAGGCGGATATCCTTTCTGCTGTCATAGATAACCTTCATCCACAAGCTTTAAAATGGGATTGTCAAATGTAGCATACAAAATATTCCTGGGATTTTATATTATAGCAACTGCTTTCTAAAAAATGCAAGTAACCTTACTGTTTTCCCGTTAATTTACCAAATTTACTTTCACCTCATAGGCATACCCAAGCCCTCTTAAAAATCCTTCCATATCCCCTTTATATTTTTGATACGCCTCCTTGTCCGAAAGCCCAAGCCGGCAGAAACTGTTGGTAAAATCCACTTTCGGCGCATCCTTAAGGCTTTCTCCCGTCTCCTTTAGCTGGGTGTAAAATTCATCTCCAATGCGCTGGCTTAAAACATCATTTGCATTCTCCTCATTTAAAAAATCTTCCTCCACAGAAGCCTCCAGACTGATTTTCACCAGGCATGTATGATTTTTCCCCTGGTAAGTTCTTTTTGCAGAGATTCTTTTCACAGTCACCGGGGTCTGGTCTTCCATGCTAAAATACAGTTTTTCAATTTTACCCTGGGTAAGATAAGAAAGCATAGCCTCATTTATCCCAATTTCTCCCTTGGGAACTCCCCCCGCCATGGCATAGTAGCCCCGGATGACAGGAAGCCCCCCTTCCTCTTTTAACACGGGAATGTATAAAAGCTGTTCCTCATTTGCCTTGTCGTTGATTAAATCCCCAAGAGTTACCGTGTCTTTCAGTTTGTAATCTTCCCGGCTCTCAATCATTTCCTCTAAATAGGTGCCGACGGGAGTGTCCAGATTTTTATCCAGGGCAAGAATCTTCCCTGCATCTTCCGCTGTAAAAAGGAGGGTATTTCTGGCTATCAGCGCCCTTTTTTCGCAAATTTGCAAAAATACTTCCAGGGACTCTTCATTTTCTATAAATTCCTCCGATAAAACCAGCACCTTCATATGGTTGTAATCCATCTCTTTATTGCTGTCGTTGGCATACTGGGAAATTGCAGTGTAAAAATCCTTATCTTTAATATAAAAGTCCGTGCCGCTCCCTGCATTTGCATTTTCATCTGCCACTGAGGATAAATCCTGGAATTTGTAGCTGACCCTGCAGCTCTCCTCATCCAAATCCACCCCCATAGCCAGGGGAAATTTCCTGTTTTCTAACTCTGTAGTGCTGCATCCTCCAAGGAACATGCACAAAACCATCATAAGACTTGCAGTGGTTTTTTTTGTATTTCCAAAAAAATCTCTAAAATAGGTGAGAAGAGGGATTGCCACAATCACCGGGGTTCCCCAGTACAAAAATATCCACAGCAGTTTTTCCATAAACTCTTTGGAGCGGTAGCATCCCACAGCGATGCCAAAAAGCAGAACTGCCCCAATGAAAATGCTGACCCCTCTCTTCTTTCCCCCGTATAAACTCGCAATATTTTCAGACAAATAAAACATGCTGCTGCTGATTAAGGCAAACACGGTAAAAAACCAGATTCCAACCATGATGGCGTCCTGTCTTTCCAAAAAACCTCCCGGAATCTGCACCATGCTCATTAAGGTCACTGCAGGATACTCCTGGCTTATCATAGATCCTAAACCGAAAATACCCTGAAGAATGGCATAGATGACAAACATTACCCCTCCGCAGAAAAGCACTGCCAACAGGGAGGCGGAGACAACTTTTTCTTTCTCCTTGGCAAATGGCACGATAAAAAGCATAAACCCGCACAGGGAAAAAAGGGAAAAACTGTAAAGGCACCCTGTATAAAAATTGCCTTCCCCAAGGGCAAAAAGGGGAAACAGCCGTTCCGTCCGAACGTCCCTGGCTGCCAAAAACAACATAAGAAACAGAGGAACCATCAAAAACCAAAATAAAATTTCATACACCCTGGCCCTCCCCTCAATTCCCTGGGAAATCCCATAACATGCCAGCAACAGAATTCCAGCGGTAATCCAGTAAAAAGACTGCTCCTTTAAAAGTTCACTGACAATGAGATGACCAAAGACATAGGTGCTCACCCCTCCCAGGACAAGGTAGTATACAATATAAAATATCCCAAAAACCACGCCAAAAAAAGTCCCGAAATTTCTCTTTAAAAACGCCGGATAGTTTTCCCCCTCCCTCATGGATTCAATTACACCTCCTAAAAGCACTGCAAATACCAGGCCCGCAAAAATCCCCACAAGAAGGGCCGCCATCCCGTTTTTTCCGGATGCCTCCCCTAAGAGTGGGGGCAAAAGCAGGGTGCCCACCCCTAAAATATCGTAAGATAAAAGCCGAAATACCTGTCTTTTGGAAATTTTATTATTTTTTGAAAACATGTCATCCCTTCCTTTTTAACCGAACTCTCTGATTTCTTTTTGCAAACACAGGCCGCCTGGTAATTTTAAACAGAGGCTGTCTTATGACAAAATCCCTCTGATCTTCATACCCTGTTAAATCCGCTCCCACAAAAGGCATAAGATAGGGGATGCCAAAACTTTTTAAATGGGACAGATGAATCAGCACCAAAAGCATCCCAAACAGAAATCCATAAAATCCCAGCCAGGAACACAGAAGGATAAACCCAAATTTTAATACTCGAAATGCGGATGCAAATTCCTCATTTGGAATGGCAAAGGAACACAGGGCAGTAAAGGCCACCACAATTACCACAATAGGGCTTACAATATTGGCCTCCACCGCAGCCTGCCCGATAATAAGGCCCCCCACAATCCCTATAGTATTTCCCATGGCCCCCGGCAGCCGCACCCCCGCCTCCCGCAATAGCTCAAATGCAATTTCCATCAACAGCACCTCCACCATTGCGGGAAAGGGCACGCCCTGCCTGGCTGCTGCAAAAGATAAAAGCAGGGGAGTTGGAAGTATCTGGGTGTGGAAATTTGTCACCGCCAGGTAAATTCCGGGAAATGTCAGAGCAAAAAAGGAGGCCAGGAAGCGAAGTATCCGCCCGAAAGAAGCGATTTCCCAACGGTTGTAATAATCGTCGCTTGTCTGGATAAAGGAATTGTAATCCGTGGGGAGAATCAGCCCCACAGGGGAGTTGTCGGAAAATACCACAATCCTTCCCTCCAATATGGCCATTGCCGCCCGGTCGGGCCGCTGGGTGGTCTGGAACTGTGGAAAGGGAGAGTACCACTTTTCCTCAGAAAGCTGTTCTATAATGCCGCTGTCCATCACGCCGTCAATCTCATAACGGCTCAGCCTTTTTTCCACCTCCCCGATAAGTTTGGGGTATACCAAATCCTCCATATACACAATGTCCACATTTGTGTTGCTTCTTGTGCCAAGCCTTACTTCCCGCACCTTAAGCTTTGGGGTGCGGAGCCTTTTGCGGATCAGGGCCGTATTAATTTTTATAGAATCCGCAAATCCTTCGTTGGAGCCCCGGATGACTTTTTCCGACTGAGGTTCCTGCACTCCCATCCCCGGATATCCCTTGTCGGGAATTTTCATGGCTTTTTCAAATCCATCCACTAAAATCAGCACGTCCCCGGCAAACATGCCTCCCAAAGCATCCTCTATAGTGTCAAAATAGGTGATATCCGTAATCCCCAGGACATTTTTAGAGAGGCTCTCATAGACCTCCTCTTTGGTCATCTCATTTAACTGTTTTACCAGCCTGCCAAACACGGATTTGCTGAACATCAGGCTGCCCCCGGTAATTTCTACATAGGTGATAAAGCATTCAATATCCCTGCCGACGCCAATCTGTATGGGAATCTTTTTAATATCCGCAGAATCCCCCAAAAGGGCCAGCAGATCTTTTTTATTTTCCGCCAAACTTTTTGTCATATTTTTACCTCCAAAAGGAATCAAAAAAAGAGTAGAACACTCTACTCTTTTTTAGTATGAAACAATTTCCAGATTTTATTCCTGTTCCCGGATAATGGCTTTCACCGCATTTGCCTGATTCTTAAGGTGCTTTTCCGTCATTTCCGTCACAAAATTTTTATCCCTGTTTTTAAGCCCCGCAAAAATTTTCCTGTGCTCCTCAATAAGGTTGGGATAGTTCTCTTCCTCCTTCAAATATTCCACCCGGTAACGGTAAATCTGCTCTCTGATATTATTCAAAAGATTTACAAGCCTGGGGTTGTCCGCCGCCTCATAAATTTTATCGTGGAAATCAATATCTGACTGGGCAATCTGTTTTAAATCCCCGGTTTTTACCGCCCGCTCAAACTCCTCCACCGCTTCTTCCAGCTTTAAAACCTGCTGTTCCGTTACTTTCTCACAGGCTAACTGCACTGCAAGAATTTCAAGCGCCTCCCGAATCTGCAGCACGTCCTCCATATTTTTTTCCGTCATTTTTGCAACTTCCGCTCCCCTCCTGGGAATGGTCACAGCAAGGCCCTCCTGTTGCAGCATACGGATAGCCTCCCGGATAGGTGTCCGGCTCACCCCAAGTTTTGACGCTAACTGCAGCTCCATCAGCCGCTCTCCCGGTTTTAACTCCCCTTTTAAAATTGCCTCCCTTAAGGTGTTAAAAACCACATCCCTTAAAGGCAGATATGCGTTTGCATTTAACTCTAACTCTCCCATTCAAACCTCCTATGAAAATTGGCTATAGGTTTCATGATTTCCGGTTGTTATAAATACTTGTAAGATATACCTGTTTGGCAAGGCCCGAAGCCTGCATTGCCTCATAAGCCTTTTCGGCAGTCTCCTCTTTTTCAAAAAGCCCAAATACCGTGGGGCCGCTGCCGCTCATCATGGCGTTTATGGCCCCGTGTTCCTTCATATGCTCTTTTATCTCCTGAATCACCGGATATTCCCGGATCGTGACAGTCTCCAAAAGATTTCCCATATGTTTTGCCAAAGCATGCAAATTTTTCCCGTGGATGGCCCGAAGCTGTGCATCGATATTGGGGTGTATGGTATGCTCGTCAAGTTTTAAATTTTCATATACAAATTTTGTGGACACGCTGATTCCTGGTTTTGCGATAAGCACCGGACATTTTGGGACAGGGGGAAGGCTTTTTAATTTCTCCCCGATTCCCTCCGCCAGGGCAGTCCCCCGCATCAGGCAGTAGGGCACATCCGCCCCGATTTTTACCCCAAGCTCCATAAGTTTCTGCCTTTTTGCCCGGATATGGAACAGTTCATTCATGCCATACATCACTGCCGCCGCATCTGTGCTTCCCCCTGCCAGACCCGCAGCCACAGGAATATGTTTATTCAGCACAACATGGACGCCCCCGTCTAATTCATAAAAGTCCTGCATAAGCTTTGCGGCTTTGTACACAAGATTATTTTCATTTACCGGTAAAAAATCAAGATTTGTCTCAATGGTGATTCCCTGCTCCCTGGTTTTTGTAATCTGAAGCTGGTCATAGAGATGGATGGTCTGCATAATCATGCGGATTTCATGATAGCCGTCCTCCCGTCTCCGAAGCACATCCAATCCCAGATTCACTTTGGCCAATGCCTTAACTTTCATTGTCTCTTTCCTGCCGTCCATGACACTCATCCTTTTCCAAAACAATTTACACTCATTCTGTATTCTGTATACAAAATATACTATCATTTTTTTGAAAAAAGGTCAAATCCACTTTATTTTTCCTTTTTTCTGCCGATATAATACATATAGGAAAACCAAAAAATGGATTTTGAATATTATGTCAAGGAGGATGATATTATGAGTATTGGAGCTATTAACAACAATGTTTCCACCACTTCTGCTGCAAACACAAGCCCGGCTGTTTCCGAAAAAGCTGCTGAGAAAGCTGCAGAAACCACTGCAAAAGATTCCGCAAAAGATTCCGGTGTTGTTTACGAAAAAGGTTCTTCCACTGTGAATACAAGCTATGTAAAACAGAATCAGGCTTTAATCGATAAGTTAAAAGCTGACGCTGATGCAAGAGTTTCCCAGTTAAGGGGCATCGTTGAGAAGATGATGACAAAACAGGGCGCTGCAATCGGCCAGGCTGACGATATGTGGAAATTCTTAGCCAGCGGCAAATACACCGTAAGTGCAGAAGTGAAAGCACAGGCTCAGAAAGATATCGCTGAGGACGGTTACTGGGGCGTAGCTCAGACTTCCGACCGTATTTTAGACTTTGCAAAAGCATTAAGCGGAAATGACCCTGAAAAGGCAGATGAGCTTTTAGAGGCTTTCAAAAAAGGCTTTAAACAGGCTACCGGCGCTTGGGGAAAAGACCTTCCGGACATCTCAAAACGCACATATGATGCAGTTGTTGAGAAATTTAATAATTGGAAAAACGGAGCGGAAGACAAATCTTCCACATCTGTTGAGACAGAATAATTGAAAAAAGTCACCCCGCCGTCAGGCGGGGTTTTCTTTTACATCAGCACTTAAAATTTTCCGTCACTCTCTGAGCTGCCACGGCCACCTTATCCTCAATGGACATACAGCCCCGCATAATAATCTGGGGGCCTCCGGTGCCCTCCACATACTCCTTGGTGATAACCACCATGCCGATATTGTCATCCTTTGGAATCTCAAACATAATATCCAGCATAAATTCCTCTATAATCGCCCGCAGGGCCCTTGCCCCCACTTTTTTCTCCTTTGCCTTTGCAGCAATAGACTTTAGGGCGTCATCCCCGAATTCCAGTTTCACCTCATCTAAGGCCAAAAGCTTCTGGTACTGCTTTACAATGGCATTTCTGGGCTCTGACAAAATTTTTACCAGCATCTCTTCCGTTAATGCTTCTAATGAGAAGAGAATGGGCAGACGGCCTAAAAATTCCGGTATCATGCCGTATTTGCGCACGTCCTCCACGGTCACTTTGGTGAGAAGGTTTTCCTCTTTATCATATTTGTCCTTTAAATCCGCCTTAAATCCAATGGACGCCGCTTTATTCAAACGCTCTTTGATTATGTCCTCCAAATCGGGAAATGCCCCGCCACAGATAAAGAGAATATTTTTGGTATTCACCGTCACCATGGGAACCATGGCATTTTTGCTGCTGGCTCCTACGGGAACCTCCACTTCCGCTCCCTCTAAGAGCTTTAACATTCCCTGCTGTACGGATTCCCCGCTCACATCCCTCTGGTTTGCATTGCGCTTCTTGGCAATTTTGTCTATCTCATCGATAAAGATAATCCCCTGCTCCGCACGCTCCACATCATTGTCCGCAGCGGCAAGGAGTTTGCTTACCACGCTCTCAATGTCATCCCCGATATACCCGGCTTCCGTCAGGGAAGTGGCATCGGTGATTGCCAAAGGCACATCCAAAAGCCTGGCAAGGGTTTTTACCATGTAGGTCTTGCCGGAGCCGGTGGGCCCGATCATAAGCATATTGGACTTTTCTATTTCCACATCATTCTCCGCAATGGTGGCAACCCTTTTGTAATGGTTGTAAACTGCCACGGACATCACCTTTTTTGCATGCTCCTGCCCTACCACATAATCGTCTAATTTCGCCTTTATCTTGTGGGGCGCAGGGATATCCTGGATATCAAGGATTGGCTTTGCCTTGGCGTCCTTTTTTTTCTTCTTCACTTTCTGGCTGCCCTGCATCATGCCCATCCCCTGGAGGTCTGAAAGATTTATCATGCTGATATTGGGGAACTTTCCTCCCATTCCCCCAAGCATATCATCCATGGGAAATCCTGAATGGTTCATGGTGTCAAATGTTTTTTGCATACAGTCCTGGCAGATATAAATATTTTGAGGAATCTTAATCATCTTCCCCGCCACGCTCTCCGGCCTGCGGCACATATAACAAATCTGTTCATATTCTTCCGAATTTTCTTTTTTATCCTTTTTCTCCTCAGAAGGGGCCGCTTTCTCTTCTGTGGGCTCTACTTCGTAAAAATCCTGGTCTGACATAATATCCTCCCTCTATACTTAAGGTTTCCATACGTTTAATCTTTTTTACAATTCCCAGTATAAAACAGGAAAAGGCAAAACACAATGAAAAACAGAATTTTTCATACTTCTTTTAGAAATAGGAAAAAGCCAGCATAATTTACTGACTTTTTCCGTTTGTTTCTTATGCATCGATATCCATTGTCCAACCGTATTTATCCGCTTCTTTCCCCCACTGGATTCCCGTGAGGTAATCGTAAAGCTTCTGGGTTAATTTACCGATTTCAAAATTATTTACTTTTACCACATCATCTTTGTAAACAAATTCCCCTACCGGAGAGATAACCGCAGCCGTTCCGGTTCCAAAAGCTTCCTCTAAGGTGCCGTCGTGGCCCGCTTTCATTAAATCGTCAATGGAAAGGTGGGTTTCATTTACCTTGTAGCCCCAGTCTTTTAAGATATGGATGATGGAATCCCTGGTGACCCCTGCAAGAACCGTCCCCTCGATGGGCGCAGTGTAAATCTCGCCGTCAATTTTAAACATAATGTTCATGGTTCCCACTTCTTCCACATATTTCCTGTGTACACCATCCAGCCAAAGCACCTGGGTGCATCCCATTTTTTCCGCTTTTACCTGGCCTAAAATAGAGCCGGCGTAATTGCCCCCGCACTTGGTAAAACCGGTTCCCCCGGCAACGGCCCGGACAAGTTCATCCTCCACCAAAATCTTTACCGGGTTAATGCCCTCAGCGTAATATGCCCCCACCGGACAGCAGATAATCATAAATGCGTACTTGCTTGCCATATGTACCCCAAGGGCGGACTCTGTGGCAAACATAAATGGGCGGATGTAAAGGGATGTGCCCTCTGCGGAAGGAACCCAGTCACGCTCCACCTTTACCAGCTCCTTTACCGCCTCCACAAACATATCCTCCGGAAATCCCGGCATACAAAGCCTTTCGTTTGAAACAATCATGCGCTTTGCATTCATATGGGGACGGAAAAGCTGAATTTTCCCCTCTTTTGTCCTGTAAGCCTTAAGCCCCTCAAAAGTCTCCTGGGCATAGTGAAGAGTTACACAGGCCGGATCTAAGGAGATTGGCTCGTGAGGCACGATTCTGGCATCCACCCATCCCTCTTCCTTTGTCCAGTCCATAACAAACATATAGTCTGTCATATATTTACCAAAACCAAGGTCGCTCTGATCTGGTTTTTCTTTTAACTTGTCTCTTTTTACAAATCTGATATCCATGTTTTTTCCCTCCTGTTTACTATTCTTTCCACATTATTATACTTTTTTTTCCATGTGTCAAGATTATTCCAAAGGCTTATATACAATATAACCCTGCATTATGGTAATGCAGGGTTAAACATATATCGTGTTATAATATTGTTCTTTTTCCGTCTTTTTTCAATCACGCTCTATCACCGGAAAGGTAAGGATTACCTTAAACAAATCCCCGTCTGTCACCAGATTCATGCGTCCTTTCATAAGCTCTGTAAGGCTGTTGGCGATGGAAAGCCCAAGGCCGCTTCCCTCGGTGTTTCTGGAACTGTCTCCCCTTACGAAACGCTCCATTAACTCCTCGCTGCCAATATTTAAGGGATATTTAGAGATATTCCGGAAAATAATTTCGCATTCTGCGCCTTTCCTCTCCACATTCACATAGGCCCTCGTGCCCTCCTGGGCATACTTACAGATATTGTTCATCAGATTGTCAAAGACCCTGTAGAGATGCCTGGTGTCCGCCGGGATAAGAATTTCCCCTTCGCTTCCCTGGACAATCAAATCTATCTGGCTGTCTTTTAATTTTTCCTGAAATTCCCCTATGGTCTGGGTAACTAAAATCCCTGCATTGCAGGATTCTAAGGCCACCGCAAGGTTTCCCGTGGACGCCTTTGACGCTTCCATCAAGTCTTCAATGAGTTTTTTCAGCCTGGCAGACTGGCGGCTTAATACCTCTAAATACTCCTGCACTTTTGGATTTTCGATATCCTCTTTGGAAAGCAAATCCACATAATTGATAATGGAAGTCAGGGGAGTTTTAATGTCATGGGACACATTTGTAATAAGCTCCGTCTTAAAACGCTCGCTTTTCATCCGCTGCTCCACAGCGGCATTTATCCCCTCCCGGATTTTGTTTAAATTCTCCCCGTGCTGCTTAAATTCCCAGAACATCCGGGAAGTATCCACAGTATTTTCCATATCCCCCAAGGCAAGTTTTCCCGCCTGCTCTTTTAGCTTTCGCATCTGCAAAAGGCAGATAGTAATCAGTGGATAAAGCACCGCCTTTTCCAGCAGAAACAGCATAACAAGCCCTCCGTCATTGGCAAGCCCCGCCACAAAAATCAGTTCCACCAGGGCTAAAAATCCCATGATAATCCAGGCTTTCCACAACATGGGCAGGGCCTTTTGGCAGGCTTCTCCTCCTCTTTTTAACCATCTAAAAAACTTTTTCACGCATTTCCCCACCCATTTCAGGCACTGAAAGCACAGTGTACTTTTCAGGCAGTTTTTTGTCTTAAGGCGCACCGCAAAATCCATCACTGATATCAACCCAAGAAACTCTCCCAAAAGGAGTGCGGGAATCCCAAGGCATAGGGCAAAGGCAAGGGATACATAATTCCCTTCGCTGACCACAGCCACAACCAATGACAAACACAGCCCGATAAGCATCCACGTACCCACAAGAAACACATCAAAGGGTATTTTTTGAAGAAATCCCGGCACTATCTTTTCGTCCCCGAATCTGTGCCCTGCTCCCCTAATGCAGATTCCCAGGGTGACAAAGGATACCAACAGCATAGAGAGGAATATTTCATAAAAGCTGTAGTGGCTTTTTAACACAATATCAACCAGGGATTCCATTCTTGTAAAATCGTTCATGTTACCCCACATACCCGGAAGTTCCGGAAGATTATTTGTATAATTTCCCTGTTCTCCCCTCTGCACATAGGAAATCACATAGTAGGACGTGTCATCTTTCTTTACAGCCTTATTTTCCCAGGTACGGATGACACCATCGCTGTAGCTGTATTCCGTATAATCCTCTTCCCCTATGGCCGGCATCATTGTTCCCGTTTCCGTAAGTTTTGGGTATGTGATAAGTTCAATATCCGCCACATATCTGGAAACCTCCGGCTCGATTATAATGCGGAAACTTTCGTCTGCCTCCCACTCGTAGGAGGTCCCTTCCTCCCCGGATCGGATTCTTACCAGATCTTTCGCTCCATAATACTGCCCCTCTTCCAGATCTATCCTGCCTGCTGCTGTCTCTACCTG
>Ga0137307_101270_pt1 | contig 23660 bp, 22 predicted proteins | sample NAcewD2O_March_2_FD_97180 | JGI IMG/M metagenome (GOLD analysis project Ga0137307, IMG submission 97180) | Mouse cecal microbial communities from Vienna, Austria - N-Acetylglucosamine amended D2O_March | ecosystem: Host-associated > Mammals > Digestive system > Large intestine > Cecum | place... | reverse complement strand
ATGGATTTGATGTTTTCTTATCCGATTAAACGGCAGAAAATATTGTTTTCACAAATGCTGGTTGTATGGATATTTAACTTTGTTGCCTTGGTATTGTGCAAGCTTTTCCTCTTTGGCGGTTTTTTCCTGCTGGGGAATTGGACCGGTATTGCATTGCAGGGGATTACGTCCGGGGAAATTTTCGGTCAGGCAGCTTTTTGGCTGGAACTTGCTATGGATTCGGCAGCAATGGTCAGTATCAGTTATGTGGTATTGTTTGTAGGTATGCGGGCGAAGTCTTCTAAGGCGGCTATTTTGACATCATTTTTGGTGATTGTACTTACACAGGGGAATATAGGCTCCTACACGTTGATAAATAATGTTCCCTTTTATCTTGCCTTGACGGCTTTAGCTGCGGTATCCGTATTCCTTTGCGTCTATAAAATAGAAGAAAGAGACGTTGTGTAAGTTGCGTAACGAAAAAGTATAAACTGGAAAAATCAGGGGTGCTTTTTCCCGCCGATGGTGAAAAACAGTCCTGATTTTTTTAATGCCGGACGCAAAGCCATGTAGACAGCGGTGGATGCTATAGTGGAAGTTACTGCGTTGATGGAAGTAGAGGCGATATTCCATGCAAGGGTAAGTTCGGCAGCAGGTTTTCCGAGAATAACGAGCTTATAAAAGTATCCTGCCAAAGGGTCGAAAATGAGATTGAACAACAACCCGCCGATAGCAGCGGCAAGCGTCCATTTCCCTATTTTCCTGCTGTCAGTTTCAGTGGTGATATGCCCCATTTTATGGGCAATCAGACCGGTAACCAGCCCTATGCATAGCTTGAGCAGGAATGTTTTTGGGGCATAGACCACGTAGATGGGGTCTAAAAGGTCGCCGATGGTCATACCGATGGCGCCGCCCAGGCCGCCATAAAAGCCGCCCAGAAGCAGAGCGCCTAATACGCAGACCGCATTCCCCAGATGAATAGAAGTGGCGTCTCCGCCGGGGAGGGTGATTTTGATTTGCAGGAAAGTAAATATGACGTAGGAAAGCGCCGCTATTACGCCGGTAAAAATGATTTTCCGGATTGAATCGTCTTTCATAATATATATGCTCCTTTCATATGGTGACTGATAAAAAATCAGGCCTCGGATTTATTCACATTCCATCCGGGAATTGGGGATGCCGGGAAACATTTTCCGGCAATGATCCCTGCTTTTTCCTGAAGATTAATGCGTTATATTCAGGGATTCTCCTTTAATATTTTTCTTACGGCATATAAAATTTCGATTAATATACGTTTTTCGTGGGTGGTACAGGACTTCATGATATTGATAAATTCTTGGTTATAGTTCGTCTCTTGTGTTTCTACTATATTTTCCAGAACAAGGTAATCCAAACTACATTCCAGAATATTTGCAATATCCACCAATGTTTCAATAGAAGGATGGGCATTATTATTTTCGATATTGGAAAGATGTTTGGCCGATATATCTATTTTTTCGCTTAGCGCTTCCTGGGTCATATGTTTTTGTAATCTCAAACGCTTAATTCTTTTTCCAATAGAAGAATAATCCAGCATGTCACTACTCCTGTCATTCATAAAATTATATCCATTGTAACTTGGAGTATCTTGCAATATAATACTTGACAGCAATATAGTATTTTATTACAAGAGTTTTGGGGATTGGATAGATATATATGAGCAATTGACGAATATAAAATATTGTATAGCAATCCTTTTATATTGCAATGCAATATAAAAATAAATACTTCATTTGGAAAAGAGGAGATGGCACCGCATGAAAAAGGGAAGGGAGGTTCGTAATCGGATAGGGAAGATTGTAATGCATCCATAAACTTGCAATGGGAAAAATATGTAGAAATGAGGTTAACGACGAAAAAAGTAAAAAGAAAAATAGCTTTTTTACTGGCGGCTGCGATGCTGTTGGGGGTGAATCTGACAGCATATGCTGCTGAGCAGCAAAAAGCGGGAACGAAAATAGCAGGAGAAGAAATCGGTGCGGAATTACGCCGTTTTCTGACAACGGAAAATAACCTGAATACGGTAGAAAAAGGGAAGGCAACACCAATTCTGGCAGTATCGGATATGATTTATGACCACGATAAGTATGAATATTTTAACGATGAATATCATGTATATGCTGTAAGGGCAGATAATTTTGTATTGACAGGCAATACAAGCCCGGATACAAAACTCATTTTAAGCCCAATCCATGACTATGGTTTTTTTGAATCATTTAAGGTTCAGGTGGGAGAGGATGAGACAGCGGAAGAATTAACGGTATCATGCAATCTTGGTTTTTGGGGATGTTATTTGAAAGACAAGGAAGGCGGGGAGGTTTTCCGGGTGACAGGCGACGATAGGGGCGAATTGCGTTCCCAAAGATTAAAGGTGGCGCCAAAAGGAGATAACGGGAAAGATGATAAAACGGACAGCTTTTCACTTAAGAGGTCATTAAAGGCGGATAAAAGCAATATAAACCCCGGCGAAGAAATGCCGATTAGGATGAACTATGAAATGGTGTATGATGAGGGCAAGTATGTATTGTATAATGACTATGACAGATGGTGGGCTCTTGGCATTGCCGACTGTACGGTATCGGGAAATACATGTCCGGGAACACGGATAGAGGATAGGGAAGATTATGCTAATACCCGTTATCTGGTAGTGGATGAAGAAGAAAAAGCGGAAGAGCTTACAATTGAAATGACATGCGGCGAATGGTTATATTATGTAGAGGATAAGACCACAAATGAAATTTTCCCGGTATCCGGCAGCGGAGGAAATCCTGAAATTTTAACAGTGACTGTAAAAATCGGAGGCAATAGCCAGGACAATCAGGGAAGCGATTCCGGTTCTGAGCCGGTAAAACAAGGCGGCAGCCAGCAGCAAGGCAGCCAACAGCAGCTTTCGATAGAGGTAAGGACGGACGAAGTAATATCGGCGAACGGAGAAAAACTGGTTTCCACGGTAGGAGAGGTTTATCAGACGGCAAATGTTTCCGGTGTGGCCATCCTGACCCCGAAGGAACAGGTGGAAAGCGCGGCTGGTATAGATACTGCCGGCAAAAATATAAGGTTTTATATATGCGATGCCCAAAATACCGGCGTATAAAAAGTGTTGGAGCAAGCGGCAGTGCAAAACGGGAAGAATGTCCGCACAGCAATCCATGTGGACATGTATGCAATCAGCCAGGAAGGGAAAGTGGAGAAATTAAGCCATACATCGGCTAAAATCCGTATTGTCATAGGTCTTCCCAGCCAATATAGGATAAAAGGCAAAGTGTATACAATAGGTATGATGGGGGAAAATGGAGGGCTTCAATTGTTGGAAGATTTGGACAGTGACCCGACCACGGTAACTATTGAGGCCGACAAATTCGGAGTAATGGCATTAATGGAATAGAAGATGGATGTTGCACTTTATAGACTATCCTTATATGAATGAAAAAGGGCAGAGCCGAAAAGGCTTTGCTTTTTTTACTATATTCGATTGCACACGGGCACCCAGAGGAAATATGTCAGCAGAAGCTGACGGGAAGATGGCTCCTCTCTGTTCGATTGGGGAGTTGTAATAGGGGGAAAATGCAGTTATAATAGGAATAAATTATTGTATAAAAATTAGCAGAATATACAATAAACGGATTGTTTTTTGCAACTGTCTGGACTTGTACACGAAGGAAGGGCAAGTAAATAAGATTGAGAATTAGAAATTTTCAATTTCAAGTTTGTGTCTGCGCGCTGCTTGCCGCAAACTTTTGTTGCGCAAAAAAGCAGCGCAGAAAAGAGGTAAAAATGGAAGAAATCAGGTTGGGAACGATTGGTTCGGGTGCTATTGTGCATTCAATACTGGATAATGTAAAAATTACGGACGGAATCCGGTTGGCGGCAGTATATTCAAGAAGTGAGGAAAAGGGGCGCCCATTGGCAGAAGAATACGGCGCAGGTAAAGTATATACGGATTTGGATGAATTTATGAAAGATGAAGAAGTGAATACCGTTTATGTGGCAAGCCCTAATCTCCTGCATTATGAGCAGACGAAAAAGGCGCTGTTGGCGGGAAAGCATGTAATATGTGAGAAGCCTTTTTGCACAAAGGCAGAGCAGGCGAGGGAATTGGTGGCGCTTGCAAAGGAAAAGCATTTGTTTCTGGTGGATGCGGTACCAACAGCATTTTTACCCAATTATGAGGTGGTGAAAAGGGAATTGCCTAAAGTAGGAAAGGTGAAGCTTGTACTTGGGAATTTTAGCCAGTATTCCAGCCGCTATGACCAGGTGCTGAAGGGGGAAGTGCCCAATGTTTTTAATACCCAGTATGCCGGCGGCTGCCTGATGGATATTAATTTTTATAACGTATACCTAAATGTGGCATTATTTGGAAAACCTAAGGATGCGGTTTATTTCCCGAACCGGTATGGGGAATTGGCGGATACTTCAGGTATTTTGCTACTGCAATATGAAGGTTTCGTGAGCGAAGCAGCGGGGGCGAAAGATACATGGGGAGTAAACTTTTTCCAGATTGAAGGGGAAAAGGGCTATATTTATGTAAAAGGCGGGAGCAACAGGGTAACGGAAGTCCAGGTGGTTACAAAGAACTCGGAGGAAAGCCTCAATTTGCAAGATCAGCCCAACCCGTGGTTTTATGAGGTGCAGAATCTTGCCCAGTTGCTTTTAAAGGATGACTACGATACGATTTACCGGGGGCTTGACGTTATGGTGGATGTAATTGAAGTCCTGGAAAATGCAAGAAAAAAGGCAGGGATACTTTTCCCAGGGGATTGATGCCTGGAAAAGAGATGATTTACGGTTTAGAAGTGGATATGGGGAGAGTGATTACAGGACGGAATCAAATAGCTGGAAAATACGCGGTAGAAATATAGCGTATGGAAAGGTTAAGGTAGATACCAGAACGGCTATTGACATGTAAATCCGTACCTATAATAGCAGGAACCTGAAATAGTTTATAATTACATGATAGGGTTCAGAGGGTTCAGTGGGCATAGTGGGCTCAGAGGGTTCAGGTCTGCCTGCAATGTCAGATAGCCCTTTTGAGAACCGAATTAAAAAAATGGGAAATTGCCTGGCAATTTCCCATTTTGTGATAGTCTGCTATACAATTTAATTTCCCCTTAAGCAACAGTCTTTTAAGCAATAGTTTCTTAAGCAGTAGCTTTTTAAAAATAGTCTTTTAAGTAATAATCCTATAAGCACTAAAATTTGTACCCCTTAAAAATATACCTTATAGCGTTATCGCATATTCATAATCCAGCATAAAATTGGTGACGCCATCTAAAGCCAGTTCCTTCGGGTCTAAAGGAAGGATGCCATCGCGTACTTTTGCATAAGTGACCGGCATATATTGGTGCAGCATATTCATAGGAATCGGGTATTCCTTTAAATTTGTAAATAATTTGCTGATAGCAGCCGTTACTTCCGGCTGGCCGATATAATAGCGGGCGCGGTCGGAAAAACTGTATTTCCTTGCTAAGGCGAGCTGCTTGTCATCCCCATGATAGTGTTTCTGCCAGTTGGCAGGCTGTGCCAGCATAACTTCTTCCAAAGTTTCGATGAAATTAGCCCGTTTTTCTTCCGGAACCAGTTCTTTTTCCATAAAACTGAGGGCGAAAAGTGCTTCCCGGAGCCCATAAGTTAAGGCAGGACCTACTTTTAAGATTGCGATACCATCCTGGACCATGTTCTTTAAGCATTCGGCGCTTTGATAATCGGTGGAATGGCCTTCAAAGCAAACTTCCGGATATTCCTTCAATGCGGAGCAAAGTTCTGTTGCCGCATCATGATTATAAAGAAAGACCTGGTCATCGCCAAATTCTACGCCGGGCTGGACAACGACAGCGACCACATCTTTCCAGCCTTCCCCTACACCGGATTCTTCAAAAATGCGTTTATAAGTAGCCACCGTATCTTGAAAAGCGGCCGGGCTGGTAACCGCCAGACTGTCTTCCGCTTCCTGTGCGCCGCCCGGAATCGGAACTTCGCTTCCAATGATAAAAACAGGGCGTACGGCATCGGGGTTTTCCGATTTCAGTTCTTCATAACCTTTGATAGAAGCTTTATATAGTTCGGCGCCGCGGCGGGCAATTGTTTCGGTAGATAAAAGGCCTTCCGGGTCATCGGCTACCTTCATGCTGGTATCCAGATGGATTTTGGTAAACCCTGCTTTGGCGTATTGGTACACCAGCTCTACGGATTTTTCCATAGCCTCTTTTTCGGGAAGGTTTTGCCAAGTCAAAGGACCCAGATGGTCGCCGCCTAAGATAATCAGCTCTTTTGGAACACCGATTTCATCAGCCATTTTCTGTATCATATCATAAAAATCTTTCGGAAGCATTCCTGTATAGCCTCCGTATTGATTTACCTGATTGGCCGTTGCTTCAATCAATACCGGGGTATGAAGCAGCTTTGCACGTTTCAAGATTATTTCAAGCGCCAGAGGGTTAGCAGTACAATAAGAAGGGATACCGCAGTTTTTTCCCTCCCTGCGCTGTTCCATCATTTCCTGGATGGGATGTTTCATCGTTCCATTTCTCCTTTTCTATGAGTAGTGAATTTTTGGTCAGTTGAAAACTCAATCTAAAAATTTTTAAATTAAGGTAATTGTGCCTTTCCCATGCAATACGTCTGCCGAACCTGATAGTTATGTTCAAGGACAACCAAATCGGCATCCATGCCGACACCAATCAAACCTTTCCGGTTATCTATGCCAATGCAGCGTGCCGGATTAATGGTGCAGGAATTGATGGCATAGTTAAAAGGAACCAAAGCCTCTTCCACGAGAATCCGCAGCCCTTCGTTCAGCCGCAAAGTAGAGCCAGCCAGGCCGCCGGTAGAAGTCAGATGTGCACTTCCGTCCGGATAGATTTCGATTTCATTGCCGCCAAAGATATAACGGGTTCCTGCAGGGGAGCCTTTGGCCATCAGGGCATCGGATATCATAATGGAATAATCCGGACCCTTGGACATGAAATAGTTATTCAGGGCAGCCGTAGTAGAATGGTTGCCGTCGCATATAATTTCACCGTACATAGTGCGGAAACGGTAAGCAGCGCCGACCAGGCCGTTGGCACGATGGTTAAAAGGGGTCATACCGTTGTATACATGGGTCATAGAGCGGGCACCGTGGGCAAAAGCCATAGCAGCCTGCTCATAAGTAGCGGCGGAATGCCCGATGCTGACCGTTACGCCATGCTCTGTCAGATAGTGGGTTAGGGCGAAATCATCGTCCGTTTCGGTAGCCATAGTAATATACCGGATATTTCCTTTGGCAGCTTCCTGGTAACGCTTGAATTGTTCAATGGTAGGCTTAACAATGTGCTGCTCCGGCTGGGCGCCCTTGTAGACCATGTCCAAATAGGGACCTTCAAAATGAATGCCAAGAATCTCTGCGCCTTCGTACCCGTCTTCCATAACTTTTGCCACATTGGCAACGGCTTTAGTCAGAACTTCCTCGCTTTGCGTGATGGTAGTGGCAAGGAGGCCGGTTACGCCTTCATCCACCACATGTTTTGTCCAGTTCCGCAAACCTTCTTCATTGGCGTCGTTCGTGTCAAAGCCATAGGCTCCATGACAGTGGATATCCAGAAAACCGGGCACAATGCGTAAATCTTCGTAATCCACATCGGCCGACCGGCTGCCATAAGTAAGGACGTCCACGATTTTGCCATCCCGGATATCGAGTTCGGCAGCCATAAACTGATCTGCAATCCATATTTTTTTACTTTGAATCAGCATGAAAACAAACCTCCTGTCTGAAAATTAAATGATATTCTATTATTATATCTCATTATAGCACCGAATAAGCAGATAAAGTTGTATTTTTTAAGTGATTCATTATCAGTTTTAGTAGCTATATTGTTTTTTGTGAATTTTCTGCGGTATAATCAGGATACAATATAACGTGCCGATGGACAATGCGCGAAAAACTGATAGGAAAGTTTTTCGGCGCATTGCATTATCGCGCCAGGAGAAATCAATAAAGGAGGACAAAAAAATGAATATTTTTGACATTTCCCCGGAAAAGATGAAAGAAACCTCCTCTGTGTTCACCATTACTGAAATCAACCAGCAGCCTTCCACATGGAAGAAAACCTGCGCACAGATTGCAGGCTGTAAGGAAGAGCTTCAGGCATTTTTGGATCAGGTACTGAAAGCAGAGGATTTTGACATTGTATTGACGGGGGCAGGAACAAGCGAATTTGTAGGAAATTCTTTATATCAGGCGTTGAACGGAAAATATGGCTATAAAGTGAAATCATATGCAACCACGGATATCGTGCCTTCCCCGGAAGACTTCCTATCCCGGACAAAGCCGACGATTCTCGTAAGTTTTGGGCGTTCCGGCAATTCACCGGAGTCCATAGGGGCAGTGGAAGCGGCAGAGGTTGTATGCCAGAATTTGTACCATCTTTTTGTGACATGCAATCATGAAGGGAGCCTTTCCAAAATGGCAGAAGGAAGGGACAATTGCTTTGCATTGAATCTGACACCGGAGACCCATGACCAGTCCTTTGCCATGACGTCCAGTTTTTCCAATATGTATATGGCAACTTATCTGGCATTTAACTTGGACAATCTGGAAGAGATTACGGCTAATATTGATAAAATCTGCGCAGCGGCAACAGGCTTTTTGGAGAATGGATATAAATCAGCACAAAAAATAGCGGACGAGTTTGATTTTAACCGTATTGTATACCTTGGAAATGTGGCGCTCAAAGGCGTTTCTCAGGAATCCGCATTAAAGATGCTGGAGCTGACGGCAGGGCAAGTAGCTACGATGTATGATTCCCCTCTCGGGTTCCGTCATGGGCCAAAATCCATTATTGATGACAGGACACTGACTGTTGTATATTTAAGCGATGACCCGTACCGCCGCAAATATGAGCTGGACTTAATTAAAGAGATGAGCCCTCAGAGGAAGAAAAACCGCATTGCAGTAGTGATGAATACACCTTGTGAAGAGGCAGAAAATCTGGTAGACTATACGGTAAGGATTAATATCGGTGAGCCGATGGAAAATGTACTGCTTGGATTTGCTTATATTGTATTTGCCCAGACCCTCGCAGTGATGAAGTCTTTGTCTTTAGGGATTACACCGGATAACCCATGTCCTACCGGAGAGGTGAATCGGGTAGTGAAGGGTGTAACTTTATATCCATATACATTAAAATAGGAGGATACCATCATGGTAGGTTTATTGATTACCGGTCACGGACATTTTGCAACAGGGCTTGGTTCCAGCCTGAGGCTGATTACAGGCAATACGGAAAATATTGTTTATGTGGATTTTGAAGAAAACCATTCTACGGATACATTGACGGAGAACTTGAACAAAGCTTTAGACGAACTAAAGGATTGCGACGGTGTATTGGTACTTTCGGATTTGGCAGGAGGCTCTCCTTTCAAGAGTGCGGTAGAGTGCAAAGTAGCCCGTCCGGATCAGGCGATAGAAGTCCTTGCAGGTTCCAATCTGCCGATGCTGATTGAGGGGTCTATGGCGATGGCGGCATTTGATTCCCCACTTGATTTGGCACAATCGCTCATTGAGACAGGAAAGGATTACATTGTCCGTTTTGAACTTACGGCTCATGAAGACAATGCGGAAGAGGACGGGATTTAAGAGCGAAAGAATATATTTGATATGATTGGTCTCAATAAGATGTAATGTAACATCCGCCTGAGGCGCTGGGAGAAGAATTATGGGTATTAACTGGGAAGTAGTTGTCTGGACTTGTGTGACTCTGGCAGTCATTATGGGAATCATTGGATTGATTCTTGCATTTATCTCTGCGAAAAATGTGCGTAAACGCAGGGAAGCTTTGGGAGAAGTCCATACGGAACTGAAAATTGGAAGTAAAGTTATGTTTGCCGGAGGGATTTATGGAAGAGTTGTAGGCATAGAAGAGGAAACTGTAAATGTGGAGGTGGCAAAAAGCACAGTCATCCAGATTTCCCGGTTTGCAATTCAAGCCCTAGTCGATTCCAAAGAGAAATAAGTTAATAAAATAAGTTAATAAGTAATAAAATGTCTTGCTTGACAGCCCGTACAGGTTTCGGATGCTGAAAGTAAGAGGCAGATGCTTTTGATTACATGGATGTTGGGTAAACAAAACGAATAAAACAAATGGAACAAATGAAGTAAATAAAAACGCCTGCAAAAGCAGTGAAAGAGAAAAATCCGCAAAGAGATGGGAAAATACCATTTCTCTGCGGATTTATTTTTTACAATATAGGAAAGTCCTTCTTCAGAAGGGCATAAATTGAAGTGTCGAAGACACTTTTTTATGAGTGCCCCGTGCAGAGGATATATGCCGCTATGCTGCGTACGGGGTGCGCAGCGAGTAGGGGAAGATGAATCTTCTCTACTCGATTATGCTATAGTTTATAAAGCATCTTGGAATATTCGCTGGGTGCCATACCAAATTTCTGGGTAAAGGCCCTAGAAAAGTAGTGGATGGAGTTAAATCCCAACATAAGGGCGATTTCACTGATTGTATATTTACCTTCACATATCATCTGCCGGCTTGTTTCCAGCTTTAGCTCATTGATATATTTTTTTGGTGGCTGGTTTAGGCTTTCTTTAAACAAAATTTGTAAGGAAGACCGGGAGAGGGAGAATTTCTGGCAGATTTCTGCGATAGTAATGGGTTCATAAATTGTTTCGTCAATATAGGCGAGAATTTTTTCCAGAAGTTCGTCCTGATAGTGCTGCCTTGCATCGGTAACGGAACGCTCACTCTTTTTGCCGATAAATTCGGATTGGAGAAGGCGGATAATCGTTTCCTGAAGCAGGCATAACATCAAACTGTTCATATAAGGAATCTGAGAGGTGCTTTCCATTACAAAAGTTTTAATTAATGTATGTATTTTTTTGTCGTAGCCGAATACTTTGTTTAACAGAAGCTCATAATGCGTACTCTCTACATCGTAAATAATGGTTTCCATATCAAAAATAATCGTTACATAAGAACAGGAACAGCCGTCGGGAATCTGTTGCGTATGGAATTGCCCGGGCCCGTAAATGATTAACTCGCGTTCCTTCAGATGAAAGATTTTTCCGTCGATTTCAGAAATCATGCAGCCCCTGTCCACGTAAGTGAGTTCAAAGTAAGAATGTTTTTCGCCTCCGAATTGATATCCGGCGTTGCGGATAGAATAATAATATCCGAGTATCTCGCTAATCCGGATACGGGGGAGAATCCGTTCAAATAGGTAAGGAGGAGAAAGGGCCTCCACGATAGATAAGTAGGATGCGACAGTAATCAGCTTACATGTAATATTGGATGTAACGGCTACAAGAGAAAAATAAATGCCAGGTTTGATTTTTACCAGCCGATGGACGGCAAATGCCGTTAATTCGTCTGCCTGTGGAACTTCGCCGACCAAAAGGGCTGCCATGCCTTCCTGCATTTCAAGGTAAACTTCGCAGTCAAAGCGGTAGAGCTGGCTGACATAGCGTTTGGCAATTAAATGCCAGTTTCGGCTAATCATGCCACATTGTTCCAAATCCAAAGGCTGATCATAGACGGCGCCGTATTTTTCAAACTCTGTGCTAGATGTTTTTAATTGCATAAATAACCTCCATAACAAAAATAGTATATATTTTTTTACAGAAAATGTCTATAAAATCTTCAAAAGAATGAGAAAAAGACGTATTTAGACTGGCTATAGGATTTAAGAAAAGCTTGCCGGGAATTATTTGTTATTGAAAATTATTATGCAATATGGATAAAATATAACTAAAAGCAATCAAATCTATGGTCAAAAAGGAAAAAATAATTAAAATAATATAAAAAAAACGAAAAGAACAAATAAACTGTTGAAAGTTACAAAGACTTACCAGGTAAAAAGCTTTATAATAAATCAATCTGAATGGGATTTTCAGAAAAGAATCATAGTTTAAGGAGGGAGAATTATGCCCAATATTGTTTTGACACGAATAGACAATCGTTTGGTTCATGGTCAGGTGGCGACCCAATGGTGTGGAAGTATCGGTGCAAACCTTATTTTGGTTGCTAACGACAAGGTGGCAGGCGACAAGCTCCGTCAAGGCCTGATGGATATGGCGGCTCCCAGTTATGCAGCAATGCGTTACTGGACTTTGGAAAAAACCATTTCTACCATTCATAAGGCATCTGATAAGCAGATGATTTTTATCGTGTGTGAGACGCCGCAAGATGTTTTGGCACTTGTGGAAGGCGGTGTGCCGATTAAAAAAGTGAATATCGGTAATATGCATATGGCAGAAGGAAAGCGTCAGGTTGCAGGCTCTGTAGCCGTAGATGACAGCGATGTAGCTGCTTTTGCAAAATTACGTGAACTCGGTGTGGAACTTGAAATCAGAAGGGTTCCGACAGAGGGCACGGAGAACATTGAAAAATTGTTCAAATAAGTAACTTTATCAATTTTTATGGGAAAGGAGATTGTATAAATCATGGAATTTAATGCAATTCAGATTATTCTGGTTGGCGTATGGGCATTCATCGTGGCCATCGACCAGTTCGACTTATTAGAATCTCTGTACCAGCCTATCGTTACGGGTGCAGTTGTAGGAGCTATCCTTGGCGATTTGCCTACCGGTTTGGTAGTAGGCGGTACATATCAGTTAATGACAATCGGTAACATGCCTGTCGGCGGAGCGCAGCCTCCGAATGCGGTTATCGGTGGAATTATGGCAACCGTATTTGCGATTTCTTCCGGACTTGATACGACGGCAGCAGTTGGTCTCGCAGTGCCTTTCGCATTGATTGGCCAGTACATGGTTACTTTGCTGTTCACCGTAATGTCTCCGATTATGTCCGTAGCGGATAATATGGCAGAGAAAGGTGATACAAAAGGTATCGTTCGTTTGAACTATTTGGCAATGGGCGCACTTGGTCTTTTGTTTGCAATCGTTTGTATTGCCGGCCTTATCGGCGGAAGCGCACTGGGGAATACTCTGGACAAACTGTCTCAGGATTTCGCATGGATTATGAACGGCCTTGGAGCAGCAGGCGGAATGATGCGTTTCGTTGGTTTTGCTATCCTGCTTCGTATCATGCTTTCCAATGACCTGTGGGGTATTTACTTTGTAGGTTTCGCACTCGCAACAATTATCGGATTCATCCCGGAACTGTCCGGTTCCGCTCTAATCCTTATCGCATTTGTTGGTGTTGCAATCGCTCTGAACGACTTCCAGACACGCGTTGCAATTAAGCAGAATGCAGGAAGCGCAAATGGAGGTGACGAAGATGGCATCTAATAAAACACAGTATAATAATTTAACACCGGCTAAACCGTTGGATAAAAAGACCCTGAATAAGATGGTATGGCGTTCTTTGAACTTGCAGGCATCCTTCAACTATGAAAGAATGCAGGCTGCTGGATGGTTATACGGCATTCTTCCCGGACTTGAGAAAATCCATGCAGATGACAAGGAAGACCTTGAAACTTCTATGCAGCACAACCTTGAGTTCTTCAATACGCATCCGTTCCTTGTAACTTTCGTAATGGGTATTGTATTGTCTTTGGAACAACAGAAGGCAGATATCAATACTATCCGTGCGGTACGTGTGGCTGCAATGGGCCCTCTTGGAGGTATCGGTGACGCTATTTTCTGGTTCACTCTTGTACCGATTACCGCAGGTATTACTTCAAATATGGCAATCAATGGTTCCCTCGCTGGGCCTATCCTGTTCCTGTTGATTTTCAACGTTGTACAGTTTGGGGTACGTTTCTGGTTAATGAATTGGTCTTATAAACTGGGATCAAAAGCGATTGAGTTATTGACAGCTAATGCAAAAGAATTTACACGTGCGGCTTCTATGCTTGGTGTATTCATCGTTGGTGCTTTAACATCTAACTACGGTGGAACAACAATCGCATTGGAAATTCCTAATGGTGAAAGCCCTATCGTTATCCAGAGCATTTTGGACGGCGTACTTCCGAAATTGATTCCGTTGACGATTACTCTTGGTCTTTTCTTCCTGATTAAGAAAAAAGGCTGGAAACCGGTTGCTTGTATCGGTTTGCTGTTGGTAGTTGGTCTTCTGGGAGCGCTTGTCGGGATCTTCTAATAAAAGATGATGAAAGCAGTTATATTTGATTTCAATGGTACTCTTTTCTTTGACACATGCTTCCATTTGGAAGCATGGTCAAAGATTTATAAAGAGCTTTGTAATGAGGACAATCAGGAGTTGGATCCCTCGCTTTTCTGCGGGCAGCATAATGGTGGATTAATTTCCAAAATTGCTCCTGGTTTGACAAAAGAAGAAAGAAAAGAAGTGTCTGTCCGTAAAGAATCTTATTATCGGGATATCTGTAGCAAGAATCTTGAGAAGGTACATCTGGTAGCAGGGGCCGAGGAATTATTTTCGGAACTGAAGGAGCAGAAAATCCCTTATGCATTAGCTACTGCCTCCATTATAGACAATGTAGATTTTTACTTCCGTACATTTCATTTGGAACGATGGTTTGACCGTGAAATGTGTGTTTATGATGATGGGGTATATGTAAACAAGGGGGAAATGCATCTGGAAGCTGCCAGAAGATTGGGAACAGCATTTTCTGAATGTATTGTGATCGAAGACAGCATAGGCGCTATACGCTATGCAAAAGAGAATGGTGCAGGAAAAGTTATAGGTATTGGAAGCAATCCTATCCATCCTGAATTGATTCGAGCAGGAGCCACGCATTGTATTTGTGATTTTACAGAATTTCAACATGCGTGGTTAAGGAACTGAAATCCCACAGAAGGAACTGTCGTATTACGGCAGTTCCTTTATTTTACCATATAGAAAAGTCCTTCGCCAGAAGGACATAAATTGATGAAGTATCGAAGACACTTTTTTTTCCTCTTTCGGGAAAATACTCCTGTTGTGTGAAACTTGAAGTATATTGAACATTTTCCAATTGCTTGCTTTCCTTTTAAAAAGATGGGAGTGTAGACCGGTAGGAACTTTTTTTATGTCTATGCTGATTTGCTCCTTGTTGGAATACGTATCGGGCTACTTTCTGGAAAGGTTATGGGGAGTGTGCTGGTGGGATTATAGTGGGCAATTTTTGAATATCAGGGGAAGAATCTGTTTATGGGGAAGTTTATTGTTTGGAGTGGGAGGGTGGCTGCTTATCTGTTAGGCTATCCCATATTTGAAGATGCTTTATCGGAAAATATGAAAGGCAGATAAGGGAAGGAAATCCTTGCAGCTTATCTGCCTTATATGGATTCTTATATTACTGCGGATGCAGCCTGGGCTGCAAATTTTCCAAACAAGGGGGAAAATATTACAATGCCGCTTTAAGCATTTTATAAATGGCTTATGGTGCCAGAAGTAATGGTATCCGTTCTGCTAAAGCCTTCGCCAATAGGTCATGGCTTTCTTCAGTTAGGTGCATATAGTCATTTGGATGCATGCGAATACCGGGAATCTTGCCGGCATCCATAAAATGGCAATGGGTCAAGTTAGCAGTTCTCTCGTAATAAAAGGCCAACTGGCGGGATTTTTCCACACAGCCATTCCCCATTTCATTGACCACAAAAGTTGATGCATAACCTTCCTCAATAGGGGCAGGGGCAACAAGAAGAATATTGGGCTTATTATTCCGCCATGCATCGGTAACAGACTGCGCTTTTTTTGTAAGACGCTCCAGTCCTTTTGCAATGTTTTCTGCATTGCAGCCAAATCTTTCTTTCGTATCGTTAGTTCCTAACATGATAATCAATAAATCTACCGGTTCGTGGCTCATTAAACAGCCAAAGATAGCGGAAAGCCCGCTCAAACCTTCAAAAAGTGGATCCTCAAAGACAGTAGTGCGTCCACTCAAACCTTCTTCACGGACAATATAACCGTTTCCCAGATATTTTTCCAAAAGGCAGGGATATCTTTGTGTATCGTCAAATCTTCCCCCTGTTTCAGAGCAATATCCATGCGTGTTGGAGTCGCCGAAGCATATAATTGTTTTTTTCATAGATTTTCCTTTCCCATAAGAAAATGATATAAATAAAAAAATTTCCTATTTCTTATCATATCATTTGGAAATATGGAATACAAGGGAATGGGTTCAACTTTCAAGGGGAAATCAATTCTGGGAATTGTTCTTTGATGGAAAAAATTTTCTTGACAAAATATTATTTGTCGATTATATTAAATCATAAATATAAGAATGGTGAAGAAAAAGAGGAGTACGCATAACCCCTTAAAAGAGAGAATGACCCATTGGCTGAAAGGTTGTTTGAAGGAAGGCATGCGGAAGGTAGCTTTGGAGCCGGGAGGCTGAAACTTAGCATGAAGGATTTTAGCTAGGCAAGTAGGTTTCCACGATTTATCCACGTTATAGGATTAGGTCTGATGGGACTGTTGAGTGAAAATAAAGGTGGTACCGCGTATATAACGCCCTTTGCTGATAATGATATCGGCAAAGGGCGTTTTCAGATTTTGTTTTTCAGAAATTGCTTGTCAGAATACCCGGCAGATTTGTGGTCTGCGCATTCCTAATTATAAAGGGAATTTACGAGGGTTTATGGGAATTTAAGGGCATTGTTCCTGTCCGCTATGATATGGATGGGTTTCCGCGATTGGGCACGGGAATCTAAAGGCTAGAGGGAAAAACCGGATGCAGGCGGAGCCTATTGACGGTTATGAAGCGGATAAAAACAACATAAGGAAAGAAGGAGAGGCGTTATGGCAAAAGAATTAGCAAAGACTTATGACCCTAAGGGAATGGAGGATAGGTTATACCAGAAATGGATGGATAAAAAATATTTCCATGCGGAGGTGGACAGAAGCAGGAAACCCTTTACGATTGTGATTCCGCCTCCAAATATTACGGGTCAACTGCATATGGGGCATGCTTTGGATAATACCATGCAGGATATTTTAATCCGTTTTAAAAGGATGCAGGGATACAATGCCCTTTGGCAGCCTGGAACGGACCATGCATCCATAGCTACCGAGGTTAAGATTATTGAAAAGCTGAAAGAGGAAGGAACAAGCAAAGAGGATTTGGGGAGAGAAGGCTTTCTGGAAAGGGCATGGGAATGGAAGAAGGAATATGGCGGAAGGATTATCGGACAGTTGAAAAAAATGGGTTCTTCCTGCGACTGGGATAGAGAGCGTTTTACAATGGATGAGGGATGCAATAAGGCGGTTACGGAAGTGTTTTGCAAAATGCACGAGAAGGGCTGGATTTATAAAGGGAGCAGGATTATCAATTGGTGCCCGGTATGCAATACCTCAATTTCCGATGCGGAAGTGGAATATGAAGAGCAGGCAGGCCATTTCTGGCATATAAAATACCCTTTGCTGGGTGAAAACGGGCAGCCAAGCGACACGGAGTTTTTAGAGTTTGCAACGACCCGTCCGGAAACGATGCTGGGGGATACGGCTGTTGCAGTAAATCCGGAAGATGAGAGGTATCGGCACCTTATCGGCAGAAAAGTATTGCTTCCTTTTGTTGACAGGGAGATTCCGATTGTAGCGGATTCCTATGTAGATATGGAATTTGGTACCGGTGTAGTAAAAATTACTCCGGCCCATGACCCCAACGACTTTGAGGTTGGAAAACGGCATCAATTGCCGGAAATCAATATTATGAACGATGATGCCACGATTAATGCAAACGGCGGAAAATTCCAGGGGATGGACCGCTATGAGGCGAGGGCTGCTATTGTAAAAGAGCTGGAAGAAATGGGGCTGCTTGTAAAAATAGAAGATTATTCCCATAATGTAGGCACTCATGACCGCTGTAAGACTACGATTGAGCCTTTAATTAAGAAACAATGGTTTGTTAAAATGGATGAATTAATCCGCCCTGCGGTAAAAGCGGTAAAGGACGGGGAAGTCCGGCTGGTTCCGGAACGCATGGAAAAAATATATTTTAACTGGACAGACAATATCCGCGACTGGTGTATCAGCCGCCAGCTTTGGTGGGGGCATAGGATTCCGGCTTATTATTGCGATAAGTGCAAAGAGGTGGTAGTGGCGAAGGAAATGCCTAAGACCTGCGGTAAATGCGGAGGGGAACATTTTACCCAGGACCCGGATACTTTAGACACTTGGTTTTCTTCTGCCCTTTGGCCTTTTTCTACGTTAGGTTGGCCGGAGAAAACGGAAGAATTAGACTATTTTTATCCTACGGATGTGCTGGTGACGGGATATGATATTATTTTCTTCTGGGTTATCCGCATGATTTTCTCTGGCTACGAGCAGATGGGGGGAAAACCTTTCCATACGGTATTGTTTCATGGGCTTGTGAGGGATTCCCAGGGGAGGAAAATGAGCAAATCCCTTGGAAACGGCATAGACCCGCTGGAAGTAATCGATAAATACGGTGCGGATGCATTGCGGCTGACTTTGATGACAGGAAATGCGCCGGGCAATGATATGCGTTTTTCTTATGAAAAAGTGGAGGCAAGCAGGAACTTTGCCAATAAGGTATGGAATGCTTCCCGCTTTATTCTGATGAATATGGAAGGGAAGGATTTGGACGAAACGGCAAAAGACAGGATGGAACCTGCAGACAGGTGGATTTTGTCCAAATTAAACCGGTTGATAAAAGACGTTACCGATAACATGGAGCATTATGAACTGGGAATAGCCGTACAGAAAGTATATGATTTTGTATGGGATGAGTTCTGCGACTGGTATATCGAAATGGTAAAGCCCAGGCTTTATAATTCCGATGACAAGTCCAGCCAGAATGCGGCTCTTTGGACATTGAAAACGGTGTTAAGCCAGGCGTTAAAGTTGTTGCACCCTTATATGCCGTTTTTGACGGAAGAAATCTACTGCTCTTTGCAGCCGGAAGAAGAATCCATTATGATTTCCACGTGGCCGTCATATCGGGATGAGTGGGATTTCTCGAAAGAAGAAAAGGACATCGAAACGATAAAAGAGGCGGTAAGAGGAATCCGTAATGTGCGGACGCAGATGAATGTTGCACCAAGCCGGAAGGCAAAGGTATATGTGGTAAGTGAAAATGAAGGGATTCTTGCATCTTTTGAAGAAGGAAAGCTGTTCTTCGCTTCTTTGGCCTATGCTTCCGAAGTAGCGCTTCAAAGGGATAAACAAGGTATTGAAGAAGACGCAGTTTCCGTAGTGATTCCGGGGGCTACGCTATATATTCCATTTGCGGAGCTGGTAGACATTGCAAAAGAAATATGCCGCTTGGAAAAAGAGGAAGAGCGTTTGCAAGGGGAACTTGCAAGAGTGAACGGAATGTTGAACAATGAGAAATTCATTTCCAAAGCGCCGGAAGCGAAAATTGCACAGGAAAAAGAAAAATTAGGAAAGTATACGCAGATGATGGAACAGGTACAGCTTCGTTTAAGGCAGTTGAGAGGGTAAATGCCATGTGGGCGGATTCTTATAAGGAGGCGGAGCGTTATATTTTAGAATTGCCGAAATTCACCACAAAAAATGATTTGGAGGATACCCGGCTCTTTTTAAAGGTACTCGGTTCGCCGGAAAAGGGGAAAAAAATAATCCATGTAGCAGGCACAAACGGAAAAGGCTCCGTTTGTGCCTACTTGTGTTCCCTTTTACAAAAGGGGGGCTATTGTATAGGAATGTTTACCTCTCCCCACTTGGTAGAAATGAGGGAAAGGTTCCGGATAGGTAAGATATTGGTTACGGAGGAAAGGTTCCTGTGGGGCTTTTGTTATGTGATGGAACGGCTGGATAAGATGCGGGCGTTGGCCGGGAAACCGGAATATCATCCTACTTTTTTCGAGCTATTATTTTTAATGGGAATGGTCATATTCCGTGAAGAAAAAACGGAATATATCCTATTGGAAACAGGGCTGGGAGGAAGGAAGGATGCTACCAATGCGGTACAAACCCCCATTCTTACAGCAATAACGTCCATCAGCCTGGACCATATGGAATATCTGGGGTATACGGTGGAGGAGATTGCAGGTGAGAAGGCGGGGATTTTAAAACCGGGGGTTCCCGTCGTTTTCTGCGATAAAAGAAACGGTGCGTCTGCAGTGATAGAAGAAAGGGCGCAAATACTTGGAAATCAGGCAATTGGAGTAGGGGAAGACGACTTCTTTTATAGTAAATTAACAAATAAAAGCATTGATTTTTCCATGCATTCTCTGTATTATGGTTATATTAGGCTGAAATTGGCAACAGGGGCCCTCTATCAGGCAGAAAATGCAGCAATTGCTGTCCGGTGTATGGAACAGATACCGGAAGGGCAGCATATGACAGGCAAACAGATAGAGGAGGGGTTGAGAGAGACTTTCTGGGAAGGAAGAATGGAGGAGATTCTTCCCGGGGTATATGTAGATGGCGCCCATAACGAGGACGGTATCCGTGCATTTACCCGTTCCGTGGAAGAAGACGGCTGCATTGGCAAGCGCTATCTGTTGTTCTCTGCGGTCAATGATAAAAATTATGGGGAAATGATAAGTATCCTAAAAGGCAGCAAGTTATTTGCAGAAGTTGCTGTTGCGGGGATTCATAATATAAGGGGAGCAGAACCGGAAATGCTGCTGCGGCATTTTGACGGGATGAAGTGTAGCTTTGCGGCGGATGTAGAACAGGCGCTGAATGGTATGCTTACAAAGAAAAAAGAAAAAGATTTCATATATATTGCCGGTTCGCTTTATTTTGTAGGCGAAGTGAAGGCATTGGTGAGGAGGAAATCGAATGATTAATTTTGAAGAAGAGTTGAAGAAATTCCATCCGAGTTTGGAAGTGGAAGATGCGGAAGAAGCAATTTACAATCAGGATTTAACGGATATGGCAGATATATTGGTGGGAATGATTAAGGATATGGGGAACAGAACATTTACCGAACGGCCGGTAAGGCAGGATGAGATTGCGGCGCGTGAGGAAAACAGTTCCTTGGAAGAATAGGGGGAACGGCATGTTATGTTATCATTGTGGCTGCGCTCTTTCGGAGCATGATTTTTGTACGGCATGTGGGGCGGATGTAAGCATTTATAAAAAAATCATGCATCTTTCCAACCGTTTTTATAACGATGGTCTGGAAAAAGCCCAAGTCAGGGATTTGACCGGTGCGGTAAACAGTTTGCGGCAAAGTTTGAAATTAAATAAAAGCAATATAAAAGCGAGGAATCTCCTTGGTCTCGTATATTTTGAAATGGGGGAGGTAGTGGCTGCCCTTAGCGAATGGGTGATTAGCAAGAATCTTCGTCCAAAGAAAAATATAGCGGATATATATATTAATATGATTCAGACCAATCAGTCCAGATTGGATTCCATTAACCAGACGATTAAAAAATATAATCAGGCATTGGCATATTGCCGGCAGGATAGCCAGGATTTGGCTGTAATCCAATTGAAGAAAGTGCTTTCGCTGAATCCTAAATTTGTAAGGGCGCATCAATTATTGGCATTATTGTATATTGAGGCCGGCGAATGGGATAAGGCAAGGAAAGAACTGTATAAATGCAATCGGATAGACTCGAATAATACCACTACAAGGCGTTATCTGAAAGAAGTTGAGAAGATGGTAATGCCGGAGGAGGGTGCTGCAAAGCTTTCTGCTAAAAGGAAAGGGATATCCCCCGATGCCATTAAATATCAGAGTGGGAACGAGACAATTATCCAGCCTGTGAATGCAAAGGAAAGGAAAGGGGCTTCCGTCCTTCTTAATATGGGGATTGGTATTGTAATCGGCTTGGCAGCGGCATGGTTCCTTATCCTCCCTGCGAGAATACAGATGGCGCAAGTTGCTATGGATGAGGAACTGCGGGTCATCGGCAACCAGTCGGATGAAAAAACAATTACGATTAACGAGCTGGAACAGCAGGTAAAGGCGCTTTCGGAGGAAAATACCGGCTTGAAAGAACAGGTGGAAGGCTATGTGGGCACAGACGGTACGATACAGGCTTCGGATAAGCTGATTGAGGCTGCTAATGCATATCTTTCCAGCGAAGGCGATTTGCTCGGGGTATCCAATTATCTGGATGAAATCAATATGGATGAGCTGGGGGATACTGCATCGGAAGCATTTATTTCATTGCATGGCACATTGACTGGCCTGATAGGGCCGGAACTGTCCAAAACCGCTTATGACGAAGGCTACCAATCCTACCGGCAGGGGGATTTTGCGGCAGCGCTTCCGAATTTGGCAAAAGCATACCAGTATGATGAAACGAACGGGGATGCATTGTTTTATTTGGCCAATTGCTATAAGGAAACCAATAATCTGGAAAGAGCGAAGGAAACTTATGCAAAGGTAATAGAGCTGTTCCCGGGCACATTGAAGGCAAGCAATTCGGAGACTTATCTGGCGGAATTGAACAACAGTGGGAACTGATATATTTTTACAGGGTATCCGTAACGAAAAATAGGAGAAGTATGAGTAGACACGAAAGAGGGCATAGGGATATGTCCTCTTTTTGACCATATTAGGAAAGTTCTCCGAATTTTCCATATGGTAAAAAGTAATTATCGCACTGCGGCGGAAGTGGAGTATATCGCTGCTGCGGTCCGCCGCAGGCGGAGAATCCTGCTTGCAGGATTCTTTTGACCTTATAGGATTCGGGTGCCAAAAGGTCTTCCCGGCAGTGCCGCTTGGCAGACCTTTCGATGGCCGGAGGGTATAAGAAGGAAAAGAATGGATATACTATTAATTTGGCTTAGGGAAAGGAGATATGCATGGGTGAAAATTTCAGGGTAATTGACAATTATCTGATGGTGAAGATGCCGGAAGAAATTGACCATCACAAGTCATCGTACATAAGCGAAAATGCGGACAAGTTTATCGTACAAAAACAGGTCAATCATGTGGTTTTTGACTTTGAGGACACGAAATTTATGGATAGTTCCGGGATTGGCATTATTTTGGGCAGATATAAGAAAATCGCATGTTTTGGAGGGAAGGTGTTTGCCATTCATGCGGATAACCGGATTAGGCATCTCTTGATGATATCCGGTTTACATAAAATCGTGGAAATTATGGATTAGGAGGAACGGGATGAAAAACGAAATGAAGATGGAGTTCGATGCAATATCGGCAAATGAAGCGTTTGCCAGAGTGGCAGTTGCAGCTTTTGTTTCCGAGCTTGACCCTACTTTGGAGGAAGTTTCCGATATAAAGACAGCCGTATCGGAGGCAGTGACAAATGCAATTATTCATGGATATGAAGGGATGGAAGGTGGAAAAGTGAATATCCGATGTTTGATTAACCAGGATGTACTTCATGTGGAGGTTATGGATAAGGGGAAAGGAATAGAAGACATTGAGAAGGCAATGGAACCGTTATTCACAACAAAGCCGGAATTGAACCGCTCGGGGATGGGTTTTCCTTTCATGGAAGCATTTATGGATGATTTAGAAGTATTATCCGTGCCAGGGGAAGGGACCACAGTAATTATGAAGAAAAAAATAGGATGTATTCCGTGGATAGAGGATGAGGAATAGATTATGGAGGAAATTGCGGTACTGATTGCGCGTTCACAAGCAGGGGATAAAGAGGCGAGAGAGGTACTGATAGAGAAAAACCTTGGGCTGGTGCATCATATTGTAAAACGCTTTCTCGGAAGAGGATATGATGCGGAGGATTTATTCCAAATAGGGAGTATAGGGTTGATGAAGGCCATTGATAAATTCGACTTGGCTTATGATGTGAAATTCTCTACCTATGCGGTTCCTATGATAAGCGGGGAAATCAAACGGTTTTTAAGGGACGATGG
>Ga0137307_101266_pt1 | contig 23727 bp, 23 predicted proteins | sample NAcewD2O_March_2_FD_97180 | JGI IMG/M metagenome (GOLD analysis project Ga0137307, IMG submission 97180) | Mouse cecal microbial communities from Vienna, Austria - N-Acetylglucosamine amended D2O_March | ecosystem: Host-associated > Mammals > Digestive system > Large intestine > Cecum | place... | reverse complement strand
GAAGTTCCCTGGTTGTTGCACCAAACTCGCGCACCTCCTGCTTTCTGCCGTATCGGAAGCAGGCAACGATAAGTTTTTTGTGAACATCAATACCACAACATTTGTCGTAAATTTTATCCATAAAGGCACCTCCTGGAAGAATTTACGGCACGGTACTCTGTCTTTTATCATTTTACTATACGTCCTTTTGCCATGAACAAGAGGCTGGACAGGTGGTGGTGCAAATGAGAGTACCTGAAATCAGTTTAGGAAACGGGCTTCCTGCCCAAAATAAACACGATCTTTGCCGTTGCTATAAGTATAAACAATGGCACAAATAAATTCAACAGCCTACCGTCTGCACAGTTTCATTTATGGTGGTGCCAAGTGTGTGGGCATGGAGGTTTAGGAAGAAAAGATTCAAAGCGTAAGTGTGCAAAAAAATAGGACGGATTTTCCATAAAAAGTACAAAATAGATTTGGCATGAGAACCTAACAGTTAGGTTCTTTATTTTATCTAAAGTAAAAGTAATATAGGTGCTCATATCACTCTAACGGTTAGGTTCGCTGGTTTATGATTTGCTAGATAGTTTTAGATAAATCCTGTTGATTTTGCATTTGCCGGAATCTTTTTCAATTTCAAATTAGTATAATACATCAAATAGAGGCTGAGCAAATACATTTGTATCTAGAATGAAGTAAAGAGGACATAATGATTCTGAAATACATGTTTTATCTAGCATATATGATCTGCAAAGCTGAAGATAAACAGGAGGAATATCGGAGATGTTTTCTAACAGAAGTAAAATCATATGATATGGGTATTCCTCTTTATGTTGAGCAAGCCAACGGAATAGCAGGCAGTTGCGAAGGATTATATCAGCATAATTATCTCCGTAGTCTTTTCAAAAGAAACAGATGAATAGAAGGCGAATGGCCGTCCGGGTCAGCTGCATATCGGATATAGGCATCTAGAAGGAAGGAGTGAGCACCAAACTGTTTATGCAGTTTAAAAAAGATTCTCCTTACAGGATCTCCATAGAATGCCTAAAAATGGATCAGTAGCTGTGAGACCGCCAAGAGTTCAATAATCCGATAAGCCGGCAATGCCTGGCCGGGGGCATATGGAATTTCCATAAGGGTAGAAATATAACTGCGCGGTCCGGGAGATAAAGAATATAATCGCAAAGGAGAAACAAACTGGAAAGCAGGATATTCGCCGTTAGTTTGCATAGAGATGGAATGCTTAAGGAGATTTCCAAGCGGCAGGTCTTAAAACTCGACTCTTGCATGCAATGGTGGAAGCGGGCGGCCATTCTGGGTTGTGAAAAGCGTGATTTCCTGGAATTGCTTCATTCGTATATCTGTTTCCTCCATTAGGTTCTTCTGCGTAAATGTTTTCCTTGAAGAATAGGAGAGTGTGGGGGAATCTGCAGACAGAGCGGTCTCAGAAACCGTTGACTATTCCTCCACCTCGTCATGGATTCCGGCCATTGCAGAAAATACTTCCATATCTAACAGGGAAGACCGAATACAAAAATGTGTGCGAAGCCCAAGATCACGCCTTTTAGATATTTTTGAAAAATGCAAAAGCACATGATACAGAGAAAAGAAGGTTTAGCTGCGGGAGCACACTTACGGGGAAAAGCCAGGCAAAAGACTAGAATATTTCCGGATGATTTTTCGACAAGGATGCCAGCCTGTTGATAATGCCGCAATTTCTGATGAAGGATGCATTCGGATTGTGTATTATCATCCTGTTCAGTATAGTATTTTGTGTGAGAGGTAAGGAGAAGCCCGCCACATCTTGGCGGGGCATCTTTGCCGGGGATGCTGGAGGGTAGGAGCCGCGGCTCCGGAATCCAGAGGACTGGCCGGCTATTGGGGGAAGCGATGTAGGCAAAATAAAAATCATTTGTCCGTATACGATGGTAAATTTGCTGTGTGCCGGTTGGCAGTCGTCTCTCTAAGGTTATCTGCAGATAATCCAGAAGGGCGGCAGGGAAGAGAGACCTTAACAGGGCGCGCCCCTTTGGCGTAAGGAAATAATATTTTGATAGGTACTGGTTCGGCAGTCTTTTTGCCTGGACAAGATCGTCATTCTCCAATGCCTTAAGGGAAAGCCTCCCTGCAGCTTCAGTTTTTCCATGCAGGCGGCAGTAAGCCAGCTGCTGGTAGGTTATTATGCCTGCTTGGGACAGAAGGAAAAGATCCATTTGGTTTTTGCACAAAGAAAAGAGTCTGGCGCTCTCACACAGGCTCTTCTCAAAATATGTCTTGGATTGCATAATTTCTCCTTTTGATTAAAAATGGTTTTGAGGAAATCAGGAAACCTGTCTCCAGGAATTGGTAACCAGATGTTCCCGAAAGGAAATAAACTAAAAAAGTATTTTAAGTATAACAGTAAATAAGGATGCTGGCAAGTGCTATAATAAAGAATTAGTATCACATATGTACTACGGTATAGTGTATTCTTCATTTGTAAAAAATATGGATAAAATACTATTTTCATAGATAAAAAAATAAAGTGTAATACTTATGTATTACGTTGTATTGTAATACATAAACATAAAAAACATAAACATTATTAAACTTGTGTTATCAGAATTCACGTGTTACAATCAGATTAAAGAGAATAACGAAGGAGAGTAACATGGCAGAGACTAAACCTAAATCGTACCGGATAGACGAAGAGACCGCCGAGAGGATACGCCAGATTACGGAAGAGATCGGGGAAGGACAGCAGGCGGCATTTGCCCGGATGATAGAAGCGTATTCGCTTCAAAAGGCGAAGGTAGTCCTGGTAGATGACAGGGAAAATCTGGAACAATTTGAGAATTATGCGAGCATTCTGAACCGGATGTATATGGATGCAGTAGAAGGCAAGCATAATATGAAAGAAACGGTCCGGGCGGAGTATGAGATCCTTCTCCGGTCAAAAGACGAGACTATCTCGGATCTGCAGGTAAAAAACCGGACGATGGAAGAAATGAAGGACGAAAATTATAAAAGGATCTCAGCGTTGCGGAAAGAAAATGAGGAGCTTTTAAAAAGAATCCATGAGCAGGAAGCAAAGAATATTGAGCAGCAGGAGGATTTCCGGAGCAAACTGGCTGATAAGGATGCATTAAACCAGACATTGAACGAATCTTGCGGTGAATTGCGGAATAGAAATGCCAGTATGGAATCGGCTGTCCGGAAGGCGGAAAGCATATTGGCAGAAAAAGATGAGCTTGCAGCTTCAAATGCAGAACTTCAAAAACGCATTGAGAATATAACAAAAGAGAAAGAACGTTCACAAAAAGAATTGGAGCTGGAGAAGAAGCGTGCGCTTATGGAACAGGAAGAGGAGCACAAAAAAGAAATTGCCGTGATGGAAAGCAGATTGGCAGAAGCAACCCTATCGGGAGAGAGGGAACAGCTTAAGTTAAAACAGCAGCATGCGGAGGAAATTGAAAAACTAAAAGAAAAAATGCAGGAGAAGGTAGATTCCTACCAGAATAAATATATGGAATTATTAGAGAGACTTGGAAGTGAAAGTGTATAGATAGGAGAATAGCTCTCTGATGTTCAGTAAGGAACTGTAGGGGAATTATGTATAATATTATAATTTGTGATGATGACAGAGAGTTTGTCGATTATGTAAAAGGAGTTATCGTAAAGAGCGGAATTGATAAGGGCGAGATTCAGTTTAGTGAATATTATTCAGGTGAAGAGCTTGTGCAGGGTATCCGGAACAAGAAGAGATGCGATCTGCTGATTCTGGATATGCAGATGGAAAATTTGGATGGCCATGAAACGGCAGCAAGGTTCCGGGAGTTTTTCCCGAAAAGCATTCTCGTATTCTGTTCCGGCGTGCGTATGCCCACAGATGAATCGTTTAAAGCGACACCGTTCCGGTATCTGCTTAAGAGTTATTCTGAGGAACGGATGATTTTGGAGATGTGCGCAGTAGTCAGGCAGATCAAAGAAAATCAAGAGGTTCCCCGTATTATCGGAAATTATTACCGTAACAGTGTGGCTCTCGTCCCAGACGATATTTTATATATTGAGAATACAAAGCATGGGAGCAGGATTCATGTCAACGAGGATCAGATAGAGTATTCTTTTGAAAATAAGTTGACTACAAGGCAGAAGCTGGGTGAATTGTTTGAGATTTTGCATTCCTTTGGGTTTGCATACGCGCATAATAGTTATATTGTAAACTTGAGGTATGTGGTTAAGATGTGTTCGGATGGGGAAATGAAATTGAAGGATGGTACAATCCTGACTATTTCCCGTTCCAGGCTGAAAGAATTCCGAAATTCCTTTGCGGAGTGGGTCAGCCGTAAGTATATGGAGTAATGCTATGAATGGTATGAATCTTATAGATAAATATATTTTACTTGTGTACTGTATTGTCGAGATATACCTTATTTATACATTTTTTGATTGCTTTTTTCAAAAGAAGTCTTGGACCCTGGAACGCAAGAATCTTTATCTTATGAACGCAGGGGCCGTGTTCACCTTGTATGCGGTGAATCTTGTGGGAAAACGGGAACTGAACTTTGCTATGTTCATGGTCATAACTCTGGTTTATGTGATGGCTTTGTTCGCAGGAAAGGCGGGGAGCAGGGTTTTATGCTATATAGTCGCAAACTCCATTATATTTGCGAGTGAATGTCTGTTTGCAATCATCTTTAACCAGACGAATGAAAAGAATATGCTGATGTCAGGGGTGCACCTTGAGATAATATCCTTAAAGCTTTTAACATATATTATTTTTGTACTGGTGGAACAGCTTATCGGAAAATCAAATAGGAAGATGGATAACCATATCTTTATTGAATATCTATGCCTGCCGGTGGCAGGCTTTGGAATCATGGCTGGAATCTTCTACTCTGGTTTTGATTTTGGGGCGGATGTTTATGTAAAGACGCTGATAACAGTGTGGTTCAGCCTGCTGTTGATTGGAAATATTCTTGTGTTCCATGCTTTTAACAGGTATTCGGAGGAAATGTACCAAAATGAGGAGAACCAGCTTCTGATCACAAAGCAACAGGCAGATCTAAAATATTATACGCAGATGGATGAAGTTCAGGGGAACCATAACGAGTTTATCCACAATATGAATCACTACTTGTCTATGATTCATAATTTTGCCAGGCAAGGCGATTGTAAAAGTATTATGAGGGCTGTGGAAGAGATGAATGGGCATATAGAGGGCAGTGAAACGGAAATATTCTGCAGCCATCATGTTCTGAACATGATATTATCGGAGAAGAAGGGACAGGCAGATAAGAGCAACATCGAGTTTGATGTCTATGTAGAGCCGGGAGTAAGATTAGACATGGTTTCGGATATCGACTTGGTAGCGTTATTGGGAAATTTGCTGGATAATGCACTGCGTGCTGCCAGTGAGTGTCAGGGACGGAAATTCGTGAAAGTGCATATTTTCATGCAGGATATCGGAGGGTTTTGCATTATCAGGATTGTGAACGGGTATTCAAGGGAAATTGCCATGCATGGGGATATGCTCCTGTCAACGAAAAATGAAAAGGGGCTGCATGGTCTGGGGATTGGCAGTGTAAGCAAGATAGCGGAAAAGTACGGGGGCTATCTTTCCTGTAAAATGGATAAGGATGTGTTTACGGCAATATTATTATTGTCAACGCAGGATTAAAAGGATATAAGTGAGGTGTCTGATAGCAGAATAGACAGGGAAGGTTTATTTTGTAATCAGGCATTTTATGTTAAAAAGGTTAATTAGCCCTGTATAGACAATGCTTGAACCAACTTGTTCGAATAACTATACTTAATATAAGGATTTGCAGCAGAATCAGAAAAAAATAATTTTTTTTGTCACACAGATAAGGAAGAGTTGTCTAATTTAGTAGGAGGTAAAATCTATGAAGAAAAAAACGAATGAAGAATTACAGGCTTTGGTTAATAAAGCCACAGCAGGGGATAAAAAAGCCCTTGAAACGCTTGTCACAGGTGTGCAGGACATTGTGTTCAATTTATCCCTGCGGATGCTCGGTACATTTGCAGATGCAGAGGATGCCACACAGGACATCCTGCTGAAAATGATTACTCATCTATCGTCTTTTAGAGGCGACAGCTCATTTACAACATGGGTATTTTCCATCGCTGCTAATCATCTGAAGAACTACAAAAAGCATATGTTTGCCCGCTATCCGCTGAGCTTCGAGTATTACGGGGATGACATAGAAAACGGAAAAGTACAGGATGTGCCGGATTTAACACAGAACGTTGAAAAGGATGTTCTGGCAGAGGAACTGAAAATGTCCTGTACCAACGTGATGCTGCAATGTCTTGATACGGAAAGCAGATGCATTTTCATACTGGGTACGATGTTTAAGATTGACAGCCGTATTGCAGGGGATATTTTGGAAATGACCCCAGAGGCATTCCGTCAGCGACTTTCCCGAATACGCAGAAAAATGGCAGATTTTCTTGGACAGTATTGCGGAGAATATGGCGGCGGCAGATGCAAATGTAAAGACAGAGTGAATTATGCGATACAAAGTCATCGGATAAACCCGCTGCAGCTGGATTATACAGCAGCCACGGAAATTTCCATTCAAACTATGCTTGATGTAAAAAATGCTATGGAAGATATTGACGATTTATCACAGGATTTCTCTTTCTGTAAGCCCTACCAATCTCCCGAACGCACGAAACATCTGATACAGGAATTTTTAGATTCCACACAGTTTTCCATTATCCAAAATTCGTAAAGGAGACGACAGATTATGAATACACAGATAATTATAGATTATTTATCGGCATTGAGTTTGAATAACAACCGTGAATGGTATCATGCGAATAAGGAAGATTACAAAAAAGCGAATGCTGAGTTTGAAGGACTATTACAGGCTTTGATGCTGGAAATCGGAAAGTTTGACAGCAGCATTTTACATAACAATCCGAAAGACCTTACCTTTAAGCTAGTAAGGGATACCCGTTTCAGCCGTGACAAATCGCCTTATAAACCTGCGTTCCGTGCTCATATTTCCTCTAAGGGCAAGCTGCCTGTCCCTGTTGGATATTACATTATGATAAAGCCGGACAATCAGTCTTTTCTAGGCGGCGGTTTGTTTGCAGATATGTTCAAAGATGCGACAACGATGATACGGGATTATATTGCCCAAAATGGCGAGGAATGGGAAAAAATCATCCATAAGCCAGAGTTTGAAAAATATTTCACTGTTGAGGGAACGGCATTAAAGAATGTTCCCGCGGGATATGAGAAAGAACATCCGCAGGCAGAATATCTAAAAAATAAGAGCTGGTATCTGGAATATCCGCTAAAGGATGAAGAAGTGAAAGATGCAGAAACATTTCTTGCAAAGGCAGCAGAGATTTTCCGGATCATGAAACCTTTTAACGACTATTTGAACAAGGCGCTTGTAGGCTTTCAAATGCCGACAAGGTAATAAAACGCTCAAAATGAGGTTAAACGGAACTCAATTAATATAAAACATAAATATGGGATGCCGCAAAATAACTGCTATATAATATACAAAATATGGTCTTAAAACCACATAAGTCTCATCCATATACCGTATATAAGCTGCGTTTTACGACATCCTTTTTTCTGCTCAACTCCATATAAACTCCATATTCACTCCAGCATTACTCCAGTTGTCTATCATGTCCTATATATCTGCAACAATCAAAATTGCATATGACGATATATCGAAAAGAGCATAATGATCTGCGGCTTGGATGTTTCTGTAATTGGAAGCATAACAGAAACATAGTAGACAAATCTGGCACCTCATTTTGCAAAAATGGACAGTCTTATTGTTGGCAGAGTATAAGATTGATAGAATTATAATTACGGTTCTGTATTGAGAATAACATGCATTGGGAAGAGGAGCCGATAGATCAAAAGGAAATTGCAGAGATTGCGGGTTGTTCTTTTGCTTTCTTTCAAAAGGTATTTTCTTATATGAATGGAATTAGTTTGTCTGAATACATCCGACTGCGTAAGTTGACATTCGCCGGATATGATTTGTAGTGCAGCAGGATCAAAATTACAGATGTAAGCAACAGATATGGGTATGATTCACCAACGTCTTTTACAAAGGCATTTCGCCGGTTCCATGGAGTTACGCCAAGAGAGGCGCGGAAGCAGGAAACGAAACTGCAGATTTATTCCAAAATGGAGAAAGCGTCAAAACAGCGGTATTCCTGGAACATTGTGACAAAAGAGGAAACCCGGCTGGCAGGCGTCTCTGATAATAAGGATGAATGGCAGCATTCTGTCATGATTGTTTCGTCACGGTCTTTGCAGAGTGATTCCAGGGAGTATCAGCTGCCAGGACATACATGGGCGATTATTGAGTGCAGAGGTCAGGTGCCACAGGCAATACGAAATGGATGGAGATATTTAAAAGAGGAATGGATGCTTAGACATTCCTTCCAATATGGGGAGTGTCCGGCGGCCGAATGGTATGGAGAAGGGAACCCGAAGGATGAGAATTATGTAAGCCAGATATGGATTCCTATCAATATATGAAAGCATGAAATTTAAGAGGTCGGGAAGATTTTTAAATATTTCTGCATTCAAAAAGTGAGATAATATGGAGGAACAGACAATGGATGAGATATTGCAGATTAAGGATTTGACAAAAAGTTATAGGGATTTTAAACTGGATCGGGTCTCTTTTTCTATTCCAAAAGGCTCCATTATGGGGTTAATCGGAGAAAACGGAGCTGGCAAAAGCACAACAATCAACGCTATCCTTGGCCTTATTAAAAAGGATAAGGGAACGGTAAGATTCTGGGGGAAGGAATTGGATTCATCAAAACAGATTAAAGAGAATATAGGCGTTGTATTTGATGGTATAAATTTTTACGAGACGCTGACACCTGAGAAAGTTGGAAAAATCTGTGCGGCAGCATACAAACAGTGGGATAGCAGTACATATCAAAAGTTTTTAGAGCGCTTCAGCCTTTCAAAGGGCAAAGAAATTAAAACGCTGTCTAAGGGGATGAAAATGAAATTGAGCATTGCTGCTGCATTGTCGCATCGTCCTAAACTGTTGATTTTGGATGAGGCGACAAGTGGACTTGACCCGGTTATGCGAGCTGATATTTTAGAAATTTTTGCGGAATTTGTTAGAGAAGGGGGACATTCAATACTGATGTCGTCTCATATTACTACAGATCTAGAAAAAGTAGCAGATTATATTACATTCATTCATCGTGGGAAAGTTCTATTTTGCAAAAGAAAAAGTGAACTGTGCCGTGATTATGGGATGATCCGATGTGAGTCAGATTTATTTGAGAAATTCGACAGAGCAGATATTTTAGCATACCGCAGGGAAGGGAATCAATGGAATATACTTGTTGGTGATAAGGAAATGGCAAAAAACAAATATAAAAATGTTGTAGTAGATACAATAACGATAGAGGATATGCTTTTGATGTATGTAAAGGGGGATAAGCCAAATGAAGAGCCTTATATTAAAGGATTTGTATAATATTGGTCACAATGCAAAGTCCATGCTGCTGATTTTACTGGTGTTTGCTGTTGGTTTGATTATGTCGTCGGGAGTGGAGAGTTATATTATTTCAGCTGGAGTTTTATGCAGTATGATGATCGTGACGACATTTACGTTTGATGATAATTGCAAATGGTCTAAATATGCCTTGATTATGCCAGTATGCAAAAAAGATATAGTTAAAGCAAAATTTATTGTTCTTGTTATTTTCTGTACAGTCGGCGTTTGCGTGGGAACCATCTTTGGCGTGTCAGGGGGATTGGTCATGCGTAAGCTGGTGATGAGTATGGAAAGTATAGTAACAATGCTTTTTATGGCATTTGTTGGGCTAATAGTTTCGGTTATTTTTGGAAGTATGTCTATTCCGTTAGTTTATAAGTTTGGTGCAGAGAAAGGGCGTATGTTATTATTGGTTTCCTTTGTTGTTCCTTTAGCAATATGTTTTATTGTGTATGAAATACTAATGTTATTCGGTGTAGAAATTACAGATCAGCTTGTCTTTGTAATTTTATGCGCATCTCCTTTGATTGCACTAATTTGGGTCTATATAATGTATAGAATTAGTTGCAGTATATTTTCTAAGCAGGAAGTAATCGGGTAATGAAAAGAGATTTTGAATGGCTAGTTGCTTATTATTCGATGCAGCACTAGCCATTTAATTATGGATTCAAATTGGTACAGAATGATCCGGTATGGTATGAGGAATATGTACGAATCAACGGGATTGCGTGCTATACTTTAATTAGATGCAATATTTTAATCATGGCGGACAGCTTATGCTGGATGCAGTTTTGAACAGAATTAACTTCGCTTTTTGGTGGAGTTTTTTTGTTTTAAGAAAACAGAAACGATTTGTATTGCATTACATGATTTCAGAGAAAAGGAGGGAAAACATAAAAAGTAGGAAGGAGGTTTACCAAAGCATCTAATCTGCATCTGTGGTTTCCGTTTCCATATCTGAGCCGTTGGCCAGGCCTTCCGGTTCGAGCAGATCGGCCGGAACATAGCTTACGGCCAGTTGTTCTTCTTCGGTCAGGCGATTGTACCAGGAAAGCCATTCTATGGTTTCAGCGGATAGGTCTTCTTTATTATACCAATGGCTGTGATAGCGGAGCTTTCCGCTGCTCACTTCCATAAGCTGTATGCCATATATTTCGCCCAGTTGTGCGGGATAGGATTCCAAAATTTCGCCGTTATACTGGATGCTGATTATATCTCCGGCCTCTGGAGTGGAAGAGGCCGGCATATACTCTATAGGAATTGAAATTCGGTCAGAGGATGATAATTCAGCAGAGCCTTTTACAGGTTCGATCAATAAGGAATGCTTTTCGATTTCTATAATGGTAGCTGAAAAAGAAAACGAATGCCTTTTGTCATCTGTAGAAGTGACAGGATTGCTGCTGTCTTCCTTTGACTTTTTGGGAAAAAATATAAATACGGTTACACATATCACGGCTGCTGTGATTATAAGCCCGAATATAGTTTTTTTGCAGTATGACATAATTTAGGTTCTCCTGTCATTATTTTTTGTGGGATTTATCCCTTAAATATTTGAATACAATTCTACTATTCATGTAGGTCCTTTACAATAGCAGGATATCTTTTTTGGTTACAATTCCAAATAAAAAGTACTTCCGCCGCCATCTGTATCCTGCACGCCCAGCTTTATCCCTTGGATTTTTGCAAGGGTAATGGCGATGGACAGGCCAAGTCCGAAATGCTCTTTTTTATTCCGTGATTTATCACTTTTATAAAAGCGGTCAAAGATGAATTCTTTTTCCTCGTCAGGGATTCCAGGGCCGTGGTCCACGACATAAATCAGGGTATGGGGATGGCAGTGTTCAGCCTGCAGAAGGATATTCTTTGAAGGATGCGTCAAAGAATATGCGATAGCGTTATCAAGCAGTATCGTTAAGATCTGCCGGCACAGCTCAGGGTCTGCTGATACTTGTGGAAGTGGTTCCTCCGGGAGCCGTAATTGCAGGGTTCCGCTTTTGGAATGGCAGAGCGGCTCATATAGTTCTAAAAGGTCCAGGAGAAGCTCGTCAATTTCAAATTTCCGCTTTCTTACAGCCCATTCCTTCTGTTCGGCAGACGCAAGGAGCAGAAGATTTTTAATTAGGGTACTTCCCCTGCGGCACTCGCTCTTAATAACAGAAAGCAGCCGAGTATCCTCTGCTGACTGGGAGGAGATGGCATCTGAAGTCATTTGGATGACTGCAATAGGTGAACGAAGCTCATGAGAAGCGGCGGCAACAAAGTCCTGTTGCCGTTGGTATGTTTCTTCCAGAGGCCGCAGGGAACGGCGGACGAACCAACGCCCGCTCAGAAAGAGAAGCAGGATTCCGAGCAGGTCTATAAACAGATAGAAATATCCGTTTTCCATGGCTTTCTTCCTACTGTCAGTGATATCCTGCAGCAGGGTAAGCTTTTTATATCCGTTCGGGGTCAGGAGGACAAGGACATTCCCAAGGTAGACATCCTGCCTGTCTCCGCTGATTTGGAATATGGAGGTTTGCAGCATATTTGAGGAAATAGGGTAGGAATCTGTAAAAATGCCTTCCTTGTTCGCGGCTTTCTCTGCATACGCGAGAAGAGTCTCCCGTTCGGTATCCGGTCTGTATGAACCGGGAAAGAAAAAGGGCGTGCCGTTTTCTTCTATATGAATAATGAGCTGATTTTTCTGCTCTAGCTGTGCCAGAAACAAATCCGTAAACCTGGAGTCACTCTGAAGCTGGGATATCAGTGTGAAAAGCTGTTTTTGAAACAGTGATTCCTGGCGGTTTTCCTGTGAGGCAAAGTAGAAAAGAAATGTTATGGACAGGATAAATGTGATGATCAGCCCGGTGCTTAAGGTATAAAGCAATACAAATTTTCTCTGTAGCTTAGGAAACATTGCTGTCCTCCAATCGGTATCCCATGCCATGCACTGTAGCAATATTTGCCTGGCTCCCCAAAGAACGCAGATGTTTTCTGATAAAATAAATATATGTATCAAGGTTTCCATCCTCTACAGCGCTTTCTGAGCCCCAGACACGCAGAAAGATCTGTTCCCGCGTCAGCGTTTTTCCCGGATTACGCAGGAAAAATTCCATAAGGAGGGCCTTCTGTTTGGAAAGGCGCTGCTCTTTTTCATTGCAGGTCAGGACCCTGGTTTCCATATTGAACTGGATATCCAAAAAGGAGAGACTGGTATGGTCTGAAAATGCATGCGGTCTTCTCGAGAGGGCGCGGATACGTGCAAGGAGCTCATCTATGGCGTAGGGTTTTACCAGGTAGTCGTCTGCCCCGCAGTCCAGACCGACAATCCGGTCATCTATGGAGCCCAGCGCAGTTGTCAGGATGATAGGAACATTGATGTGATTCTGGCGGATGGCTTTTAGGATAGCCAGGCCGTCAAGCTCCGGCAGCATGCGGTCCAGAAGGATCAGATCGTAAGCGCCGGACATTGCAAGATAGATTGCCTCACTTCCGGCATGGCAACAGTCAACGGTATGTTTTTTAGCAGAAAGCTGTAATTTTAGGACACTGCATAATTCTCGGTCGTCTTCTACAATTAAAATGTGCATCTTTCATACTCCTTACTTAAATCATAAAATCACAATGCGATTTTATCATCAGGGCAGACCGTGAACAATAACCCTGTTCTCTTTTGCAAAATGAGGGGCCGTTTTTGTATTTTACCTATCCTTTCTTTGATTTAACAAAAATTTTATCAGGTTTAAAGTTTTTTTAGAGAATGGCTTGATAGGATATAGATGATAAATATTTTAGAAAGGCAGGATTTTAGAAATGGCAAATGGAAGAAAGAAAAGAAACCGAGGAATATGTGTCATTGCAGTTGCAGTCCTTTTGGCACTGCTGCTAATGGCATGTGGAAGCGGAAAAGAAGACAGTACAAAAGATACAGATACACAAGGGGCGGCAAAACCGGAGAAGAAAACGGAAGATACACAAGCAGAGCAGACCCCGGACAGTGACAGCCCGGAGATAGGCGGGGATATGGAAAGCAAAGGTACGCCTGTAAGCGGATTGTCAGTATCGATAGAAGAAGTTTTGGAAACTTCTTTTATGGGAAAGGAGATTCAGACAGATGATCAGGGAGATGCGGGGCAGGTTGCAGTGCTTGACCCTGAGGAAGCAAAACAATTGGAGATTATATTTACAGAACAGACCACTTTCACAGTACGTTCATCTACGGATATGGGGGCAACGCATACTGACACACCGGGCAGCAGCGCCGATTTGGTAAGCAGTAGGTCAGCGGAAGTTTCAGGTACAAGGGATGGAGATACCGTGTATGTTTCTTCTGTAATGATTATGGATTTTGATGACTAAACGGTGGAACTGTTTTAATTGGCAGGATTCTTAACCATATAACCGCTAACAGATCCGTTCTGTCTGGAAGTGGATTTCATGTACATAATATGAGATGATACAAGTGTCAAAAGGTCATGCTCAAAAAGCATGACCTTTTAATATGCAAAACACCGGGAAGTAGCTGCTTTTAGTCTTAAAAATGAGTAAAGGTTGTCTTTTATATGCACAGATGGGAACCTCAAAAAAACCTTAACAAAGGATGAAAAAGTTGTTTTGTTCTTGGAAGTCTTTTTGAGGAAAAATGTGTATAGTGGTAGATAGTATTTATGACCTGCTTGCTTTCTGCAAGGATGGCGTGTAGGTTTTCATATGCTGTGAAACATGTATGAAGGGAGACTTATGTGAATGAAAATGAGAAAGCATGAAAAATACGTAAGGCGTCTGGCGGCACTTTTACTATCTGCCGTACTGGCGGCAGGTTTATTATCCGGCTGTGGCAAGGGAAAAACGGAGGAGCAGAATAAAGAGAATACTTCCGTAAAAGGCCGTTATGTGGAAGCGGATATAGAGCTGCCTATACAGGATGGTGAAAAAATCCTGAATATGGTGAAATCAAAAGACGGAAATCCGGTCTTATTCTCACAGGCGGAAGGGGGGCAGGTATTCCGTTATGAGTATAAGGAAGGGGATTGGGAACTGGCCCAGCTGGACTGGATAACCCAGCTTTATGACGGCCAGAATTTTCATCTGCAGGAGATACAGGAAACAAAGGAAGGGATACAGGTTGCAAGAGGTACAGATGAAGAGATGCTTACGCATATCGCAAGAAGTGAGGACGGACAGACGGGAGCAGAACAGACCATTCCTTATCTTAGCCAGCAGGGCGATACCGGATACCCTGCAGTGACTAATCTTCAGATTGACGGTGCAGGAAATTACTGGATGAGCGATCTGTACCAGTCAAAGGTGGTAGTGATCGACGCATCTACTATGGAAGTCATGCAGGAGATTAACAGTGTAGAAGGGAATTCCAGTGAACAGAGGATGCTTTTTGCGGCAGAGAATGGGGATATGGCAGCGAATACGGAGGAGGGTGTCATTACAATTTATGATTCGGAAGCCGCAGAGAAGGGAACTATGAAGATAGACCAACAGGAGGGGATCATGATGTGCGGTGATGAAGAAAACTGGCATATCATTTCCGGGGAAGGCATCACGCGCATGGTATTGGGCAATGAGGTTGGGGAAGTAATCCTGGATGGCACAATGGCGTCAATGGGTTCTTCTTTGAACCGTATAACGGGAATCATAAAAGGGCAGGAGGATGATTTTTATGTCCTTTACAGCCAGCCAAAGGCGTCAACATGGAGCCTTATGCATTATACATATGACGCTGAGGCAATGGCAGTCCCTGAGAACACGCTGAGAGTATTCGGCCTTTCGGAAAATGCGACAGTAGAGGATGCGCTTCTCGGATTCCAGAAAACACATCCGGATGTTAAAGTAGAGTTCCTGACTTCGGGAAAAGAAGAAGGGATTACGATGGACGATATCCGTTCTCTGAACACAGAGCTGCTTGGAGGAAACGGGGCGGATGTGCTTCTGTTAGACGGACTCTCGGCAGAGTCATATATCGATAAGGGAATCCTGGCTGACCTGACAGACCTGGCAGACGGGCTGATGGCGCAGGAGTCGTATCTGGAGTCGATACTGAAAAGCACAGCGCAAAAAGATGGGAAGATATATGGGATGCCGGTGAAATTCAGCGTGCCAGTTATATATGGGGATGAAAATACGAAGGGAGCGCTGTCATCCCTTGACAGTCTGAAATCCTACTTGGAAGAACATCCGGAGGCAAGCATTTTTGGAATCGCGCAGAGAGATTATATCCGTGATTTCTTATTTCAGATGTATCAGGATGAGATTATCAAAGAGGATGGCAAGGTTGACCAGGAGAAGCTTGCAGATCTGCTGGAGATTGAAGTAAAGATTGCGGCAAATGCACGGGCGGAAGTATTCGAAGAGGATGGGTCAGCACAGATGGATATGGGAACAGCAGCAAAGATCTTCCAGCAGGATATGTTCAGCAATGGAGGAAGTGCTGCAATTATCAATCATCCGGATAGTGTTGCCACGAGTAAGATTGCGAGTGTGACGGATATGATGACTCCTTATACGCTTATGCGTAAGATGAGCCTTTCACCGGATACATTGGAGGGGCTTTATATACCGAAAGGAATTGTAGGAATTAATAAAGACACAAAACAAAAGGAAATAACAGAGGAATTCGTGAAGTATCTGTTTTCGCCGGAAGTACAAGGCAAGCCAGTGGGTGACGGGCTGTCAGTATTGGAATCTGGAATGGGGATCCTCAAGGAGGAACTGGCAAGTGAATATGCAACAGGACTTGTGACCATGTCAAGCTGGAAGTTTGAAGGTGAGGAAGAGATTGTGCTGGATGTAAGCTATCCGACAGAGGAGGAGGTCGATGGCCTGATTACCATATGCCGTACATTAAAAAAGCCGGCTACACAGGACTGTGTCATCTGGAATATTTATCAGACAGAGGCAGATGAATGTCTGGGAGGAAATATTGATGCAAAAACGGCAGCGAAAAACATCGCACAGAAAGTGGATACGTACCTTGCGGAATAAGAAGGTGTCTGCAGGATGGGGCAGGGAGGTCAGGAACGGATATCTGTTCCTGCTCCCAAGCCTCCTGGGAACAGGAGGCTTTGTGCTGATTCCGTTTCTGGATGTTGTCAAAAGATCTTTCCAGCAGGCAGTAGGCAGTGGATTTGTCGGCATGGAGAATTACCGGATGGTGATGGAGAATGAAGCATTCCGCCTGGCGGCAGGGAATACGGCAAGATTCATGGCGGTCTGCCTGCCCCTGCTTCTGGTTCTGTCGCTTGGAACGGCGGTTTTAGTGGGCCATGTGACAAAGTTTCAGAGATGGATGAAGACAGGATTTCTTCTTCCGATGGCGATTCCGGCGGCATCTGTGGTGGTTTTCTTTCAGATGGTATTTGACGAAAAGGGATGGCTCGGGCAGCTTGTAGGAGCATTCGGGATCACAGGGCGTGACTGGCTTGCGTCAGACTTGGCATTCTGGATACTGGTTGCATGTTATATATGGAAAAATCTTGGCTATGACATGATACTCTGGCTTGCGGGTCTTGGTGCAATCCCAGAGGAGCAATATGAGGCGGCAAGGGTGCAGGGGGCGGGAGAATGGGCCTGTTTCTGGTATATTACCCTGCCGCAGCTAAAAGAAACGACATTTGTAACGGGGCTTCTTTCGTTTGTTAATGCATTCCGGGTATTTCGGGAGGCGTATTTGTTGGCGGGAGATTACCCTCATGAAAGTATTTATATGCTGCAGCATCTCTTTAACAACTGGTTTGTGAATCTGGATATCCAGAAGATGACGGCTGCTGCGGTGATGTTAGTCATTTTGACAGGAGGGATACTGGGTGCGGAAGAATGGTGGAAAAATCATACAAATAAAATTGAAGAACGGAGGCTATAAAGTGCTGGCGCAGTGGGCTCTAAGGCTATTCCTTCTGATTGTCCTTGCGGTTATGGTGTTTCCGCTTTTTATGCTTACTGCAAATTCTTTGATGGGAAGACAGGAGCTTCTGGAGACATGCGGCGCGGTGCTTGCAGACTATGGGGAAAATGCAAAGCTGCGAATTTTTCCCATGTATCCGACTCTGCGCGCTTATGTACGCCTTTTACTGGATTCACCGGAGTATTTTACCGCGTTTTGGAATTCTATGATACAGACCGTTCTGGTTCTGGCAGGTCAGCTCCTTGCGGCGGTACCTGCGGCATGGGCGTTTTCCCAGTTCCGTTTTCCGGGGAAGAAGGTGTTGTGGTTTCTGTATATGCTTCTGATGATCCTGCCGTTTCAGGTAACAATGGTATCGGGGTATCTGGTTCTGAATACGATGGATTTAATGGACACCCGTGCCGCGGTGATCCTGCCGGGGATCTTCTCCACACTGCCGGTATTTATCCTGCAGAAGACATTTGCCGGTATTCCAAGGGAACTGTTGGAGGCGGCAAGGATTGACGGAGCCGGAGACCTGAGGATATTCGTATATATGGGAATACCGCTGGGGATGCCCGGAATTTTCTCTATTCTGATACTGGGATTCTTGGAATATTGGAATGCAATTGAGCAGCCAATGACATACCTTAAGACAGAGGCGTTATGGCCCCTGTCACTGTATCTGCCGCAGATGGTAAATACGGAGATTGCGGCAGCATTTGCAGCATCCATTGTAACATTACTCCCGGCGCTGCTCTTGTTCTTCTATGGCCAGGACAGCCTGGAACAGGGAATCGTGGCATCCGGAGTGAAGGCTTAGCCCTTTTTACAGGGATGCCAATGGGTTCGCTTGTTTAGGATTTCTTATCGATGAAGACAAGACACTAATTATGGAAGGATTGACGAAGTGGACAGGAAAAAAACGATAAATCAAAAATGGATGATACGGATTATCGCCGGATTTCTGGTCATTATGGCGGCCGGCGGAGTGATTTCCAGAGCAGCTGCCTCTATGCTGGTGGCTCAGGTAGGAGTGGAGAAAGTGGGACGCGGAAAGCTGTCCTATTCTTACGATGGGAGCGGTACTGTGGTGACAGTACAGCAGGATCAGATATTTTTATGGTCTGACCAGCAGGTAGAATGGGTAGCAGAGCCGGGCAGTACAGTAAAAGCCGGGAAGCGTCTGGTTCAGTTCCGTAAGGAGTATCTGCAGCAGTCAATTGATAAGAAACAGGCTGAGCTGAACCAGTTGGAGCTGCAGGTATCACAGCAGCAGGTATCTGCGAGGGAACCGGCGAGGGTTCCTGCAACAGCCGGGGCAGGCCAGACGCTTTCCGAGGCGCAGCTTGAGCTTCAGACAGCCCAGCAGAAAGCAGCGGAAGCGGAGGCAGCCTACAACCAGTTTATCAATTCGGCTGTGCCGGACGGGGAAGATGGTGACGCGGATGATATCAGAATGTCGAAGCAGCAGGAACTGGAGGCTGCACTTCAGGAAGCAAATGCTGGTGTGCAGGCTGCCCAGCAGGCGGTAAATCAGGCGCAGAATGCCTATGAACTGGCAAGACAGGAGGACGCAGCCCAGAATACAAATGCGGCAAATGCGGCCCAGGCAGCACTTTTGGGAGCGGAAGCAGCGCAGGTACAGGTTGATCAGGCGAGGAAAGAACTGGAACGTCTTCAGTCTTATCAGGCAGCAGAAGGAAAGATCTGCGCAGTTTCGGATTGTATCGTTTTGCAGGTGGGTGTGCAGGTTGGAGCAGTTACTACCGGTTCGGAAGTTTTTGTGACTGGCAGCGGAGGATTCCAGCTAAAGGGTATGGTCAGGGAAGAAGATAAAGAAAAATTAAAAACTGGCGCCGAAGTGGGAGTCCAGCTTGCCGCAGGGAAGAAAAAAACTGTAAAGATTGAATCCATAGGAATGGAGACCGGTGAAACAGCCGGGGCAGGCAGCGGGGATAACACGGCTGGCGGCGATACATCTTCCTCCATGCAGATGTTCTGGCGGGCGCCGCTGCCGGAGAATACGAATGTGGGGGGCGGGGAACAGTTTACCTGGAGCATAGACACATCATCGGAAAAGGAGTATGACCAGATTATTCCGCTTAGCGCACTGCGGGAAGATGCAAATGAAGCTTACTGTCTGATTATCTCCGAGGAAGATCGTATGCTTGGCACGCTGCAGACTGCAAAACGTGTCCCGGTTACTGTGCTAGAGAAAGATGCGAAAAGTGCGGCAATCACCTCTACGCTAACGAACACGGATCAGGTGATTGTGTCTTCTGAGAAGTATGTGGTAGAGGGAGACCGGGTGAGACTGAAAGAGTAAGAATCGATATGCGGCTGATAATTATCTATGAAAGAAATGAGAACGAGATTAATGCATTTTGTATGGAAACAGGCATAGGTGAGAGAATGAAAATTAGATGGCAGAAGATCAGAATTCCAGTATTGCTGTTGGTATTTATCATGGTGAATGTGTGGATGATAAACGGATTCCTGCAGCTAAAGGAACAGGCAGATATGATTTCCTTATCTTATCCGGCAGGCGCTGTGACAGAAACAACCTACGATCAGTGGAAAAAAAGTGAAGATAGTGAGATATTTTCAGAAGTGGCAGTCTGGAAAGCGTGTGGTGATTTCAAGGCGCTGTCCGAGGACACCGGGCACGACCAGAAAGTGTCCTGCTATCAGATAAAAGGACAGCCGGCCGCCATCTTTGGAAAGGAATTGGCTGCCGGAAGATATTTTACAGAAGGGGAACGGAACGTCTGTCTGCTTGACCAGGATACGGTCCGGCAGTTGTTTGGCTCGGATAATGTGCTGGGGCTGGAAGTCAGGATGGATGAAAAGGCCTGGCAGATAGTCGGAGTGCTGAAGGGGGATGCTTCCGTCTGCGTGATACCGTCAGAGGAAGAGCAGGCATTTGATGGAATTGTAATCCGAAAAAAGGAACCGGAGCAGTCAACGAATCAGGCCGTCAGCATGATAGAAGCGTTCTTAGGAAATACGGACGGTCAGCAGATTGACGGTCAGTTGTATTATGTGTTGTCATGCCTGCTGTATTTTATCATTCTGGCGGTTTCGCTGACAATAATGGGTTTTACAGCGGCAAAGAAAATACGAAGAAAGACAAAAAAGAGGGTGCAGTCTCAAAAGGAATCTCGTATAACGGAGATAGGCAGACAGTGTGTGCTTCCATTTTGTCTGGCGGCAGCTGTTATGATTCTGATAGCAGGAGTTAATGCGGCGAATCCAGGCAGTGATTATCTGCCTACTTACTGGTCAGATTTTGAATTTTTCAGCCGGCTTTTTGAAGATAAGGCAGAACAGATCAGGAGTCTTGCCATACATCAGGAGTTTTTTGTCTGGCAGAAGATGTTGGTTCTTTGGCGACGGATTCTTTGGGCTGAGATTGTTGCAGGAGTACTGATGATGTTGCTCTGTTTGGATGTTCTCTTGCATTTTCCAATGTATGGGAAAAGAAAAAGGCGGAGTCTGGCTGCTCATCTTAGTTATCGGTTCAAACGAGTAAGCAGGCGGGTTCAAAGCCGCTTGACACAACAATAAGGAGTAGTCTATACTCTTGGTGTCCATCCTGGCTTCCTGACCTAATTGACGAAATGTTGACCGAACAGATCAAAATTTGAGAGGAGAAAACTGTAAATGCAAGTAATAGAATATTTTAGCTGCGACAGACCAGAGCACTGGCTGTGTGAAATCAAGAAAAGCGACTGGAGCGCTGGACAGTTTCTATATAAATTGTTAAGCGAAAACAAATTTAAAAACGCTGTGGGCGAGCATTCAAAAGTACTGATGCTAACAAATGAAAACGAACTCATTTCATTCTGTACCTATGCGGAAAAGGACGATATACAACCGACAGAACTGACTCCATGGATTGGATTTGTATACACCTTCCCAAAATACAGGGGACATCACTATGCCGGATATTTATTTCAGGAAATTGAAAAAATTGCTAAAGCCGAGAATGTACAGGATATCTTTATATCAACAAACCATACTGGCTTATATGAAAAATATGGATGTGAATTTTATCAGATGATGAATGATATGGACGGCGAGCCCTCCAGAATTTATAAGAAACACATAAGTTCAAAATAGCATCATAAAAGTGCTGGATTCCTTTCCTATCTGATACATATTGAACACGGCCCAGGAATGCGCCAAACTGCGCATTCCGTGAGAACATGATTCGGGAGTGAGGTAATTTGGCTGATTTTTTACAGACCCTTCAAAAGATTTTACTTAAGGATTCCAGCCATGCGCAGCAGATACCGCGCATTTGTGGTGGTGCAGCGTCCGTTCTTTAATTTGTAATCAAAGAGGATCTTGTTTTTTTCATAATTTTCTGTAAAATGATAATTTTTTGCATCTATGTTTAAATCATTTTCCAAATCACACAGCTCAAAGTCATGGGTAGTGATCATTGTGAAGGCATAAGGCTTTGAAAGATTTCGTATGGTTTCTTTGGCGGCAAAGATCCTGTCTTTTGAATTTGTCCCTTTATAGATTTCATCGATTAGGGAAATCATGGGGATTTGTTTCCTGCTGACTTCAATCATTTGCTTGATGCGCAGCAGTTCAGCATAAAACGTGGAGATGCCCTCATTCACGTTATCCTCTGTGCGGATGGAGGTGCATAATTCCATAAGAGAGACATGCAGGCCTGACGCAGTGCAGAATCCACCAGCATATGCAAGGGCTAAATTGATGCCTATGCTGCGCAAAAAGGTTGTTTTCCCGGACATGTTGGAGCCTGTTATGATGCAGGTGTGATGGGTCAGGTTAATATCATTTCCCACTGCCGATGGCTCTTTTAATAGTGGATGTCGGATATCAGAAGCCGATAGTATGGGACGTTTGGAATCCTCGATCTCAGGTAAGCAGTGGATCTTTCGGGTATGGGAGATTACGCTTAGGCTTATTAAAGCTTCTACATTCCCCACTGCCTTAAGCCAGGTCTCCAGGATGTCTCTATAGTTATCTTTCCATTTTTCATAGCATTCCACGCAATAATAATCATGCAAAAACAGGCTGTTATAGAGCAGGAAGGCATAGATGTTGTGGCGTGAGCATACAGAGTCTGCAAGTGACTCCAACTCTTTTAAGGCAGCAGAAGCAGTGCCATTTTTCAACAATGTCTTCTGCAAAGTCCTAAGATAGGAACTATCAAAGGATTCCTGTTCCAAAAGCTGAAATAATTTCCGGTAAGGGGTGATTGTTTTGTTCATCTGATAGATAGGGGATAATATCTTATTGTTCCAGTAAAATCCAAGGAAGGCAGACATCAATTGGGCAAATGCCAGAAGGGAAAAAAGGGGCATTGTCAGATGCCTGTGGATTCCCAACAGGGCAAAAAATAAAAGGCTTAGTGTAAGGATGGGGAACAATCTAAGGAGTATCCGGCAAACCATAGGAATATTGTTTCTTGTTTTCAGGGCATGAAAGAAGTTGTCCAATATTTCTCTGGATTTATCATACTCGATGTTTCTTAGGCGCCTTGCGCCAGTTTCAAGCTCCATGCAGAATTTAGGCTTTTGGGACAACTCGGAGGCTGCCTGCTGACGGCTTTGGATCTCATGGGAAATCTGTAAGGCAGAATCCTTTGCAAAACCTTTGTCCGGCAGGCTCAGCCAGAGGGCAAGCTGATCCTGTCCCCAGATTGTGCTTGCCGTACAGATGTATTGATAGAGGGAGCTTTTTCCAAACAGATCCAAGTCTCTGGTTTCTAAAATGTTATCACTTAAATAACGCGTTCCGTCCATAGGGAAGCTTTTCCAACCATCATTAAAGCGCGCTAAGTAGTCTTTGAGGACAGACTGGGAATCTTTCAGGCATGCCTGTTCTTCTTCCAGTTTGCCGTGATAGCGGATTAGCATGAGAAAGGCAAATCCGAATCCAAGGGCAGCTATGAGGAGGGCAGGTTTTTTCTGCTGATATCCGAAGAAAAGAAGCAGTCCTGCAATGGCAAAGGTGATGCCGCGTAAAAACGATACCTTGTCGGATTTCAGTGTCAATTCACTTAATTTTATTTTGCAGGATTCATAATGTTTCTCATATATAATATGCTTATTAAGTTTGTGATCTTCATCAGTAGTTTTGGTGTTATTCATGAGAATCTCCTTAAGTTTATACAATATCTTTTGCGCAAAGAGGGAATGCTTTGTTTTCGTGCATTTTTCGGGATTTAATCATTTATAGTATATGATTTGGGTGGTTTGAGTATGATATAAGCTTTATTACTGATAATGATTCTATCATATATCCACATATAAATCATCTCACTTTTAACTATTTCCTTCATGGCATACTGCTTAAGAGAATATAGCTTTGTCC
>Ga0137307_101264_pt1 | contig 23766 bp, 21 predicted proteins | sample NAcewD2O_March_2_FD_97180 | JGI IMG/M metagenome (GOLD analysis project Ga0137307, IMG submission 97180) | Mouse cecal microbial communities from Vienna, Austria - N-Acetylglucosamine amended D2O_March | ecosystem: Host-associated > Mammals > Digestive system > Large intestine > Cecum | place... | reverse complement strand
TGTAGAGGCAGTGGCGGCTCAGGCAGTAGAGACAGAGGCGGCAGATATTGACGCATTCATGACAGAGGCATGGAAGGAAGACAGCAGCAAGACCGTGAAGGAAGCTCTGGTAGAGAAGATCGCGGTCATCGGAGAGAACCTGAACATCAGAAGATTTGAGAAGGTTCAGACAGACGGCTGCGTGGTATCTTATATCCATGGCGGCGGACGGATCGGCGTACTGGTAATGGCTGATACGGATGTAGTTAATGACGAGATCAAGACATGTCTGAAGAATGTGGCGATGCAGGTTGCTGCAATGTATCCGAAGTATGTATCCCGTGCAGAAGTTTCTCAGGAATACATGGATCATGAGAAGGATATCCTTCTTGCTCAGGCGAAGAAAGAGAATCCGGAGAAGCCGGACAATATCATCGAAAAGATGATCATCGGCCGTCTGAATAAGGAACTGAAGGAGATCTGTCTGTTAGATCAGGTATATGTTCAGGACAGCGATCTCACTGTTGCGAAATATGTGGACAAGGTTGCAAAGGAAAATAATGCAAATGTTACAGTGAAGAAGTTCATCCGTTTCGAGACAGGCGAGGGCCTGGAAAAGAAAGTGGACGACTTTGCAGCAGAGGTTGCGGCACAGGCTGGAATGTAAAAATCATAATATGAATTGAGCTTGCAGGCTCTGTGGATCCGCAGTTGTTCATAAGACTGCGGATCTTTCTTATTCTATAGGAAATTTCACCGAATTTTCCTATAGAACAAAAACCCTCCGGGGGATGCGCACTGCGTGCATAAGGAAACTGGCTGCTGCCGCAGCCGCGCTCCGGTGCGAGTGTGTGTCAAGGCGTACACTTTTTTACTTTACAGGAAACTTCGCCTCCTATAGCGAAATGCTTTGCTCCTCTTATGGGGGCAGGTGTCACACTTTGCAGGCTTCCTGCATAATATAAAGGAAGACTGTACAGGATATCATCTGGGAGCATAAACAGTTACTGAGAGTCTATTGAGGGAAAAGAGAGGTCATTACATGAAAAATATTTTGAAGAGTCTGCCGTTCAGACTCCTTTTGGGAGTTGCGGCAGGAATCATCATCGGGCAGTTTGCCAATGAGACGGCGATGAATGTGGTCGTAACCATTAAGTATATTTTAGGACAGATGATCACATTCTGCGTTCCGCTGATCGTGATCGGTTTTATTGCCCCGTCTATCACAAAGCTGGGAAATAACGCGTCCCGGATACTGGGTGTGGCGGTCGTATGCGCCTATGTCTCATCTATACTGGCAGCATTTCTGTCCATGGCGGCCGGGTACGGCCTGATCCCGTACCTTTCCATCGCATCGGATGTGGAAGGGCTGAAAGAATTGCCGGAGGTAGTATTCCAGCTTGATATTCCTCAGATCATGCCGGTCATGAGTGCGCTTGTATTCTCCGTTCTGGTGGGGCTGGCTGCGACGTGGACGAAGGCTTCCGTGACTACCCGCCTTCTGGATGAGTTCCAGAAGATTGTGCTGGAGATCGTAAAGCGGGTCGTGATCCCGCTCCTGCCTGTATTTATCGCATTTACTTTCTGCTCCCTGTCCTATGAAGGGACGATCACGAAGCAGCTTCCGGTATTTATCAAGGTCGTACTGATCGTAATGGCGGGACATTTTATCTGGATGGCAGTGCTCTATACGGTGGGGGGGATCTATTCCGGAAAAAACCCGTTCCATGTGATCCGTAATTACGGTCCGGCGTATATCACTGCGGTGGGAACCATGTCCTCCGCGGCGACACTGGCGGTTGCGCTGAACTGTGCGAAAAAATCGGAGCCCGCGCTTCGGGACGATATGGTGGACTTTGGGATCCCGCTGTTTGCCAACATCCATCTCTGCGGTTCTGTATTGACCGAGGTATTCTTTGTGATGACCGTATCCAAGATCCTGTACGGTACGATCCCGCCGGTTGGGACCATGATTTTGTTCTGTCTGCTGCTGGGGGTATTTGCCATTGGAGCGCCGGGCGTGCCGGGAGGAACGGTCATGGCATCCCTGGGACTGATCACAGGCGTGCTTGGATTTGACGAGACGGGCACTGCGCTGATGCTGACCATCTTCGCGCTGCAGGACAGCTTCGGTACTGCCTGCAACGTGACCGGAGACGGGGCGCTGACCATGCTCCTGACAGGATATGTGGAGCGGCACAACATTGAGAAACAGGAGATCCGGATCGACTTTTAAGCGTGCCGTTCACAATAATTCCGAATTTTGCAGAGTAGGATTGAAAGCGTCCTGGATGGTGCGGATGGGCCGATCGTCCAGGACATAATCCGGGGGGAGCTGCCGGGGCGACATCCCTGTAATATTTTTGAACACCCGGTGAAAATGCCGTATAGTGTCGAATCCGCACCGCGCGGAGATTTCGGTGATCGAGAGGTCTGACTTCTGATCCTGGAGAAGTTCTACCGCATGCTTCAACTTCACGGAATTTAGATACTGGGAAAAAGTCATACCGGATATTTTCCGGAAAAATTTCGAAAAATAAGGTTCCGAGAGCCCCATAAATGCAGCTGCATCAGAAAAGGTGATGTAGCTGTATTTATTTTCAAGTTCATCCAGCAGGCGCTTATAGTGAGAGATAGAAGAACCCTCGCCTGCTCTTGTCTTTTCCGCCAGATCTTCTCCCCTGAAGATCCGGATCATCAGGGAAGTAATGGATTCACAGCACTGCAGCTCAAAAAAAGGACGGCGCTCCTCCAGTTCCCGGCGGATTCCCTCCAGACATTCCAAAATGTCATACTGGTGTGTGAGCTTTGCATGGCGGAGCTGGTATCTGCCCAGCAGATCCTGGATGATGGCGGAATCAAACAGGGCCATTTCCACGATGCTGTCCTCTTCACTTTTGATATAATGAACCTCCCCGCTGCTCAAAAACACTGCGTCCCCGGAATCCAGGCGGTAGTTCTGGTGGTTGTTGGAGACTGTGATAGTTCCACGTTCTATGTAGATCAATTCACTTTCCAGGTGCCAGTGGGGGAGATTGTTCAGGTTCCGGTAACGGCCGGTCCACACCCGTTCCTTCCCTTCATAACTTCTTTTTTCAAAATTTGCTAACATAAGAAATCCTTTTTTCACACTTTTTCTAATATTTTATCTCAAAGATTAATAAATGTCCATAAGTGGATAACTATTTTCTTTCAATAATTCCAGATTTACAGTATACTATACATTATGAAACGGCCGAATGGCCATGATGGGATGCCCTTTGGGTATACATTATGAAACGGCCGAATGGCCATGATGGGATGCCCTTTGGGTATACATTATGAAACGGCCGAATGGCTATAATGGGATGCCCGTAGGGTTTATCTAACAAAACAAAGGAACGCCGTAAGTATGAACAGTAATGATTTGGGTTACGGGAAAGGAGAAATCAGGTTATGGACAAAATGAGAACAGCAGAAATCATCCGCGCGGGTCAGACAGTTTTAGGAATCGAATTTGGTTCCACACGGATCAAGGCCGTTTTGGTGGATACGGACAACGCCCCCATCGCATCCGGAGGGCATGACTGGGAGAACCGGTTTGAGAACAACATCTGGACTTATTCTATGGAGGACGTATGGGAAGGCCTGAAGGACTGTTACGGAAAACTAAAGGAGGATGTAAAAAGTCAGTACGGCGTACCGCTGGCTAAGGTAGGAAGCATCGGTTTCAGCGGCATGATGCACGGATATCTTCCGTTTGACGGGGAAGATAGGCTCCTGGCGCCATTCAGGACCTGGAGAAATACGATCACCGGAGAAGCTTCGGACAAACTTTCCCAGGTGTTCCGATTCCATATTCCCCAGCGCTGGAGCATCGCGCATTTGTATCAGTCAGTCCTGAACGGGGAGGAGCATGTGAAGGACATCCGTTTTCTGACGACGCTGGCAGGCTATATCCACTGGAAGCTGACCGGGGAAAAGGTGATCGGAATCGGGGAGGCGGCCGGCATGTTCCCCATTGATTCCGACGCAAAGGACTTCCATGCAGGGATGCTGAAGCAGTTTGACGAGCTGGTGAAGGATAAGGCATTTCCATGGAAGATCGGGGAAATCCTGCCCAAGGTGATGGTGGCCGGAGAGCATGCGGGGACATTGACAGAAGAGGGGGCGCGTCTCCTGGATCCCAGCGGCGAACTGGAGGCCGGGATTCCTCTCTGTCCGCCGGAGGGGGATGCGGGAACCGGAATGGCAGCGACCAACAGCGTAGCGGTGCGTACCGGAAACGTATCCGCAGGAACCAGCGTATTTGCGATGGCGGTTCTGGAAAAGGCACTGTCCAGGCCTTATGAGGAGATCGACATGGTGACCACGCCGACAGGCGACCCGGTGGCGATGGTCCACTGCAACAACTGTACTTCGGACCTGAATGCCTGGGTGAATCTGTTTAAAGAATGTCTGGAAGCCTTCGGCACAGAGGTGGATATGAATACCCTGTTCGGAACGCTTTATCACAAAGCCATGGAAGGAGATCCGGACTGCGGCGGACTTCTGGCATACAATTATTTTTCCGGAGAGCATATTACCGGATTCGAAGAAGGGCGGCCACTGTTCGCTCGCAGGCCGGACAGCAAATTTAACCTGGCGAATTTTATGCGGGTGAATCTCTTTACTGCATTGGGCGCTTTGAAGACGGGCATGGACATCTTGACCAAGGAGGAGCATGTGCAGCTGGACAAAATGCTGGGACACGGCGGACTTTTTAAGACAAAGGGTGTGGGTCAGAGCGTCATGGCGGCGGCGATCAATACCCCGGTCTTTGTGATGGAGACAGCCGGAGAGGGCGGCGCATGGGGTATGGCCCTTCTGGCCTCTTATATGAAGAATAAGGGAGAGGCCGAGACCCTTGCGGATTATCTGGCGCAGAAGGTATTCCATGGAGAAGAGGGCGAAAGCATTTCACCGGATGCGAAAGACGCGGCCGGATTTGAGGCGTTCATGGTGCGCTATAAAGCAGGGCTTTCCATTGAACGTGCGGCGGTAGAGAGCCTGCGGTGACAGAAGGCTAGTGTACTGCTTTCGGAGCAGATTTGTACAGAGACCGGCAGAAGGATTCTGAATGCCGACAGACAGAAACAGGAAGGAGACAAAAAAGATGTTGGAGCAGTTAAAAGAACAGGTCTATGAGGCGAATATGCTTCTGCCCAAATACGGACTTGTTACGTTTACATGGGGAAATGTCAGTGCGATCGACCGGAAATCAGGGCTGTTTGTCATCAAGCCCAGCGGCGTAGAGTACGGCCGGCTTACACCGGAAGATATGGTGGTGGTAGACCTGGAAGGAAATAAGGTGGAGGGAAAATATAATCCCTCCTCTGATACCCCGACTCACCGGATTCTCTATAAGCGTTTTCCAAATGTGGGCGGGATCGTACATACCCATTCCTCCTGGGCTACAAGCTGGGCCCAGGCAGGGCGGGATATTCCCTGCTACGGGACGACCCATGCGGATTACATTTACGGGGAGGTTCCCTGTGTCCGCAACCTGACAAAGGAAGAAATAGAAGAGGCCTATGAGCTGAATACCGGGATTCTGATCGCGGATGAATTTGAGCGGAGGAATAAGGACTATCTGGCGGTTCCGGCGGTGCTCTGCAAGAACCACGGTCCGTTTACCTGGGGAAAGGATGCCGATGAGGCGGTCCACAATGCAGTGGTGCTGGAGGAGGTGGCCAAGATGGCGTTCCGGTGCGAGCATCTCAACCCGGAGATCAATCCGGCGCCCCAGGAACTGCAGGATAAGCATTATTACCGGAAACACGGAGCGAACGCGTATTACGGGCAGACTGTGTAGTAACATGTTACTGAATTAATTTAGGGAGGAAATTTCATCATGAAACAGAAAGCGTATCAATTTTGGTTTTGTACCGGTTCACAGGATCTTTACGGGGAGGAATGCCTTGCCAATGTGGCGGAGCATTCGCGTATCATCGCAGATGCCCTCAATGCATCCGGCAGACTGCCATATGAGGTGGTCTGGAAGCCGACCCTGATCACAAATGAGCTGATCCGTAAGACCTTCAACGAGGCCAATATGGATGAAAACTGCGCAGGGGTCATCACCTGGATGCACACCTTTTCCCCTGCAAAATCCTGGATCCTGGGACTCCAGGAATACCGGAAGCCTCTGCTTCACCTGCATACCCAGTTCAATCAGGAGATTCCGTATGATACCATTGACATGGATTTCATGAACGAGAACCAGTCCGCACACGGAGACCGGGAGTACGGCCACATTTTCAGCCGCCTGGGCATGGAGCGGAAGGTGGTTGTCGGATTCTGGGACGAGGAAAGTGTGCAGAAGAAGATCGGCTCCTGGATGCGCACGGCGGTCGGCGTGATCGAGAGCAGCCATGTGCGGGTGATGCGGATCGCAGACAATATGCGCAATGTGGCAGTCACCGAGGGAGACAAAGTGGAGGCGCAGATCAAATTCGGCTGGGAAGTGGATGCTTATCCGGTCAATGAGATCGTGGAGGCAGTAAATGCAGTTTCCCAGGCGGACATCAATGCGCTTGTAGAGGAATATTACAGCAGATACGAGATTCTTTTGGAGGGCAGGGATGAAAAAGAGTTTCGGGAGCATGTGGCAGTTCAGGCAGGAATCGAGATCGGATTTGAGCGTTTCCTGAGAGAAAAGAATTATCAGGCGATCGTGACCCATTTCGGGGATCTGGGCGGACTCCGGCAGCTTCCCGGCCTGGCTGTCCAGCGGCTGATGGAAAAGGGCTACGGCTTCGGCGGAGAGGGAGACTGGAAGACAGCTGCCATGGTGCGCATCATGAAGATCATGACCCAGGGCATGAAGGATGCCAAGGGAACCTCCTTTATGGAAGATTATACCTACAACCTGGTTCCGGGAAAGGAAGGTATCCTGCAGGCTCATATGCTGGAGGTCTGCCCGAGTATTGCGGAAGGCCCCATCAGCATCAAGGAACAGCCGCTGTCCATGGGCGACAGGGAAGATCCGGCACGTCTCGTATTTACCGCCAAGACGGGACCGGCGGTGGCCGTATCACTGATAGATCTGGGAGACCGTTTCCGCCTGATCATCAATGACGTAGACTGCAAAAAAGTGGAAAAGCCGATGCCTAAGCTCCCGGTGGCTACCGCATTCTGGACGCCGCAGCCGGATCTTAAGACCGGGGCGGAAGCATGGATCCTGGCAGGGGGCGCCCACCACACAGCATTCTCCTTCGACCTGACGGCAGAGCAGATGGGTGACTGGGCGGATGCCATGGGAATCGAAGCGGTGTATATTGACAAGGATACGACGATCCGGCAGTTCAAGAATGAGCTGCGGTGGAACGCATTGGCGTACAGGAAATAAATCGCGGCACGCCCATACATTTGCAATAATCCTGCTGCAGCAGATGAAATGATTTTTTCGCCATAGCAGACAGAAAGAGAAATGTCTGCTATGGTGATTTTTTAGGATTTCTGTCCGAAATATTCTGTAATTTTGTGAGTTTTCCTTATTGAATATAAGTTCCTTCTTTCATATAATAGAACCCATGCAATTTTTTTGAAAGTCAGAATAGCAGTAATTCAGAAAACTATGATGAAAAGGAGGATGGATGATGAAAACATTGCAGCAAGACATGACGACGGGAAATCCGGCAAAAACCATTTTAAATTTCACATTTCCTATCTTTATCGGAAATGTATTTCAGCAGTTTTACAATATGGCGGATACGATCATCGTAGGAAAGTTCGTAGGGACGAAAGCTCTGGCGGCGGTAGGTAGTACAGGTACGATCATGTTTCTGATCATTGGATTTGTACTGGGTATGACCGCAGGGTTTACGGTGCTGACGGCCCAGAAGTTCGGCGCCGGGGATATGAAAGCTATGCGGCAGACCGTAGGCGGCGCAGCGGTCCTTTCCGTGCTGGTGTCGGTCGTGCTGACTGTGCTGAGCATGGCATTTATGAAGCCGCTGCTCAGGTTCATGCAGACACCCTCCGATATCTTTGCGGATGCATACGCCTATATCATGATCATCTGCGGGGGGATCTTTGCGCAGATGCTGTATAACCTGCTGGCCTGCGTCCTGCGTGCCCTTGGAAACAGCCGGATTCCGCTGTATTTCCTGATCCTGTCCGCAATCTTGAATATTGGGCTGGACCTGCTGCTGATCGTAGTGTTCGGGCTGGGCGCGGCCGGCGCGGCCTATGCGACGGTGGCGGCGCAGGGAGTATCCGGACTGCTCTGTCTGGTCTATATCGTGAAAAAAGTTCCCCTTCTTCGTCTGGAGAAAGAGGACTGGAGACCCAGGGCGTCCCTGCTTAAGATACAGTTGGGCGTGGGATTTCCAATGGCGCTGCAGTATTCCATTACGGCAGTAGGGACCATGATGGTACAGACTTCGCTGAATATACTGGGTTCCACTGCGGTGGCGGCATTTACGGCGGCAAGCAAGATCGAGCAGGTAGTGACCCAGGCGTATGTGGCTCTGGGAACGACGATGGCTACCTACTGCGCGCAGAACATAGGCGCAGGCAAGGTGCTCAGGATCCGTCAGGGATTCAAAGCAGCCACGCTGATTTCCGCATTTTATTCGGTTGCAGTGGGGGCATGGATCCTGACAGGAGGAAAGTATATGACTTACCTGTTCCTGTCGGAAAATGTGACAGAGGTGCTTGGACTGGTGGGAACCTATCTGAGATGTACCGGGATCTTCTTCATTCCGCTGGCGGTTGTCAACATTTACCGGAACGGCATCCAGGGCATGGGATATGGTCTGCTGCCTATGACGGCAGGGATCGTAGAGCTTGCCGCAAGGGGGATCACATCCTGGATCGCTTCAGCGCAGAGGAGCTACGCGGGAGTCTGCTTCGCTGGTCCGGCAGCCTGGGTGAGCGCAGGCCTGCTGCTGATCGGGATGTACTGGTACATTATGAAGCATGATATGAAGAAGTTCATGGAACTGCATCCCCAGGAGGAAACGGAACGGATAGAAGTGAACAAGGACAGGAAAAGAAAAAAGGGCAGGAAGCTGCCGGCATGTAATTAAGTCAAAGACCCCGCAGGAAGCTGGCGGGGCATCAAAATATCAGCGCAGGAAGCTGCGGGGGGATAGGGTCTGCACTCGGATGCGGGCGTTATTTCGCGGGAACAAAAGATCAAAGGCTGCTGCATCAGGGACAGAAAACCATCTCTGACGCGGCAGCCTTTATGATATCACTTGCCTGATTCTACAACGGACTGCTTCGGCTTCCATCGACGATGCAGCCGCATCGCCTCCGCAGCTTCGGATCATGATCCCAGCTGGTCCAGCGAACAGAAGGTATATCCCATCTCTTCCCATTTGGTGAGAAGTTCATCCAGGATCTGGGCGTTAGTCGTCGAGGTGCTGTGGAGCAAGACGACGGCGCCCGGATGGATCCGGCCGAGAAGCTTTTCGAAAGCTTCTTCCTTTGAAGGCTGGTTGTCCTGATACCAGTCTACATAGGCAAGGCTCCAGAAAAAGGTCTGATAGCCCAGTTCCTTTGCCATCTGCAGATTGGTCTCGCTGTATTTCCCCTGGGGAGGCCGGTAGAATTTTACCATCGGTTCTCCAGTGACCTCCTGGTAGGCATCCTCCACGTCCTTCAATTCCTTTTCAAAAGCCTCTTTAGACGCAATCTGAGACATATCGGGATGATGATAGGTATGGTTTCCGACTGTGTGCCCCTCCTGGACCATCCGTTTGATCAGGTCCTGGTTGGAGGTGATATAGGTTCCTACAACGAAAAAAGCAGCAGGTGCATTATGCTTTTTCAGGGCATCCAGTATGGCCTGGGTATTTCCATTTTCAAAACCAGCGTCAAAGGTGAGATAGAGAACCTTATCCTGGGTAATGTCTGCATAATAGGCATCGTATTGTTTCAATTCTTCCGCGCTGGCGTTGGCCACAGGGGGCTGCCCATCCTGCTGAAAGCTCAGCCCCCAATTGCCCTCAGAAGACTCGGCCGTATGGCTCTGGGATATGGTTTCCAGGGCAGTTTTCTGTGTAAAATGCTCCTGCAGCCGGGCGGCAAAATGTCCGGCAAGGAAAGCAGCGGCAAAAAACAGGACCAGCTTTCCTATGTAGAGAAATAATGCTTTGTTTTTCGGATCATGAGCATCCTCGCTTCTGACATTCATAAGCATTTCCTGTATTCATTTTTTACTCTATTCTATTCCCGGGCGGTGGAAAGTATGTGGAGATTTGCTTCAATAGCAAAAGGAAAAGGCAGAGCCCGGCAAGTAAACTTGCTGAACTCTGCCGCGAAGTCCAGGGCAGATTCTGCCAGAGGTTTATGAAAAGTATTTTTCTTTGATCAGCGGAACGGGCATCTCCTGTCCGGTCCAGAGGCGGAATGCTTCTGCACCCTGGTACATCAGCATATACAGCCCGTTGAAGGTCCGGCATCCGGCTTCCCGGGCAGTCCGGAGCAGCAGGGTCTCCTTCGGGTTGTAGATTACATCAGATACTACCAGATCTTTGCGGAACATGGACGGATCAGTGATGATGGACCGGTCCGTACCCGGAGCCATGCCGACGGAGGTCCCGTTGGTCAGGATGTAACTGTCTCCGATCTCACGGCGCAGAATGGACTCGTCATCAAAATCGTAGAGACGGACTTTGCAGTCTGTACGTTCATTTAACTGTTCCACGATTTTTTCCGCACGTGGGAAAAATGCGTCGTGTATGCTGAATACAGAAATCTCAGAAAGCCCGTCCAGCGCTGCCTGAACCAGAATGGCAGTGGCTGCGCCGCCTGCCCCCATCAAAGTCATTTTTTTCCCGATCAGGTCGTGCCCGGCAACTCTGGCCGCCTGCATATAGCCGATTCCGTCTGTGGTATATCCGGTGAGCACGCCGTCCTCATTGACCACGGTGTTCACTGCACCGGAGATCTCAGCGGCGGGAGACAGCTTGTCGCAGAGCGTGCACATGAGGTTCTTGTCCGGCATGGTCAGGTTGAATCCACGTACATTCAGGGTACGCAGACCTTCGACGGCGGTCTCCAGCCTGTCTGTGCCTACGTCAAAGGCGAGATAGACATAATCCAGTCCGAGATGATCAAATGCTTCGTTGTGCATCATTGGCGAGATGCTGTGTGCAACCGGACTTCCCAAAAGCCCGGTCAATCTGGTGTGGCCTGTTATCTGTTTCATACTCTTAAACTCCTTTTGTTTTGTCTTGCAGATCCCGTATCTACCGGATCAGGGTACCGGCCTTGCCGCGGACGCCTTCTTTTACTTTGTCAAAGGATGTGATCAGTGCGCTTCGGCCTTCTCCTTTTTCAATAAATTCAACAGAGGCACGGAACTTCGGATACATGTTGTATATGCCGAAATGTCCCTGCTCCATATATTCTCTGGCTTCATTGACCGTGATCTCTCCCAGCTTGATCTCATTCTCCTGCCCGAAGTTGATGCATACCTGCTCCACGCTTGTCAATATGATCAGGATGTCGGCGCCCACGCCTTCCGCAAGCTTTCCGGCTGCAAGATCTTTTTCAATGACTGCGCTGGCCCCTCTTAAATGGTTGTCCTGCTTCATGACCGGAATCCCGCCGCCGCCGCAGGCAATGACAAGCTGGTCTGCATCCAGCAGGGCGTTGATGGCATCCAGCTCCACGATCTCTACCGGATTGGGAGCGGATACGACCCTGCGGAAGCCTTTTCCGGGTTCTTCAATGATGTAGTTCCCTTTTTTACGTTCCTCATTGGCCTCCTGGACAGACATATACCGTCCCAGAACCTTGGTAGGAGTGTAAAATGCCTCATCATAAGGATCCACGATGACCTGGGTCAGAATGGTGCTGACCGTGCGGTAAATGCCCCGGTTCAGCAGCTCTTCCCGGATACCGTTCTGGAGGTCATACCCGATATAACCTTGGCTCATGGCAGAGCATACGGACATGGGGGCAGCCGTGTAGTCCGGATGTGCCTTCCCAAATTCGTTCATGGCAGTATGGATCATACCGACCTGTGGGGCGTTGCTGTGTGTGATCGCGATCTGGTAGCCTTCCTCCAGAAGATCGGCGATAGATTTTGCGGTTTTCTTTACGGCCACCATCTGTTCCGGGAGTGTAGTGCCCAGAGCACGGTGCCCAAGTGCGATGACTGCTCGTTTTTTCATATTCTGTACCAAGCCTTTCTTTATAAAATGATGTGCCTAAAGTTACTGTGAATCGTAACGCTCTAAATCATCCCTCCGTCCAGTCCAATGATCTGTCCGGTCAGATAAGGGTGATTTTCTGCCAGATCATAGACAAGATCTGCTGTTTCCTCCGGTGTTCCGAACCGTCCGGCCGGAACCTCCTCCATCAAAGCACTTCGTTCTTCGCCGGAGAAACCGGCATTCATGGCAGTGTCAATGACTCCGCAGGCAATGGCATTGACCTGGATATTGCTCGGCGCCAGTTCCTTGGCCAGAGCCATGGTCAGCCCGTTCAGCCCGGCCTTCGAGGCGGAATAGGCAGCTTCACAGGAAGCGCCGACTCTTCCCCACATGGAAGAAATATTGATGATCTTCCCTCTTTTTTGGGAGATCATGTAGGGGAGGGCAGCCCGGGAACAGTAAAAAGCGGAAGACAGGTTTGAATGCAGGATCTCTTCCCAATCCTGGTCTGTCATATCTGTGAGAAGCCCGATATAGGAGATTCCGGCATTGTTCACCAGGACATCCGGACCGTCACAGATCTCATGCATACTGGAAAACATCTGTGCTACATCGGCAGAATGCCCCGCATCTCCAGGTACTGCTTCGCAAAGATATCCGTCGGCAAGCAGCTGTTTTTTAATATCATCTAATGCTGCGACGGACTGTCTGCAATTCATAAATACAAAATATCCGGCCCGAGCGAAACGAAATGCACAGGCCCGGCCGATACCGCGGGAGGCGCCGGTGATCAATACGGATTTTTTTTTCATGTATACTCCTTTGTTCTAAAATCACTACATGAATAAGAAAGCTGTATAATTCATTTCTTATCATACCACTGTTCCGTGTAAATATCTATCAGTTTTTCAACCATTTTCCGGAAGGAACCGCGGCTGTTACAGTTCACGGTGCCTTGCACCCTGCTGCAAGGCATCCGGCCAGTAAAATAGCGGTTGCGTGCATCCAGCCCCTCGCCGTCAGGCGACTTTTCAATGGGCTGGATGCGTTACAGTTCGCGGCCGGTTGGGCCGTGAACTGTAACCCGCGGCTGCAGTTTGGGAATAAAAATATGACTTGACAAATCCATACGGCTTAGGTTAATATGAACCACAGAAACGAGAAAAGCGACGAAGGGAACAAGTAGCGGGAACGAGGAGAAGACAGAGAGCTGCCGGCAGGTGAGAGGCGCATGATCCTGTTCCAGGCGAATACATCCCGGAGCTTCACACCGAAAGCATAGTAAAGAAGAGGCAGAGCCGCAGACAGCAGGAACAGACAGAGACATTCCGAATGTTGATCTACGGCGCTGTGCCCTTTGCTCATACAAGTAGGCTGTGACGGATTGGTGCACGTTAACGCACGGAGTGACTGAACCGGATGCAGAGAGATCAGCTTTCAAGCGCCAGACAAATGGCTTTCCGGGCAGAACGACTCATAGAGGCAGGCAATGAGAGTTGCCTGTAAATAAAGGTGGTACCACGAGCGTAAGAGCCCTCGTCCTTTTTCGGATAGGAGGGCTCTTTTTTCGTCTGTTAAACTGGCCGGATCACCTGAAGATGGCAGCCGTACAGACAGAGAATCTTTTGAAAAAGGAGAAGAATCATGAAACTTTACGATGAACTTAAGGCCAGAGGCCTGATCGCCCAGGTGACGGACGAGGAACTGATCTCAGAACTGATCAACAACGGGAAAGCTACATTTTACATCGGATTTGATCCTACGGCAGACAGCCTGCATGTGGGCCATTTCATGGCGCTCTGCCTGATGAAGCGGCTGCAGATGGCGGGAAACCGTCCCATCGCGCTGATCGGCGGAGGCACAGGAATGATCGGGGATCCGTCGGGAAGGACGGATATGCGCCAGATGATGACACAGGAAACGATCCAGCACAACTGCGACTGCTTCAAGAAGCAGATGAGCAGGTTCATTGATTTCTCGGAAGGCAAAGCCATGATGGTGAATAACGCGGACTGGCTGCTGGATCTGAATTATATTGAGGTGCTGCGGGAAGTGGGAGCGCATTTCAGCGTGAACCGTATGCTGACCGCGGAATGCTACAAGCAGAGAATGGAGAAGGGATTGAGCTTCCTGGAATTTAACTACATGATCATGCAGGCATACGATTTCTACGCATTGTTCCAGAAATACGGCTGCAACCTGCAGTTCGGCGGCGACGACCAGTGGAGCAACATGCTGGCAGGGACCGAGCTGATCCGCCGGAAGCTGGGCAAAGACGCCAGCGCCATGACCATTACGCTGCTGCTCAATTCCGAGGGCAAGAAGATGGGCAAGACCCAGTCCGGCGCGGTCTGGCTCGATCCGGAGAAGACCTCCCCGTTTGATTTTTACCAGTATTGGAGAAACGTAGGGGATGCAGATGTGCTGAAATGTATCCGCATGCTGACCTTCCTGCCCCTGGAACAGATCAATGAGATGGATGCATGGGAAGGAAGCCAGCTGAATCAGGCCAAGGAGATCCTGGCTTATGAACTGACCAATATGGTCCATGGAGAAGAGGAAGCGAAGCGCGCCCAGGAGAGCGCAAGAGCACTGTTCAGCCAGGGAAACGCGGCGGATATGCCTACCGCGGAGCTGACTGAGGAAGACCTGTCGGAGGGCGGCATTGACATCCTCACCATGCTGTTAAAGAGCGGTCTGGTGCCGTCCAAGGCGGAGGCAAGGCGTGCCGTACAGCAGGGCGGCGTAGCTGTGGACGGCGAGAAGGTGTCTGATATCCAGACTGTATTCGGAAAGGAAAAGCTTTCTGGAGAGGGGCTGGTGCTGAAAAAAGGAAAGAAGAATTTCCGGAAGGTTGTCCTGAAATATTGATCAAATAGTAACCTAAAAATATAGATCTATCCTGCAGGAATAATAGCATATCCGTTTTCAACCGAAAGGTAAGGAAAGGAGCTGTTTACAGAGCATTTCTGAGCAGCTCCCAGACGGCAGGGCGGCGAGTCGCCGTCCGAGAAACGATCATCAGCGCTCCATCCGGAAAAGGGCATGTGCAGAAAATCTGTTTACAGCAGTTTTTCCGTGCCTTCGCCGGATGGAGCAACGGAGAGATAAGACCTCCGGATGCTCCGATGTACTTCCGCACACTTCCGTGTGCTTTTCCGGCATAGCCTTGGTACACCTGCGCATCCTATGGAATCCATTTTTTGTATTGTTTCTGCAGGATCATGAATCTTATTTTCGAAAGGAAGTGCATGATAATGAGGGGGAAGGACTTATGGAAATATTGTACTGCAGAGCAGGTCCGCATTACGCTCCGCTCCCTTCATCTTCTGGACGGCGTGCACATGGAAGAGGAAAAATATTTTTCCTGCCTGTATGCGGTCAGCAACCATCCGGAACTGCACTACCGTCAGGCATCCGTTCCCAAGAAGGGGGGAGGCGTGCGGAACCTCCTGGTCCCGGATCATCTCCTGTGCCGGATCCAAAAAAATATCCTCCGCCATGTACTGGCGGATTTTCCGATTTCGGACTATGCCATGGCATATAAGACTGGGACCGCGATCGTGGAAAATGCGAAGCCCCATGCAGGTATGAGGGAGATCTTAAAATTGGACATCCGCAATTTTTTTGACAGCATCACCTATTTCCAGGTCTATCGAAATGCATTTCCCGCCGTGTATTATCCGCCCCCGATCCGTACTATGCTGGCAAGCTTATGCTGCTGCCGGGACTCGCTTCCGCAGGGGGCGCCTACGTCGCCTGCAGTTTCCAATCTGGTGATGAAGCCGTTTGACGAATATATGGGGGCGTGGTGTGAAGCGCGGGGGATCCGGTATACAAGGTACTGCGACGATCTGACCTTTTCCGGCGAATTTGACAGGCGGGAGGTCCAAAATAAAGTGCGGGGGTTTCTGGCAGCGTATGGATTTGAATTGAATGAAAAAAAGACCCGGCTGCAGAAAGCGCATCAGAGGCAGACAGTGACAGGCATTGTAGTCAATGAAAAACCACAGGTCAGCCGTGAGTACCGGAGAAAATTACGGGCAGAGGTGTATTACTGCAGCAAATTCGGCGTGGAATCCCATCTGCAGAGATACGGAGACATAGGACCGCAAAAGGAAGATGTTTCCCGGGAAACGGGTGAGGCCTGTGTGCGTTATCTGCAAAAGCTTCAGGGAAAAATCAATTACGTGCTGCAGGTGAATCCGGAAGATCCGGAGTTTTGCAGGGCGAAGGAATTGGTGAAGGAAATGCTGGAAGCCAGGGGAGGTTCAGCGGAGACAGAGAAAAAAAATTCAGAAAGGGGAGAGAACGATGACCGTAAATCCAAAAAAGTTATTTAAAATGCAGATGGCATGGAAGCAGTTTCATGATACGCACCCGAAAGTGCTGCCATTTATCAAGGCGGTAGAGGCAGCAGGCATCCGGGAAGGGACTGTGATCTCGATCACAGTGGAAACGCCGGAGGGGGAGAAGTTCGAAAGCAACATCAAGGTGCAACAGTCAGACCTGGACCTGCTTAAGGGGATGAAGGAAGACTGAGAACCAACTGGCTTGTATAAAAAGAACAAAAATGGTCGTTTTCAAATGGTCACTTTGATGATAGGATAGGAAAGAATCATCACACTCAGATACTTGTTCCACCGCAGTATTTGCTGAGGCAAAGAGACTGTGCAAAAAAGAAGAAAAGAGGTAATCTATCATGGAAAAGAGAAATCAGACCATTATGAAACTGGCTCAGACCGCGCTGATGGCGGCGCTCTGCTTCGTATCCTTTACATTTCTGCAGATCAAGATTCCCATGCCGGGCGGCGACGCAACCTCCATCCACATCGGGAACGCCTTCTGTGTACTGGGGGCGCTGCTGCTGGGAGGGCTGTACGGCGGACTGGCAGGTGCAGTAGGCATGACGATCGCGGATATCATGGATCCGATCTACATTGTGGGCGCACCCAAGACATTTGTCTTAAAGCTTTGCATCGGGCTGATCGTCGGCCTGGTGGCGCATAGAGCGGCAAAGATTAATGAAAGCACGGATAAAAAATATATTTTCCGCTGGAGCTTGATCGCTTCGGTGTCCGGCCTTGGATTTAATGTGATCGCGGATCCTCTGGTGGGATACTTTTATAAGCAGTACGTTCTGGGACAGCCTCAGCAGATGGCTGAGGTCCTGGCAAAATGGAGCGCGGTGTCCACCTTTGTAAATGCGGTGGTATCGACTATTCTTGTAGCTTTTCTCTACAACGTACTGCGCCCGGTACTCTTAAAATCCGGATTGCTTGACACAAGAAGCCAGGTAATGTCTCTGACGGAAAGTAAATGAGTAAGAAAATACATTCCCGCGGTGTTGTTCTGCCGTAATGCAAGAGTTCCCGTACTTCGTCCAATGCGGCGGCCAGTTCTTCCAATCTGTCATAAGACTCAAAGGCATCCGACATGATCGTAAGGATGCAGTCATGGCCGTCTGCACGGACGATTCCGGCGTCATTGCGGGCAATGTCCTTCCAGTCAGAATACCAGCCGGCCTTGGTATATACCGTATAGCCCTCATCCAATGCCGAACCGATAAAGGATTCTGCGGTGTCAGTGTAGAGTTTCCGGCACCAGGCTGAATTTTCATTGGTCTCTTCAAAAAAATAAAAATAAGTACCGATCCAAAGCTGTGTCAGTTCCTTTGGGGTCAGGTAAGGATACCAGTTGTAATCATCAATAATGGAATCTGATACAGCGGTATATTCTGTCATATCGAACATTACATCATTTCCGTACAGCCAGTGCAGCGTCTCGTAATCTTCATTACTGGACCAGCAGATGGTATTTTCCATCAGAGATTCTGTATATTCATCCACAACCTCTGGACTAAATTTATTGAGCGCCGCGATATATGGTCCCTTCAGAGTGCTTGCGCTGTAAAAACTATAATCCGGATGGAAGGTAAAATAATTTCCGGTATGTAAATCCAGCAATACAAAACCGATGTTACACCCTGCTTCCTGAAAATCATCGAGGATATCCCGGACATTTTCCGCCTGGGGAGAAGAAAGGATTTCCGTTTTGGAGCAGGAGAGCTCCCTGCCGCCGGGAAGTCCGCTGACAATGGACAGAAGCTGTCCGGGTCATGAAAAGTAACCATGAAAACAACATTGACAACTTTTTTATGACTGTGGTATGCTTCCAAATAAAAGGATGCCGGGAGAAAACAATACCATGAAAAATAAGAGTGATTTTATCATCATAGGCGCGTCCATTCTGGATGTGCTTGCGCAGCCGGTTCCGCCGGACGTATTTGAAACGGGCTCGGTGTCTGCCGCCCATACGGCCATGCAGACCGGGGGAGACGCACTGAATGAGGCTGTGGTGCTGGCCGCGCTGGGTTCTTCCGTCCGGCTGGTCAGCAAGATCGGCACAGATTATGCCGGAAATTACATCAAGACGCACTGCCGGTCTGCGGGAATGGACACGTCATATCTGCTGGAGGATGCTTCCCTGGAAACGGGGGTCAATCTTGTCCTGGTGGATGATTCCGGAGAGCGGCACTTTGTTACATCCCAGAATGGAAGCCTGCGGAAACTGTATCCGGAAGATATTTCCGATGCGGCGCTGGCTGGAGGCAGGTATCTTTGTTTTGCGAGCATGTTTGTCTTTCCGGCATTTGATGACGCTGCGCTGGCCGGATTATTTTTGAGGGCAAAGGCAAACGGGATGATTCTCTGCGCTGACATGACCAAGCGGAAGAACGGGGAGACATTAGAAGACATGAAAAACAGCCTGTCGTTGCTGGATTATATTTTCCCCAACTATGAAGAAGCATGCCTCCTGACCGGACTTGCAAACGAAGATGAGATCGCGGACGCATTTCTGGCATGCGGAGTGGGCTGTATCGTCTTGAAGGCGGGAGCAAGAGGGTGTTTCATCAAAACAAAGAAAGAGCGGTATTGGGTTCCCGCCTATCCCCATGCCCTGTGCCTGGATACGACCGGCGCGGGAGATACCTTTACCGCATGCTTTCTGGATGCGCTGAACTGCGGGAAGACACTGCGCGAATGCGGAAGCTATGCAAATGCGGGGGCGTCCATCTGCATCGAGCGGATGGGGGCAACAGGCGGGATTCAGGGCAGAGAGCAGGTTATGGAACGATATGCGGAAATTCGGAAAGGATCATCTGATGAAAAAACGTACCAAAGAAATTCTTGAGATTTTGGATCAGCAGTATGGCACAGAGTATGTCTGCTATCTGAATTATGAGACGCCCTGGCAGCTTCTGATCGCTACGATGTTGAGCGCCCAGTGCACGGACGCGCGCGTGAATATCGTGACCAAGGATTTGTTCCGCAAATATACCTCTGTGGAGGCATTTGCGGAGGCGGACCTGGCGGAGCTGGAGCAGGACATTAAGCCTACAGGCTTTTACCGCAACAAAGCCAAAAATATCATTGCCTGCATGCGGGCGCTCCGGGATCAGTTCGGCGGGGAAGTGCCGCGGAGCCTGGAAGATCTGACCTCCCTGGCCGGAGTCGGACGCAAGACGGCAAATGTGATCCGGGGAAATATTTACCATGACGCAAGCGTGGTGGTAGATACCCATGTGAAGCGGATCTCCAACCGGCTCGGACTGACGAAAAATTCCGAACCGGAAAAGATCGAGGAGGATCTGATGAAGGAGCTGCCGAAGGACCACTGGATCCTGTACAATATCCAGATCATCACATTTGGCCGGAGCATCTGCACGGCACGGAATCCAAGGTGTGAGGAATGCCTTCTGACGAAGTATTGCAAAGAGCTGAAATGAGGAACCGGCGGGACGCTACACTGATTTGACAGCTGCGCTTAAGTTACAGTTCACGGTCGGTTGGGCCGTGAACTGTAACGCGCTTAAAATGCTCTTTTGTGTCCTGAAAAAGCAAATTGACTCTAAACCAGAGATTTGCTACAATGAACCAGAAAGCCTTATGCCTGAAAACAAGGAGGATCATTTATGAAGAACCAGTACAAAAAATATCTGCTGCCCTGCATCCTGACGGCTGTTTTACTGTGCGGCTGTGCAGGAGGGAGTACGGAGAAAAAAGAAGAGGACGCCATGGGTCAGGATACGCAAAGTACGACGGATACGGAGGAAAACGGAGCTTCTGCCGCTGCGGACTTTGAAGGAACGGATATGGAGGGAAATGCGGTAACATCGGAAGTTTTTTCTAAATCCAAACTTACGATGATCAATGTATGGGCAACCTACTGTAGTCCCTGCCTGAATGAGATGCCGGAACTGGGGGAGCTGGCGCAGGAGTATGAGCAGGAAGATTTTCAGATCATCGGGATCGTCAGCAATGTGCCGGAAGGGGCGGACGAAGAAAAGCTGGAGCTCGTTGAGGTGCTGATCGACCAAACAAGCGCGCAATATCCGCATCTGCTGCTGAACAACTCTATGACTGACGGGCTGCTTGCAGATGTATCTGCAGTGCCGACGACATTTTTCATAGATCAGGAAGGGAAAATTCTTGATACCGTTGTGGGAGCCAGGGATAAAGCGGCCTGGAAAGAGATCATTGACGGGTATATCGGGTAAAGTCAGGAAGATTAGTTAATGGACATTTTCGTACCATGGATATATCCAATCCCTGTAAAGACGAAAATCTATTTTATGAAGTGAGGAGCAGGCTACATGAAAGAATTATGTTTGGGAACCATTGGTTCCGGTTCAATCGTACACACGATATTGGATCAGGTAAAAGTAACAGAGGGGATTCGTCTTACCGCCGTCTATTCCCGAACGGAGGAAAAGGGAAGACTGCTTGCAGCAGAATACGGGGCGGACCGGGTTTATACGGAGCTGGATGCATTTCTGGCAGATGAGGAGATGAATACGGTCTATATTGCATCGCCCAACCTGCTGCACTATGAGCAGACGAAGAAAGCGCTCCTGGCAGGAAAGCATGTGATCTGCGAGAAGCCTTTCTGTACAAAGGCGGAGCAGGCAAGGGAGCTGACCGCCCTTGCGAAAGAAAAGAAGCTGTTCCTTGCGGATGCCGTACCCACCGCATTCCTGCCGAATCTGGAGGTGCTGAAAAGGGAACTGCCGAAAGTGGGGAAGGTGAAGCTGGTGCTTGGAAATTACAGCCAGTATTCCAGCCGTTATGACCTGGTATTAAAAGGGGAGACAACTCCCAATGTATTCAATCCGGAATATGGAGGCGGCTGCCTGATGGATATCAATTTTTATAATGTCTATCTGAATGCAGCCCTGTTCGGGAAGCCCCTGTCAACGGCCTATTATCCCAACCGCTGCGGGGAACTGGCGGATACCTCCGGAATCCTGGTCATGCAGTTTGAAGGATTTGTCAGCAGTTCGGCAGGGGCCAAGGATACGTGGGGCGTGAATTATTTTCAGATTGAAGGCGAGAAAGGATATATCTATATCCGGGACGGGAGCAACGGGCTCGCAGAGATCCGGGTAGTCACGAAGGACTCGGAGGAAACCTTCAATGAGCAGGACAATCCGGAATGGCGGTTTTACGAGGTGCAGAAGCTGACGGAGTATATGCTTGCCGGAGACTATGAGGCAGTGTACGGCCGGCTGGATGTGATGATCGATGTGGCAGAGATCCTGGAAGAGGCCAGAAAGAAGGCAGGAATCCTGTTTCCGGGGGACTGATGGAAATAGTTACTGTGAAGTTACTGTTCACGGATGCCTTGCACCCTGCTGCAAGGCATCCGTCCAGTAACGCATCGAAACCGTAAATAAGAGCTCACAATCCAAAATATGTTGACAGATTTCCCGGAAAAGCATAAAATAATATAAGTGTTTAAATAAAACGAACATAAAAGGATTTTTATGAACAAGTTGCACAACGGAAGTACTGTTTTTGGGAAGAGGCTCAGAGGATCTGTATGCTGCAGTGTCCGGAGCATCCGCTTAGGAAAAGCAGAGCAGGATCATCCCGGCGGTTTCCGATGTACCGGAGGATCTGATCGGAAAACTCTGTTCCGGATCTGGAACGGTAGAAAAATAAAAGCTTTTCCTCAAATATAAAACAGAGAAATGATTTAAAAAAGGAGAATAATGTATGGAAAAAAACGCATTGGTGTTCCAGACGGATTTCGGCATGGAAGACGGAGCAGTGAGCGCCATGTACGGGGTTGCCTACGGGGTCTCGCCGGATCTGAAGATCTATGACCTGACCCATGGCATCGAGCCCTACAACACATGGGAAGCCAGCTACCGTCTGATCCAGACGGTGAACTACTGGCCGGAAGGAACCGTATTTGTATCGGTGGTGGACCCGGGGGTGGGTTCTGCCAGGAGGAGCATTGTTGCCAAAACAAAAACCGGGCAGTATGTGGTGACCCCGGACAACGGAACGCTGACCTTTGTGAAGCGCAACCTGGGGATTGAAGCGGTCCGGATCATAGATGAGTCCACCAACCGCCGTTCCGGCTCGGAGGAATCTTATACATTCCATGGCCGGGATGTCTATGCATTTACCGGGGCAAAATTAGCCTCCGGGGAGATCAAATTTGAGCAGGTCGGAGAGGAGATGGATCCTGACAGCGTAGTGGAACTGCCCACCATTCCTGCAAAGGAGACGGAAGACGGCGCTGTGCAGGGCACGATCGATGTGCTGGACGTGCGCTTCGGAAGCCTGTGGACAAACATTCCGATCGAACTGTTCAAAAAGCTGGGCATCGAGTTCGGGGAGCGGGTGGAAGTGATGATCAGCAACGACACCAGGACACTGTACCGCAATACCATGCTATACGGTCATTCCTTTGCGGATGTGTATGTGGGAGAGCCGCTGCTGTATATGAATTCTCTGAACTGCATGGCAGTGGCGATCAATCAGGGCAGCTTTGCCAGAGCCTACAATATCGGGACCGGAAACAGCTGGCACATTGCCATCCGGAGAGATTCCCGGGGCTGACAGGCGCAGCGCCGCAGCGGGTTTGCCGTCTGTTCTGCGCGTGTGTCTGACTGAAGCGGCTGCAATAATCTGGATACGTTCGGCCAAACGGCCTTTTATAACGTATATACCCAAAAGGAAAGAGTTACAAAGAGGAGGTTTTACACATGAAGAATTTTGCAGTAAAAACAATCGTAGCAATCGGTATCGGGGCAGCGCTGTTTTTTGTGCTGAGTACCTATATTGCAATCCCCACCCCGGTTCCGAACCTGAAGCTGAGCGTGCACTACCCGGTGATCGGAGTCATGGCGATGCTGTTCGGTCCGCTGGCAGGATGCCTGATGGGACTGATCGGACATTTCTTAAGCGACCTGGCAAGCGGTTGGGGCGTATGGTGGAGCTGGGTTGCAGGTTCTGCCTTTTTCGGACTGGCTATGGGATTTGTAGGCTACAAGATCAATCTGTCCAAGGGCGAATTTGGCATCAAAGGGGCTATAATCTTTAACGTAGTCCAGGTGATCGCGCATTTGATCTCCTGGGGACTGATCGCGCCGGGACTGGATATCCTGATCTACAACGAGCCTGTGGAAAAGATTTTCCTGCAGGGAGCAGTGGGCAGCGTGGGAAATATTCTGTCTACGGCAGTCGTAGGCACGATTTTATGCTTTGCATACGCATCCACAAGGGCGAAAAAAGGATCTTTGAAAAAGGAAGATTAGGAAAAACAGGTAAGGAAGGGTGGCTTGTTCGCTGCCCTTTTT
>Ga0137307_101263_pt1 | contig 23774 bp, 32 predicted proteins | sample NAcewD2O_March_2_FD_97180 | JGI IMG/M metagenome (GOLD analysis project Ga0137307, IMG submission 97180) | Mouse cecal microbial communities from Vienna, Austria - N-Acetylglucosamine amended D2O_March | ecosystem: Host-associated > Mammals > Digestive system > Large intestine > Cecum | place... | reverse complement strand
GCACGGGCGGCGGCCTGGGCTTTGTCCGCCTCCTCTTTGCCATGGACCATATTGGTCAGTTCCCATGCCAGAATCTCCTTGGCCTGGTTGAGCTGGGCATCCTTCCAATGGTCCATTTCGTCGATCTGCTCCAGAGGCAGGAAGGTGAGCCAGCGGACGCACTTCATCACGTCCGCGTCCCCCACGTTGCGCCAGTACTGGTAGAAATCGTAGGGGCTGGTCTTGTTGGGGTCCAGCCACACGGCGTTGCCGGCGGTCTTGCCCATCTTGTTGCCCTGGGAGTCGGTGAGCAGGGTGATGGTCATGCAGTGGGCGTCCTTGCCCAGCTTGCGGCGGATGAGCTCCGTGCCGCCCAGCATGTTGCTCCACTGATCGTTGCCGCCGAACTGCATGTTGCACCCGTAGTGCTGGAACAGGTGGTAGAAGTCGTAGGACTGCATAATCATGTAGTTGAACTCCAGGAAGCTCAGCCCCTTCTCCATGCGCTGCTTGTAGCACTCTGCCCGCAGCATATTGTTCACAGAGAAGCAGGCCCCCACCTCCCGCAGAAGCTCCACGTAGTTCAGGCCCAGCAGCCAGTCCGCGTTGTTCACCATCTGGGCCTTGCCCGCGCCGAACTCAATAAAACGCTCCATCTGCTTTTTGAAGCAGGCGGCGTTGTGGTCAATGTCCTCCTTGGTGAGCATCTTTCTCATGTCCGTGCGGCCGGAAGGGTCTCCGATCATGGTGGTGCCGCCGCCGATGAGGGCAATGGGCCGGTTGCCCGCCATTTGCAGACGCTTCATCAGCGTCAGCGCCATGAAGTGGCCGGCAGTCAGGCTGTCGGCAGTGCAGTCAAAGCCGATGTAGAAGGTGGCCTTGCCTGCGTTGATCATCTCTCGTATCTCGTCTTCGTCGGTGACCTGGGCGATCAGTCCCCGGGCCACCAGCTCCTCGTATAACTGCATTTTTTCAACTCCTTTGTTTTTCTCTTCTTTTCTTTTGAAAAAGAAAAGAAGCAAAAGAAAACTTTAACGGCCTTCGGCGCGTCCTATCGCGGGTACATGATATTCTCCGCCGGTCCATGTCGCCGCATAAAATAACACCCCCTGTCCTTCCCCGCTTAGGCGGGATATGGGACAGAGGGCGATCATGTCGCTGTACCACCTCTGATTCGCCGCCCCCTCGCGGGGCGCGACCTCAGAAAGTCCTGCCGGACTTTCACGCTGTATCGGGCGCACCCGGCGGAGCCTACGGCAGGTACTGCCCTCAGTCCGCTGCTCAGGGATGTATTCCCACCGTCTCCCTCTCCCCTTTCCACCATCCAGGGGCTCTCTTTGCAGGGCAAAACGGCGCTACTTCTTCCCGTCATCGCGTTGTCAGAGGGTAGTATAGCCGGAAAACAGGGTTTTGTCAAGCTTTAATTTTCTCCGTTCAGGGCAAGGCAGGCGTTAATATTAGGTTACACAAGGTCAAGCGACCAAGTGTAACCTAATTTTTTATACATACAACCGCCAAAACGTGCGAGGAGGGCCTGAAAAATGACAGTTACCAGCATTAGAGACGCCTGGGCAGAGGTGCAAAAGATTTTCCCCACCCGTTATGAGCATGACGCCAACCGCAGCGAGCGGGCGGGCTACCCCATTTATTACAGCACCGCCAGCGACGTGAACGCCTGGATCAGCGACCTGGGCAACCGCCTGGAGGTCAACCTGCCGGACGGCAAGAGCGTTGACATCTGGATCCAGTCCCCGGTGGAGGCCACCGCCACCAGCAACAGCACCGAGGGCACCGAGGACACCGGGAGCGCAACCAGAGAGGAGCGGCGCGAGACGGCAAAGCGGATCCAGCGCCTTGCGTATTTCTACACCGTGGAATATGTCGGTCAGTTGGACAACAAAAAGCGCGAGGACGCCGCCGTGAAAGAAATGCAGGCCGCCGAAACAGAGGGCGGGGAAATCAAGTGCATGGTGCTGACCGCAGAAAACAACGCCCGCGTTGCGATGGGCAGCATTACGGACTGTATCGCGGCGGTGAATATCCTGGTGAACATGGAGGAGGACGTGGACGACTGGATGATCGCCGGGATCAATGCCATGCTGGATAAGGTACGGGTGACGCAGGGGATCCCGTTTGATCTTTCCACCGCCATCTGTGGAGTGCTGGGCGCACAGTACCGATAAACCAAAAGCCCGCCCCGGAGGTTACGAGGGCAAGAAAGGGTGAAAACATGAAACGCGGCATTGAAATGTCGTGGGCCTACGACTACAAGGGCCGCCTGGCCCTGCGGATCGAAAAGAAACGTGGCAAGCTGACACTGGCGGAGATCCAGGACCTGCTAATGTATGAGGAGAGCCAGCGGTATTGTGGCCACTATGCCATTATTCTGAACTGCAGCGAGGCCGCCATGGGCGGCGACGACCTGTATCTGGAGGACGGCCAGAAAGGTGACACTGTGGCCCTGTACCAGATCGAGGAGGGGGAAACCTGCCCGGTGTGCGCTGAGAAGTCCCCGCCGTTTGAGTATTGCCCCAGCTGTGGGGCGGCCTGGAAAGACATGGACCAGAACGTGGAAAAGCTGATCGCCGCCATGCGGGCGGAGGCGGAACGCGCTATCCGGTCCGAAAATGACAACCAGACGCGGGACGGCAGGCTGGAGTGGTATTGGTCCTATATTGGGGCGCTGGATATGGCCCAGCAGCTGGGCGTGATCACGGACAAGCGCCGCCAGGAACTTTATAAGGAAGTCGAGGACCTGAAAAACCTGGCAAATGGAAAGGGGTGAAAATATGGCTGACTATGCTTTTCGGACCCTGGAGGACCGCCAGAAAATTGAAAAGCTGTGGGAGGATGGGCGGACGCCTAAAGAAATTTCTGAAACCACGGGCGTGTCCGTTCATGTGGTCTACAACGAACTGACCAGGGGGCAGGACGGGACCCGCCTGCCGGACCAGCGCCTGCGGTACAGCGCGGAACTGGCCCAGCGCCGGGTGCAGGCGTCTCTGGAGCGGCGGGGCAAGCGGACCGGGCAGACCGACAACATGGACGCAACGGAGGGTGGCGGCACCGCCGGAAGATAGGAGGACACCATGGCAAAGCGAAAGGAAATCAAGTTCCGGGATCGAGCCGGGGATCTGGTGGGCCGTCAAAACGGAATAACGTTTCACATCTTAAAGGACCAGGACCTGGGAAAGACCTGCGCCCCGGCCCATTCTGTGGCGGTATACACCAACAACGGGGAATTGCAGGTAAGCACCGGCGGGCGCAAATACTTCCATCTGGATGGGGCCATAGAGTTCTGCCAGAAGATAGCCGCCGGGGAGATCAAGGTGGAGGACGTGCTGGCGGAGTTTGCGGCAGAGGACGACGCCAGGGAGCGGGCCGTGTTCCGGGAGATCACGGAAAAGGCCAAAAAGTTCCACGCCCGCCTGGACGCCATGGGGCTGAAATACCGGGACCTGCTGGAATTGGAGGTCCTGGCGCACAGCCTGGGCGACATGGGCCACAATATCCTGCTGGGGTATGAGCGCGGGGAGGGGTGGCCAAGTGGGACCTGACAGCAACAGCGGCACCGTGGTGGCCTACCTTGACGGCAAACCCGTGGAAGTCGGCCACCCCATGCCGGAAATCACGCCGGACTATTCGGCGGGCGGTGTATCAGCGGCAGAGGCAGAGGAGAGCCTGGCGGCCATGACTGCGGCCATGTCTGGTATGACCATTACCATGGAGGTGGCGGTGGAGGGACTGCAGGAATTTTTCTACCACCTGGAGTTAGCAGCGGCCCTACACCTGGCGCGGATATTCAAGCCGGAACTGGTCCGCCGATACCAACACACAAAGAAAAAGCGGACCCGCAAGAAATACGAAAAGCGGATCCTGGCCTGGTTTGGGGAGGTGTGGGGTAAATGTTCAGACTGAAAGCCAACAAAACCAGCCTTTACAAGCTGGTGGGTGAATTTGAGGATCTGCCGCCCATGCGCCGGGTGACAATCACCAAGGCATACCGGACGCCGGACTGGTGGCTAAAATGGACAAACGCGGACGGCCTGCTGTGCGTGGCGTTTTTCTCCACCTGCATGGGAAAGGCCCTGCTGTCCATCGACAAAAAGGAGTTTTGCGGGCCGCAGGTTTCCCACGTGGTCCATGAACTGGACGCCAAGGACCTGCTGGAGCGGGGCATGGTGGAGAAGTTCACCACGGCGGCGGAGAGGGGGGCTGCCTGTGGCGCGGTGTAAATTTTGCGGCCAGGAAATCGACTGGATCACCAGCATGGAGGGCAAGCAGGTCCCCGTGGATCCGGATCCCGTTTTCGTGATCGAGGACGGCAGCCCGGAGGCGTTCCTGGACGATATGGGCGCAACCATCACCGGGCGGCAGGCCAAGCCGGAGGAGGAGAGCCGGGACCTCCCCGTGGCCTTTGTACTCCACCGGCGGACCTGTCCGTGGGCGGACAAGCCCACACAGCGGCGGGTGGAAAGGGGTGGCAGCTATGGCGGACTTTCTCCCGCTACCTGATCGGCGGTACAGCGTGATCTATGCGGATCCGCCGTGGGCCTATAGACAGGGCGGCAAGGGCAAGAGTTCCCACGGAATTGCCAGACAGCACTATGACACCATGACAACCGCCGACATTTGCGCCATGCCGATCCGCTCCATTTGTGCGGAGGACGGGGCCGCCTGTTTCATGTGGGCCACGTTCCCCAATATCGCGGAGGCCATCAAGGTCATGGAGGCGTGGGGGTTTCGGTATAAGACCGCCGCCTTTGTGTGGGTCAAGAAAAACGCCAAGAGCGGCGGCAACTACATGGGCCTGGGAGCATACACCCGCGCCAATGCGGAGGTGTGCCTGCTGGGGGTCACGCCGGGATTTAAGGCCGGGGCGCGGGTCCGCAGCCATAGTGTGCGCCAGGTTATAGAGGCCCCTTTTCAGGGGCACAGCAAAAAGCCGGACGAAACGCGGCGGCGGATCGTGGAACTGCTGGGCGACGTGCCCCGTATTGAGTTATTCGCCCGCCAGAGGGCGGACGGCTGGGACGCCTGGGGCAACGAGGCCCCGGAGGAATAGGAGGCAAACATGGAACAGATTGCAAGGGATCCCAGGGCGGATTTTCTGGCGGTGTATAACCGCAGTATCGGGCGAAACGGCAGGGCGGCCCTGCTGTATTGGCTGGAGAATGAAACGGACTTTTTCACGGCCCCGGCCTCCAGCAAGCACCACCTGGCCCAGCCGGGCGGGCTGACGATCCATAGCTTGAACGTGTGGCACCGCCTGCGGGAAATCGCCGTCCGGGACATGACGGACCGGAACGCGCCGGGTGTGCGCCAGCTTTCGGAGGCGGAGGAGGAAACCGTGGCGATCCTGGGCCTGCTGCATGACGTGTGCAAGGTGGGCGTGTACCACCAGACGGACCCGTTCAAGGCTGCCATGGAGGGAAAACTGGACACCATGGCCCCGTATGAGTTCCGGGACACTTTCCCGCTGGGCCACGGGGAGAAAAGCCTGTTTCTGATCACCCGCCACATGGCGCTGACCGAGGAGGAGGCCCTGGCCATCCGGTGGCACATGGGGGCCTATGACGACGCGGTGAAAGGCGGATCCCGCTCCATGACGGAGGCCATGAACCTGACCCCGTGGGTGTGGCGTCTGCAGGAGGCGGATATGTGCGCCGCCTGGATCGACGAAAGGAGCGCGGCGGAGTGAAAAAACTGCTGTGTAAGCCCTGCGCCGTGGCCCTGGCGGACCGGGGCAAGACCGTGAAACCTGCCGCCATGCGGTGCGAGAAAATCACCTGTGCGGAGTGTGGCCGCCGCCGGTTTGGGATCCTGTACGACGTGACCGGGTGGCCCACCCGCAGGAAAAAGGAGGGGACGGACAAATGAGCCAGAGGGCTGAAAAGTACGCCCGCAACATGGAGCGGCGGGTGGACAAGCTGGAGGACCAGGCGGGCAGGCTGGAGGAGAGCCGGGACAAGATCGGCAGAAAACTGGGAGAGTACGGCCACCGCCTGGCCATGATCGAGAGCGACATAAGCCGCGCCGCCGCCCTGCATGACAATGAGGTGGAGGTGAGACGGCGCGGGGAGGTCCACGCCGTCCAGGACAGCCGCCGCCAGCGTCGGGAGATCGAGCGGGCCATGGACTGCCAGCGGGTGGGCCTGGTGCTGACCATGGTGCTGGCCATTGTGGCCCTGATCGTGGCCGTCAAGGCAACGGGCACCGAGCGGGTGGAGGAAACGGACAGACCTGCCGCGACAGTGACCGCCAGCGTGGGGGTGGACCTGCTGACCACCGAGCCGGTGGAGGTGATCGGCCCGTGGGAGTTTGCGGCCATGTACCAGGCGGAGGAGGACCCAGCGGAGAAACAGCGGATCGGGGAGGCCCTGGAGGCACAGGGCTATTTTTCGGCGGCGGTGCCCCTGTCCTGGGAATATCAGGACTATATGCGGACCTATTGCCACCTGTATGGGTGCCCCTATCCCATGGCCCTGGCCGTGGCAGACTGGGAAACCCGTGGCCAGTTCAACATGGACGCCATTGGCCCCGCTGGAGAGGTGGGGATCATGCAGTTAAACCCCGGCCCTGATGGGTCATACCACGCGGAACTGGAGGACGCCACCGGCCTGGACCCCACCACCCCGGAGGGCAACATAGCCGGCGGGTGCTATAAGCTGGGGAAATACATGGCGGAATATGGGGACGCGGCCATGGTGGCCATGGCCTACAACAGAGGACAAGCCGGAGCGAGGGCGGCCTGGGAGGCCGGGATCACCTCCAACAGCTACACGGACGCCGTGCTGGAGGCCCTGGAACGCTGGGAGTGTACGGTGAACGCATGGGCCGGGGAGTAGATCCGGCGGAACGCGCCAGCACACTGGCCGCCGCCGCACAGCGGGCCAGGGAAAGCCGCTGGAGCGCCCCAGGGCGGGCCAGAGTGGTCCACCCCGTCCACGGCACCGTGGTGGTCCCCCATTCCTCCAACCTGACCGCCATACAAAACGCGGCGGAGGTGTGGCGGTGTGACTGGGCGGAGATCACGGACGCCCAGGTGTGGGTGGCGGAGCCGGGGGACGTGCCGGCGAAAATGCCATACATCATATAAAAGGGGATGAAAAAATGTTGATCAATGAGGCCGGGGTGGTCCGGGCTATCAAGCGGGCCTATAAGGGCGGCGGGTACACCGTCAACAGCCAAGGCGGGGTAATGGCCATCTATACGCAGTCCTGGTATATCCAGGCCCGCCGGGAGGTCATGCCGCGCAAGGTCCTGGCCACCATCGTGGAACACGCCGGGATGATACCGGGCGACAGGGAACCCACCAACATTATGAAAGACCTAAACCCGCAGCTGGTCATACCGGAAACCGCCGCCGAGGAAATGAACAACTGGCGGATCGGTGAGCGCGGCGACGACGTGGACCTGGTGCCGGTGATCATGCAGGGGTTTCAGATTTTCCAGGCGGAGAGTTTGGCCTGCTGGGGGATCCCGCTGTCCTACCTGGGCATGGTGGAGCGGGACGCGGCGGAGCATGACAGCGCCATAGTGGTGGACAACTGCCGCCTGCTGTGGGACGACGGAACCGAGGCCATAGCGGTGGAGGCCGTGCGGAAAGCAAAATCCGGGTGGGCCAAAGCCTGGGAGCGGGCCGTGTGGGAGGCCCTGGAGGGTGTGGATCTCCACAAAGAGGAGGAGTAGGCCATGGCGAAAACGTATTTTGAGCAGATCACCGCCTCCCAGGAGGCCCTGGCGGAGTTTCTGGCCTCCATCCCAGCATTAGATACCCCGTGGGATGGGCTTTTCCAGCGGACCTATTGCGCCGCCTGTTCGGCGGAGAACTGCGACGCGGAAAACTGCCCCCACCAGGCGGAGCGGAACAGCCCGGCGTGGTTTCTGGCCCAGGAGGTGGCGGACAGTGGAAACAATCCTTTGCGGTGACGCCCTGGAACAGCTGCGGACCCTGGAGCCGGAGAGCGTCCACACCTGCGTGACCTCCCCGCCCTATTACAACCTGCGGGACTATGGGGCCGCCGGGCAGATCGGCATGGAGGAAACGCCGGAGGAGTACATAGCCAAGCTGGTGGACGTGTTCCGGGAGGTCCGGCGGGTTTTGCGCCCGGACGGGACGCTGTGGGTAAACATCGGGGACAGCTACGCCACAAGGTCCGGGCCGCAGCCACCGGCCAACACCAGAAACGCCCACGGACACACCAGAAAAGAACCGCCAAACGGCTACAAGTGCAAGGATCTGATGGGGATCCCGTGGCTTTTGGCCTTTGCCCTGCGGGCTGATGGGTGGTATTTGCGGCAGGATCTTATATGGCATAAAACAAACGCCATGCCGGAGAGCGTCCGGGACCGTTGCACAAAGGCCCACGAATATATTTTCCTGCTGTCAAAATCGGCCCATTACTATTTTAACGCGGAGGCAATACGGGAGCCGTGCGGGGCCAAGGGGAACGCCAGGACGTTCAGGGGCGGAGGTGCATATACCGGCGGCCAGTCATTCCAGAACAGCGCCAGAGTGGAGCGGGAAAGCCATGGGAACACGGAAAACAAGACCGGGAGGCGGAACAGGCGGAGCGTCTGGAGCATAGCCACGGGGCAATTTAAGGCCGCACACTATGCCACATTCCCGGAGCGCCTGGTGGAACCGTGCATATTGGCCGGGTGCCCGGAGGGTGGGACGGTCCTGGACCCATTCGCCGGGAGCGGGACCACCGGAGTGGTGGCCAAGCGCCTGCGGCGTCATTTTGTGGGCGTGGAGATCAACCCGGACTATTGGAAAATGGCAACGGACCGGATCGCGGCAACCATGCAGGACTTTCAACAACTGGAGATCGCAGAAAGGGCAACGGAATGAGCGATAAATTGAGAACCGCCCTAAAGGGCGGCGGACGGATCATTATTTCGGTTGACAGGTGGGCAAACGGTGACTTTCACCTGTGCGTTACCGAGGACTGGGCCAGACTGACCAGCATAGAGCGGGCCGCCGTTTCGGCGGAGGCCGTGAACGCGGCGGAGGACCCGGACGGGCTGATCGGCGCGGAGATTGCCAAACTGGTGGCGGCGGCCCATATCAGCTATGAGGCAAAAGAGAAACCACCCGCGCCCGGTGCTGACAACACGGCGCAGGTGGCGGAGTGAACGGCGGAAACCGTCCAGCTGTCTGTATTATACCAACTGGCCGGGCGGATTGCAAGCCGGAAAAAGGAGTGCAGCCTGTGAAAATCTATATAGCCGGGAAGATCACCGGCGACAGAAAATATAGGGCCAAGTTTCGGGAGGCGGCCAAGACCATGGAGGCGCTGGGCCATGTAGTCCTGAACCCGGCAACCCTGCCGGACTACCAGGAGAGCGCGGGCGCCATGGTTGAATGGGCATGGTGCCAGCGGACCGGGAAAGACTGCGCCCTGTATATGGACGTGAAAGGGGGCGGGACACGGTGAGCCGTGGGCAGATCAATTTACTGGATGAAATCATAGTGGATAATTTCGCCGGCGGCGGTGGGGCCTCCACGGGGATCGAACTGGCCACGGGCCGGGTGGTGGACATAGCTATAAACCATGACCCGGACGCCATCCTAATGCACCGGACCAACCACCCCCACACCATGCACTATCAGGCCAGCGTGTGGGACGTGGATCCGGTGGAAGTGTGCAGGGGCCGCCCGGTGGGGCTGGCGTGGTTTTCCCCGGACTGTAAGCATTTCAGCAAGGCAAAGGGCGGCAAGCCCGTGGACAAGAATATAAGGGGCCTTGCCTGGATCGTCCTGCGCTGGGCCGGGACGGTCCGCCCACGCGTGATCATTCTGGAGAACGTGGAGGAGTTCCAAACCTGGGGACCTGTTCGGCGGGGCCATCCTGTGAAATCAAAAACCGGGCAGACGTTCCGCCAATGGCTGGGCCAGCTGGAGGCCCTGGGCTACACCGTGGAATGGCGGGAACTGGTGGCGGCAGACTATGGAGCACCAACCACGCGGAAACGCTTTTTTCTGATCGCCCGCAGCGACGAGCGGCCCATTGTGTGGCCGGAACCGACCCACGCGCCGGCGGACAGCCAGGAGGTAAAGGCCGGAACCAAAAAGCCGTGGCGCAGCGCAGCGGAGATCATAGACTGGAACCTGCCCACCCCCTCCATTTTCGCAACAAAGGAGGAGGTCCGGGAGCGGTACGGGGTGGCGGCGGTCCGTCCGCTGGCCAGGAATACCATGCGGCGGGTGGCCAGGGGCGTGGACAAATTCGTGATCCGGTCCGCCTCCCCGTTCCTGGTGATCGTCAACCACGCCGGAGAGTTCCGGGGGCAAGGGCTGGCGGAACCGCTCCAGACCATCACAGCAAAACATGGGTATGGCGTGGCCTCCCCTGTCATGGCGCCGCTGACCATGCACAACAACCAGAACGCCGTGGGCACCTCCATCACCGATCCCGTGAACACGATAACGGGCACCGGGGCGGGCGGCCATCAAATGCTGATCACCCCCACCCTGGCGGCCATAGGACAGACGGGCGGCGGGGACCGCTGCCGGAGCATGGAGGAGCCAACCCACACCCAGGTTTCCAAGGCGGAGGAGTGCGTGGTGTGTCCGGCCATGATCCAGTACCACACCGAGCAAACCGAGCGGGTACGGGGCCAGGGCGTGACAGATCCCATAATGACCATTGACGCCTCCAACCGCTACGGGCTGGCGGCGGCCACCCTGACAAAGTATTACAACGGGGACCATAATCAGGACGCGGCGGCCCCGCTGCATACGATAACAACGCGGGACCGGGAGGGCGTAACGGTGGCCAACCTGTCAAAATTTTACGGCGGCGTGGTAGGCGCGGCGGCGTCCGATCCCCTCCCTACCGTGACAGCGGTGGACCACAACGCCCTCCAGACCGCCCACATGGTCAAGATGAAAGGCACCAACCTGGGAGGACAAGCCCAGGACCCGCTCCAGACAATCACCGCCGGAGGCGGCCACCATGGCGTGGTGGCAACCCGGATCGTAAAGGCGGAGCCGGGGGCGGACCTGCAAAACTGGCCAAAAATTCGGGCGGCCTTGAATGAGTTCTGCGACTATCACCTGGAGGACACAGAGGTGATCCTGTTCTCCATCGGCGGGGCCTGGTATTTCATGGCGGACATTGGCCTGCGTATGCTGACGCCCCGCGAACTGTACCGGGCCAACGGTTTCCCGGACGACTACAAAATAGATCGGGACTACACCGGCAAGGAGTACGGCAAAACCAAACAGGTGGCCAGGTGTGGAAACGCAGTCCCGCCACCCTTTGCCACGGCCCTGGTGCGGGCAAACCTGCCGGAGTGGTGCGGGGAGGAGATCACCACCATGGAACAGCTGGAAAAGGAGGTGGCGGTTTGAGAGGAAAGAAAGGGGTTTTTAAGTATGCGCTGGGATAAGTACAAAGAGCAGGAAAACAAAGAGAAAACAAAGGACTTTCAGGCAAAAATGGCCCAGGGGTATGACTTCAAAAAAGCCTATGCCGCCCGCCGGGCCTGGGAGTTCTACAACCACCCGGACGTGGCCGGGCGCTGCTATGTGACGGTGGGCGGGCTGGACAGTATCACCCTGTTTCTGTTCCTGCGGTCCATCGGGATCGACGTGCCGGGCGCGTCGGTTTCCATGCTGGAGGACAGGAGCATACAGCAGATCCACAAGGCCCTGGGCATTAAGAACCTGAAACCGGCCAAGAACCCCCAGGGGCGCCCCTATGGAAAGATCGAGGTGGTCCGGGAATTTGGTTTCCCTGTGCTGTCCAAAGAAACCGCCGGGAAAATCAATCTGCTGCAGCACCCGACAGAGAAAAACGCAACCGTCCGCCATGCGATTATGACCGGAGAAACCGGGGAATATGGCGGTTTTCGGAAAAGCACCCGCATGAAAATGTCACAGAAATGGCTTGAAAAGTTCGGAGGACCGGAAAACGAGCGGGAGGGCACCAGCTACCAGACGGCCCCGTTTTTGGTTTCTGATCTGTGCTGCTACTACCTGAAAGAAAAACCCTGCGACGACTACGCCAAGGAAAGCGGGCGTTTCCCTTATATGGGGCTAATGGCCAGCGAGGGCGGCAGGCGTCAAAAGGCCCTTATGCTGAACGGGTGCAACTATATCAGCAAAGACACAAAACGCAGCGCCCCGTTTGCAATCTTCACCCGCCAGGACCTTTTGACACTGGCCCTGGAAATGCAGGAATGGTATCACGAACACTGGGAGGAGTTCCGGCCCATTTTGACCGCCATGGGCCAGACCAGGCGGGACGCCTATGGGGCCATACGGATCACACTGGCGGAAGCCAACACCGAGGCGGAGGTGGAATACATAGCGGACCAACTGGCCGCCATTGTGAAAGACCTGCGCCGGAAATAAAAGGAGGCCAAAGCAGTGGGGATAGGAGTAATTGCCATTCAAAAGGGAAATTTCACACTGGGACGCCGCCAGTTAGACAAAGACGGCAACGTGGTCAAAGAAACTCCGCCACGCTGGGAACATGATCCGGCGGGTGCCTGTGTGGCCATTGTGCCGTTGAAACCGGACACCATGGCGGCGGACGGCCCGGCGGAGGTTTTCGGGGACTGGCAGGCGGGCCAATATCTGGCAAAAGTGCTGGAAATGTTGCAGCCAACCAGAAAGACAAACCTGCCAGACCTGGAGGCCATGATCCGGCGGGCGGCCCTGGATGGGCTGGACCTGTGCGACTATTGCGAGGACTGCTATATGTGCCGGGATTGCATTGTAAAAGAATGGAAAGAGGACCCCGGCGGCGGATAAAGCCGACGGGGCAGAACCTACCACGACGGAAAAGGCGGGAACGATATGCAGAGAGTAAAAACGCGGATTTTTTCCGGGTCCGTGTGTGAGCAAATCGTTTTTAATGTCCCGGACCGTGTACGGGATATAAAAAAGGCAGAACCACGGCCCAGGTTTAAGACGCCGGAGGAGCGGGAACAGCACCGGATCGGAATTTCCAAACGAAACCACGCCCGCCTGTTTAACCAGAATTTCGGCCCGTCCTCCCTGTATAGCACCCTTACATTAAATAATGAATATGAGGTCCACACATTTCAAGAGGCCCGCCGCCTGCGGGACAACTACACCCGGCGCCTAATGTACCATTTCCCAGGGGCCAGGATCCTGATCTACATGGGGCGCGGCAAAGGCACCCACCGGATCCATTTCCACATGGTTTCGGAGGGCATACCGGAGGACATGATCACCAAGCTGTGGGGCATGGGTGAGATCGTGCGGATCGAACACCTACGGGAACACAATTATTATAGTGGGATAGACCACGGCCAGGACTACACCGGCCTGGCGAATTATCTTTTTGACCACTGGACCCCGGAACAGGGCGGCCACCGCTGGAAAAAGGCCGGAAAGCTGGACAAGCCGGATCGGGAACCGTCCACCGAGGTCAAGCGCAACTATACAGAGAACAAACCGCCCCGCCCGCCAAAGGGCTACATACTGGTGGAGAGCAAAGCCACAAAATACGGCTACCTATATTATAAGTATGTACGGCAGCCGGAGCCGCCCAAAAAGGCGCGGCGGAAAAAGGCGGGATCGGGCTGAATGTAAGTTCAGCTTTTTATGGCCTTGTAAATGTGTAAAGTTTGGGGACGAACCAGACGCCCCCGGAAAACAGAAAGGAGATCGCACAATGAACAAGACAAAAATAGACTGGGCCACCATGTCATGGAACCCGCTGACCGGGTGCCGCCATGGGTGCCCCTACTGCTACGCCAGGCGGACCGCCCACCGTTTCGACAAGGGGCTGGAGGATCCCGCCCCGCTGTCCGGCGGCCTCCATGTCCTGGAGGAGAAGATCAAGGGCACCCCCTACCCCTACGGTTTCGAGCCTACCCTACACCGCTACCGCCTGAACCAGCCGGAGCGCGTGGAGGAACCGCAGACCGTTTTTGTGTGTTCCATGGCGGACCTTTTCGGGAAGTGGGTGCCAACGTCCTGGATCGCCCAGGTGATCGACGCCTGCCTGCGGGCGCCGCAGCACCGTTACCTGTTCCTGACAAAGAACCCGGCCCGCTACCTGGAACTGGACCACCTGGCCCTCCTCCCCCATGGGGAAAATTTCTGGTACGGGTCCACGGTGGCCAACAGGGACGCGGCGGCCATGTACCCCATGCCCTGGGCGAACATCAACACGTTTTGGAGCATGGAGCCGCTGCTGGAGCCGGTGGCCATGGAGGAGGCGGAGGGCCTGCCCCAGTGGGTGATCCTGGGGGCGGAAACAGGCAGCCGCCGGGACAAGGTGATCCCCCGCCGGGAGTGGGTGGACCAGATCGCGGCCTTTTGCGCGGAGAATGAGATCCCCGTGTTCTACAAGGGCAACCTGCGGGAGTATTTCCCGGACCTCCCCGCCTCCATGTTCCCGTGGGAGGTGTGAGCCGTGAACAGAAAAGAACAACTGGAGAAACTGCGGAACGCCATGGGCATGACGGCGGAAATGTCGCTGATCTTCTACCGGGCGGCCCTGGGAGCGGGGGCCAGCATGGAGGAGGCCATGAAACTGGTGCAGGCGTATATTGCCGCCGTCCTGTTTGGCCAGAACAAGAAAGGCCCGGAGGGTGAGGAGGATCCAGAGTGAAAGCCGTCCTTATGAGCGTGAAACCGGAATGGTGGGAGAAAATCCTGTCCGGGAAAAAGATACTGGAGATCCGAAAGACCCACCCACAGAGTGAAGAATTATACTGGCCCATTACTGTGCTGGTATATGTCAGCGGAACAGGAGCCGTACAAGGAAAATTTATATGCCCAGGCGAGGCGTCAGAACATTCTCCGCGTGATTTAGCGGGTCCGTCATGCGTCCCGGAAAAGGACCTGTACCAGTACGCAAGGGGCAGGCGCCTTTCTGGCTGGATTGTCAAGGACCCGGAGAAATTCAACACCCCCAGCCCGCTGGCGGAGTTTGGGCTGAACCATCCGCCCATGTCGTGGCAGTATGTGGAGATCCCGGACGCGGCGGAGGTGTAGCTGGTGGCCATTGACGTGAAAGACCTGCCGCCAAAATATCAGGCCCAGGCGCTCCAGAAATACATGGCCCAGCAGGCGCGGCGGTGGCCTCCTCCATCCCCTGCCGCCGACGGGCCGCCAAAGGCCAGCAAATACCACAACAGCCCAACCGAGCGGATCACGCCGTCCGGGGCCGTCCTCCACTTCGACAGCCAAAAGGAGGCCCGCCGCTATGATCACCTGATCGCGCTGGAGCAGGCGGGGCAAATTCGGGACCTGCGCCTGCAGGTGGATTTTACGCTACAAGAGGCATACACAGACACCGGGGGCCGCCGGGTGCGGGCCATCCGGTACAAGGCGGATTTTACATACTACCAACCAGAAAGAAATCCGTGTGATCACTGTTTGAGCGAGGCGATCCGAGGGTGTAATGGGTGCGGATATGCCAAGCCGCCGAAAGAGTGGGCAGGGGTGCCGTGGGTGCTGGTGGTGGAGGACGTAAAAAGCCGGGCCACGCGGACAAAGGAATATTTGCTAAAGCGCAAAATGCTAAAGGACAAGCTGGGAATTGACATAACCGAGGTGTAACCATGGGCAAGAAAACAACGGGGACCAGGCCGGAGCGGGAGGCGGTGAAACGCTACCTGCAACAGTATCATGCGGCAAAACAGAAAAGGCGGATTTTGGAGGAGCGCCGCCGCACCCTGTCCGCAGACCTGCGGGGACCATCCACCCCGGCATATAGGGCCATGCCATCCTCCAGGCCGGTACATCCGGACGGGGCGGGTGCCGTTGTTTTCCAGATTGCAGAGGTGGAGGAACGGATCGAGGCCCAGCAGGCGGAAATGGCCAAAGCCGTCCAGAACGTTATGGACCTGATCGACCTGCTGCCCGTGGGGTCCACCGAGCGCACCGTGGTGGAAATGCGGCACATAGACTGCAAACCATGGGAACAGATTGCAAGAGCGGTCTATATGAGCCGGTCAGCGATTTTTAATTATTACAATGCCGCGCTGGATATGCTGGCTAGGAATGAGCAAAGCGGGAAACTGCTGGGGGATTTTAAGCCCAGAAACAGAGGGCCAGAAAATAGGCCGCGCTGAAAAGTGTGGACGCCGTTGGACTTTTACCTGTGCTATATTGATAGCATGGAGCAGCAAGGGAATAGCGAGGGCCGCCAGGTGATACAGACCGGGCGGCCCCGTTGTTTTCCGTGCCATGGGCGGGGTGCTGTGCCCGGCGTGGCCTGGCCCGCCCGCTGCCCTCCATGACCTGGCCACACGCCGGGCCGCTGGGCTGATGGGCAAGCCGGAGCCGGGGGCCGCCCCTCTGCGCGGGTCCTCCCTGGGGATAAATTCAATGCGGGGCAAGGAGGGCCCGGTATTTTTGCCCATGAAACAAAAAATTTTTGGGCCTGTTACGTTACGCATAGCAAAAACGCCGCCGGAATTTATCCCCCCTAAAGGGGGGGATAACCGAGCGGGCCGGAGCGGGTCAAAATGCGAAACGGACGCGGGAAGAAAAAACGAAACCGGCGGACCTCCACCGCCGGGGCGGGAAAGGGGGCCGCCTCCAGTGGCGGAGCAGAAGAAAACAGCCGCGAAAAAGGCGGCGCCGAAAAAGCCGAAAGCGGAAAAGCCGGCGGTCCTGACCGGGACCGTGCCGGAGTGGTCCAGCACGGGAGTGATCGCCCAAATGCTGGGCTTTAAGGGGTGCCGCAGGGTCCAGCAACTAACCCAAGACGGGGTGCTGGAAACCGAGGTCCCACCCGGCGGCGGAGCGCGGAAATATAGGACCTGCGAAACGGTCCAGCGGTATATTGCCCACATCGAGCAAAAGGCCCAGGAAACCGGGGAGAAAAGCCGCACGGCAGAATTGGCCCTGAAAAAGCTGGAGGCCGAGGTGAAGCTGAAAGAGAGCCAGGGCCAGCTTGCCAGCATAAAGGCGGACATAGCCGAGGGGCGATACATCGAAACGGCGGCGGCCACAGAGCAGCTGGCGGAGTTTATGGACACGTTCAAAAATTTTGCCATGAACATACCCAGCAGGGTGGCGGGCACCGTGGCCAGCTATACGGACGCCGCCACCGCCCGCGCTATCGAGCGGGCCACCCGCAAGGAATTGGAGGATATGCTGGCCCTATTCGTGGACGCCGCCGTGGTGGAGCCGGAGGAGGCAAAACGGTGAAAAAGTTTCGTGTAAAACGCTATGAGGTGCCGGGCTGGATTATAACCGCCGTTGAGATCCTGCGCCCACGAAAACGCCTGTCAGTTTCCAAGTGGGCCGAAAAGCACCGCATACTGCCGGACGGGAACGCCATACCGGGGCCATGGCGCAACAGCGTGACCCCCTACCTGGTGGAGATCATGGACACATTCGACGACGACGTGGTGGAAAAAATTGTTTTCGTCAAACCCACCCAGGTGGGCGGAACGTCCGCCATGGAGAATATGCTGGGCAGCCTGATCGACCAGGCACCAGGGCCGACCATGATCGTGTACCCGTCGGACGACCTGGCGGAGCGGACCGTGGACGCCAAACTGGAGCCAATGATCAAGGCTTGCAAGGTGCTGGCGGAGAAATACCGGGAGCATATCAGCAAAAAATTACAGCTGAAATTCGGCACCATGACCGTCTACCTGAACGGCGCCAACAGCCCGGCGGATCTTGCAAGTACAAATATCCGCTATTTGTTCCTGGATGAAGTGGACAAATACCCAGGGGCAAGCAAGAAAGAGGCGGATCCCGTTTCGCTGGCCATAGAGCGGACAAAGACCTACACGACCAACCGGAAAATTTTTATAACCTCCACCCCAACGCTGAAAACGGGTCACATCTGGAAAGCCAAAGAGGAGGCGGACGCGGAAAAACACTATTTCGTCCCATGCCCCCATTGTGGCCAGTATATCGAATTGAAATTTGCACAAATCAAGTGGCCCAGTAAGGACGATGTGCCGGACAACGCGGAGCGGGCGGAAATGGCAAGCTATGTGTGCCAGGCGTGTGAGTGCGTGATCACGGACCAGGACAAGGGCAAAATGCTGGAGGCTGGCCGGTGGGAGTATGTGCGAAAAAGCACGGCACAGCCCAAAAGCGTGGCCTTTTGGATCTCCACCCTGTACTCCCCTTTTACCCGCTTTTCCGATATTGCCAAGGAGTTCATGCGGAGCAAAGACGACCCGGAACTGCTGCAAAACTTCACAAATTCGTGGTTAGCGGAGCCGTGGGAGGACACCAAGCTGAAAACCAATGCAGACCTGGTTATGGAGCGCCAGACCGACGTGCCCGCCTGGGAACTGCCAGAGTGGACCAAACTGCTGACCGCTGGGATCGACGTGCAGGAAAATTGTCTGTACTGGACGATCCGGGCCTGGGGCGATTTTATGACCAGCCAAAACGTGGCCCACGGCCAGGCCCTTTCTATGGTGGAGGTGGAGCGGGTTATGAATACCGCTTTTTCCCTGCCGTCTGGCGAAAAAATGATGGTGGAATTGGCCTTGATGGACAGCGGCGACCAGACCGACGCGGTTTATGAGTTCTGCCTGATCAATGCGGAATGGGTGCGGCCCTGCAAGGGCGTCCCCACTATGCAGGGACATTACAGAATTTCCACCGTGGACAAGGCGGGGAGCCGCGCCAACGGTATGCAGCTGGTTCTGGTGGACGGCGGAAAATACAAGGACATGATCGCCGCCAGAATGAGGCGGCCAAACGGGCGCGGATCCTGGATGGTACATAAAGACTGCGACCTGGAATATGCAGAACAGGTCACGGCGGAGCATAAGATCACGGAACGGTCCAAGGGCAAGGTGGTCCAGCGGTGGGAACTGAAAACGTCCCACGCGGCCAACCATTACCTGGACTGTGAAGTGTACGCGGCGGCAGCGGCGGACGTGCTGGAGGTCCGATCCCTGTTTCTCCAGAACCAGGAGGGTGCGGAGAAACCGCAGGAAAAGGTGGACCAGCCGCCCCGGCAGGAACCCGCGCCGGAGGAAAACTGGATCCGCAAACATGAAGGATGGATTTAACCGGAGGCAACCATGGACGAAACGAAAATGACGGCGGCGGAAATGCTGGCCCAAGTCAATACCGCCATCACCACCGTGCTATGTGGCGGCCAGTCCTACAAGATCGGCAGCCGGTCCCTGACCCGTGCGGACCTGGCCATGTTGAAGTCCATGCGGGACGACCTGGAGGCACAGCTGGCCAATGAGGAAAGCGGCAGCCTGCTGGGCCGGACTTATGTGGCATTTTTTGACGGGAGGTGATCGGCATGGGCTGGCTTGATAATGTGATCGCCACCGTGTCCCCGCGCCGGGCCTACGAGCGGGAAATGTGGCGGCAAGGGCTGGATGAACTGCGAGGCTATGACGCCGCAGGGCATGGCCGGATAAATTCCGGGTGGCGGGCCGTGAATGAAAGTGCAGAAATTACGGACCGTTACAGCCGGGACGTGGTGCGGGCACGGGCGCGGGACCTGGAGCGAAACAGCGATATAGCCCAGTCTGTTATTTACGCCTACAAGCGCAACGTGGTGGGCAAGGGCTACACCCTGCGGGCCATGACTGGCAGCGACGAACTGGACAAGCGGATCGAAAAGGCGTGGAAACGCTGGTGCAAAGCCCGCAACTGCGACGTGACCGGGGAACAGTCTTTCAATGAAATTCTGCGAATGATGGTGGAGCGGAAAAAGGTGGACGGCGGCATGATCGTCCTGTACCGCTACACACCCGGCGGTGTGGTCCCGTTCAAACTTCAATGCCTGGAAGTGGACGAACTGGACAAGACCCAGGCAACGCCACGCCACAAGGGCAACAGGGTGGTGGGCGGTATTGAGTATAACCAATACCGCCGCCCGGTGGGCTACTGGATCCGCCAATATGACATAGAGGGCTGGCAGTTGGCGGAGCCTGCATACATCGAGGCCAAAGACGTGTTTTTCTACAAGAGTAAACACCGGCCCAGCCAACTGCGGGAAATGTCCGATATGTCCCCCACCATAACCAGAGTGCGGGACACAAACGAATTTATCAACGCTGTAAGCGTAAGGGAGCGGATCGCGGCCTGTCTGGCGGTGCTGATCAAAAAGACGTTGCCAACCGGCGGGACCGGGCGGAGCAGCTGGAGCAACAAGGGCGGCCAAGTGGACTATGCGGGAAAGCGCCTTTCCCCCGGCATGATGATGGAAATGGGGCCGGGCGACGACGCACAGATCATTGACCCCAAAGGGGCGGCAACCGACGCCACCGCATTCCTGAAAACACAGCAGGGATTGATCGGCGCAGGCCAGGGCCTTTCTTATGAGGCGGTAAGCCGCGACATGAGCGGGGCCACCTATTCGTCCGCCAGGCAAAACGCGCTGGAGGATGAAAACACATACACGGAGGAGATCGAACTTTTAACCACGTTCATGTCCGAGGTGTATGAAAACTTTGTTATTTCCGGGGTTTTGTCCGGCCTGTTTCAAATGCCGGGTTTTTGGGACCGTAAAGAGGAGTTCCTGGATCATACATGGGTCAAGACGCCGAAAAAGTGGATCGACCCGGCAAAAGAGGCAAACGCGGACAAAATCGCCCTGCAAAGTGGTCAAAAGACTTTCCAGGACCTCCAGGCCGAAAAGGGCAAGGACTGGAAAGAGGCCGTGGACGAACTGGCGGAGGTCCTGGAGTACGGCAGGAAAAAAGGGATCGATATGGGAGGTGTGATTTTTGGAACTGGAGCGACAGCGGCCCGGCAGGGCGGACCCGGAGCGGGACAAAAACCGGGGGACCCGGAGCATGGGGGAGATCCTGGCCAGGGAGGCAAACAGCCCGCCGGAGGCGGAGAACAGCCGCAGACGGACAATTAGCTTTTCCAGCGAGGAGCCATACCGGCGCTATTTTGGCATGGAGATTCTGGACCATGCCGGGGGCGCGGTGGACCTGTCCCGCCTGAACACGGTGGGCGTGGTCCTGTTCAACCACGACCCGGACAAAGTGGTGGGCAAGGTGATCCGGGCATGGGTGGAGAACAACCGGGGCATGGCAGAAATCGAGTTCGACAGCGACGACGACGCGGAAAAGATTTTCGGCAAGGTCAAGACCGGGACCCTGAAAACCACGTCTGTGCGCTACGCTGTGGACGCCTGGGAGGAGGTCAAGGCCGGGGCCGTGTCTGCGGACGGGCGTTTCACTGGCCCCTGCATGATCGCCCGGAAATGGACGCCGCTGGAGGTTTCTGTGGCGTCTGTGCCGGCGGACGCCACCGTGGGCGTGGGGCGGTCCAATGCTGACCCGCCGGACCTGTCCATGTATGAACGGCAAATTCAGATCAACAAGAACAAAATGGAGGTAAGAGCATGAAAAACAAAGCAAAGTGGATCAAGCGGCAGCAGGAGATCGTGGACGCCGCCCGCGCCGCCGGGCAGGGCCTGACGGCGGAGGAGCAGGCGGAGTTTGACGCGCTCCAGCGCCAGATCGACGCGGAGCCGGACGACAACGGCGGCGGCGGTGAGCCTGCCGGCGGCCAGCGCAGCGTGGGCGGACAGGACCCCGTGAACACCCCCACCCCTCCCCCTGCCGGGACGCCCAGCGCCACCGGAGAGGAGAACGCCCAGCGGGCCGTGGCGGAGGAGCGCCAGCGGATCGGTGACATTCTGGCCCTGTGCCGCCAGACCGGAATGGACCCGGCGGAGTATATCCGCAGCGGGGCCACCATGGACGCCGTGCGGGCCGCCGCTGTGGACCACATGATCCAGCATGGCGCCCCGGTGGTAGTGGGTGCCAGGGACAGCGGAATGGACAATTTCCGGGACGCGGTCAGAGACGCCATGCTGATCCAGGCGGGCGTGGAACTGGACAAGCCCGCCCAGGGCGCGGAGGATATGCGGGGTATGTCCATGCGGGATATGCTGATCGAGTGCATGGCCCGCAGCGGTGAGGGAACCGTAACGGAACTTTTGCGCCGGTCCCGTGCTGACCTGTGGGACACGGCGGTAAAGCAGTTCTTTAGTTCCACGGCGGACTTCCCCGCCATCATGGACAACGCCATCAAAAAGGCCATTGTCCAGCAGTATGACCTTGTGCCGGCCACCTTTGAGGAATGGACCAGCAAGGGGACCCTGCCGGACTTCAAGGCCAGCAAGGATCATGAGTATGTCATGGGCGGCGGCGACTTCCAGAAAGTGACCGAGGGCGGGGAGATCAAGGCCAGCACCCTGGAAACGGACCTGCTGCCCACCCGCAAGCTGGACACCTACGCCACCCAGTTCAGTATGACCCGCGAGGCGTTCATCAATGACGACATTGGTTTCCTGGCCAATATGCCGAAACAGTACACCCGTAAGGCCAAGCAGAAGATCAACCGCCAGGTATATGAGCGGATCTATAAGAACCCCGCAATTTTCGACGGCGCCCCACTGTTCGACGAGGCCCACAAGAACCTGATCGCCACGGGCAGCGCCCCCAGTATTGCGGTGCTGATGAAAATGATTGAAATGATGGGACTGCAGACGGACCAGTTTGGCGAAAGCATTATGGTGGAGCCTGCCACCATCATTGTGCCTGTGGGCTACGGCATGAAAGTGGAGCAGATCCTGGGCACGGCGCAGATCGACGTGGAGGGGATCGGCAGCCACACCGTAAACGTGCTGAATACCAAGTACAGGAACAAGATCAAAGTGGTACAGGAGGCCGTCCTGAATATCCTGTCCGCTGGTGCCGCCTGCCCCTGGTTTATGGCGGCAGATCCCAGGCTGGTGAAGTCCGTACAGGTGGACTATCTGAACGGAACCACCGCCCCCAGTTTCCGGCGGTCCGAAAAGGCCGGCTATTTGGGCTATCTGTGGGACATTTGGCTGGACTGGGGGATCAATGACGCGGATTTCCGGGGGATCCTGCGTAACAACGGTGTGCCCATGGGGCAGTAAGGAGGAACAGAACATGAAAGCGACCTATTACCAGAGAGGCGAAACCCTGGACTATTTCCCCACCGAGAACGTGGAAAACGGCGCGGTGGTGAGCCTGGGCACCAGGATCGGGGTAGCCGCCGCGCCTATCAGCGCCGGAGAACAGGGAGCCGTCCATGTTGTGGGCGTGTTCGCCATGGCCAAGGCCAACACCGAGGAGATCAAGCAGGGGGCCGCCGTCTACTATGACGCGGCGGCGGAGGCCATCACCACCACGGCGGACGGGAACACCCCCGCCGGCTATGCGGCGGCGGACGCCGTCACCACCGCCACCAGTGTGCTGGTCAAGCTGCTGGGCTGATCGGAGGGCTGGAGCATGAAAAAACTGATTGCCCAGCGCCCGATCCAGTACATGGGCCGGACCTATGAACGCGGGGAGGCCATCCCCGCCCAGGATCCCAAAATGGTGGCGGCCTGGCTGAAAGCCAACAGCGCCGTGTGGGCGGATACGGACATGGAGGGCTTTGTCAGCGCCGTCGTCCAGGAGGCCGCCCGGCGCTCCAAGGTGAACGACCTGGCGGCGGAGGCCATCCGGGCCATGGGCGTGACCATCGAGGACACCGCCGGGGAGTTTGTGGGCGCCTCCAGCATGGAGGAACAGATCCGCGCCCTGTTCGCCCCTGGGGGCCTCCAGAACGGCGGCGGCACCGGGGAGGGGCAGGACCACGGCGACGGTGGAAACGCCGCCCAGGGTGGCCAGAACGCGCCGGGAGAGGGTGAAAACGGCCAGGGCGGCGGAGCGCCCGCCATGCTGACCGGCCACCTGGACGCGGCAAAGCTGGAGCGCATGAAAAAGGAGGACCTGCTGGACCTGGCGGCAAAGCTGGGCGTGGACGTTTCGGCGGCCAAGAACCAGCAAGAGCGGGCGCAGCTGATCGCGGC